>Ga0247727_10016646_pt1 | contig 11834 bp, 16 predicted proteins | sample WisWelCaveWW1625_FD_202498 | JGI IMG/M metagenome (GOLD analysis project Ga0247727, IMG submission 202498) | Biofilm microbial communities from Wishing Well Cave, Virginia, United States - WW16-25 | ecosystem: Environmental > Aquatic > Deep subsurface > Groundwater > Cave microbial mat | place...
CGTATTTGGAGATGAAGAAAAAATTTCCGATGAGTGTAATGAGCGCGCCAAAAATTGTAAGATACGCTCCCCACTTGGTTTGTCCGGTGAGTTTATACCAGATGGAAAGATTAAAGAAAACTCCCAGGCAAAAATTTGCCATAAGCAGTATCGGCACTACTTCCAATCCATCGCGGAAATCTTCGCCTATGAAATATTGTATCCAGGAAATGTTCATCATCGTTCCGAGAAAAATAATCATGCAGATAATGACAAAATAATCCATCACGCGCGCGTACACTTTTTTTGCATCCGTTTCTTTTGCGTGCGAAAAGAAAAAAGGCTCAGCGGCAAAGCGGAAGGTTTGAACAAACATGGTCATGATGATGGAAATCTTGTAACACGCTCCGTAAATTCCCACTTGCTCCAGCGCAATATCGTTCGGGAGAAGATATTTCAGCAGAATCCTGTCTATGGTTTCGTTGGTCATGCCTGCCAATCCTGCTATTAAAAGAGGAAGTGCGTAAGGAAGAATTGTTTTGAAAAGCCCCCCCGCCCCCCGAAGGGGGGAGATAAAAAGTGGGCGAAGCATTGGTGCAAGCGCAAGCAGAGTCACCGCGCTCGCAATCAGGTTTGAAATAAAAATATATCCGATTCCAATTTGAGGATTGTAGAAATCTGCGAGAGAATTATTTTCTCCTGAGTCAAATTCGCTTTTGCAGAGCCAGAGAAAAAAAACGTTGAAGAAAATATTTACTCCAATATTCAGCGTTTTGACAAGCGCGAAATTTTTTGCTTTGTTCTGATCACGGAGCTTTGCAAAAGCGATGGACGAAACCGCGTCTAATCCAAGTATCAGCGCGAACCAAGTGATATATTCGGGATAATCCGGGTATTCAATCAGGTTTGCAATGGGCTGAGAGAAGATGGTAAGCCCTGCGATGAAAACCGCAGAGGTGAATGTGATGCAAGTGAGAATGGTGGAATAAACTCTTTCTTTATTCTCCTGCAATCTCGAAAAATTAAACAATGCGGTTTCCATGCCGTATGTAAGAACAATTAAAAGAAAAGAAACATAGGCGTACATCTCATTCACCGTTCCGTATTCGGCAGTAGAAAAGTTGTACGTGTAAAGCGGAACCAGAAAATAATTCAGCAAACGCCCGATAATCGTGGGCAAGCCGTAAATGGCGGTCTGGCTGGCGAGTTTCTTAAAAGGATTCATGCAGCAAGTTTACAATTGGCAATTTGCAGTTTGCAGTTTGCAAAAAAACACTAACGAACAAAATCAAAAATAATTGCCAACTGCCAACTGCCGACTGCCAACTGTAATGATTACTAACAATATTGATTGAATAACTGAAAATAAAAAAGCCCTATTCTTTCGAACAGAGCTTTTTTGATTTCCCCCTTCGGGGGATAAAAGGGGGCTAATTAGTTCTTCCCTCCGAGCATAAGCATATCGCTCACCTGCACTTCGGTGGTGTAGCGCTTTTTGCCTTCTTTATCTGTCCACGTGCGGTTGAGGAGTTTTCCTTCAACGACAACTTCGCTGCCTTGCTTGAGATACTTCTCCATGATTTCAGCGATTTTGCCCCACGCCACAATGTTATGCCATTGCGTGTCGGTTACTTTTTCGCCCGCTTTGTTGTAGTACGTTTCGTTGGTGGCGAGCGAGAACTTGGCTACTTTTTTGCCGCCTGTGAGTTCTTTCACTTCGGGGTTTTTCCCTAAGTTTCCGATGAGCTGAACTTTGTTTTTTAATGTGTTCATGTTGTTTTTGGTTTTTGGTTTATGTTGATTGTTTATTGTTTTTTTTCTTAGCGCTCTTCGTGCTCTTTGTGCGTATTTACTTTGTGGTCTTTGTGGTTGCGGCTGTTTAAAATCCAGAAACCACAAAGAACACAAAGAAGCGGCCCACAGAGCTCACAAAGTGCCGTTGATTACTCTTCGTATTCCATCTTTCAGTTTATATACATTAAAGTTTATGAGTAATCCAAGTTTATAGTTTCCGAGTTTCATATAGGTAAGCGTTTGTGCGAGATGCACATCATTCAATGCTTCCACGCTTTTTATTTCTATCACCACTTTTCTTTCCACTAACAAATCAATCCTGTATCCGCATTCCAATTTGACTTCTTCAAAAACCAATGGCATTGGTTTTTCTTTTTCAATCATTAATCCTGATTTAACGATTTTATAATACAGGCATTCTTTGTACGCGCTTTCAAGTAAACCGGGACCTAATGCAATATGTACATCCATCGCGAGCCCGATTACTTTATTTGATATTTCGTTTTCTGTGTGATTCATGATGCAAAGGAACGATGCTTCCGCCACACAACTCGGTTATTAAACATTTGTATTCGGAACTAAGTGTTTGTAACCGTTTGTAATCGGATAATCTATACATTAGAGGAAATTTTCCTCTCATGAACAAGCAATGCCCCGAATGCGGAGAACCGATTAAAGGCAGGACAGATAAAAAATTCTGTTCAGACCTTTGCCGCAACGCATTCAACAATAAACAGAACAGCGACACCACCAACTACATGCGCTCGGTAAATAATATTCTGCGCAAGAACAGAAGAGTATTGCAGAATTTTGTTGAGAAAGGAAAAGGCAAAGCCAACGTGCATAAAGAAAAACTGCACGACAAAGGTTTTAACTTCAAACACCTCACGCACACCTATAAAACAAAAAAGGGCGACCGCTATTATTTCTGCTATGAATACGGATACCTTCCGCTCAATAAAGATTATTTCTTTCTGGTGAAGTGGGATGCGGAGAAGAAACCGGTTGGGGGCAATGCTGAAAAATGACAGTTCTCCGTAGACATTGACGTGGTAACTTGACCGATGTTATTAACAATCAATCGAAAAATCGGACACTTTTATTACCTTTAACAAATGAATTACTGGACACAATTAAGTATCGAATACGCTAATCAAAAATCCTACTTGGATGATTTGTTCAAGGTTTATCCTACAATTCCGAATGGAATAAGAAAAATAAATGAAGGGGTTTGGAAAGAAGTTGAAACAGCATTTGAACAAAAGGATAATGGAAAATTTATTCGCAGCCTTTTTAAACTCGAATGATTTCCAATAAAGGACAGTTACATTGCTTTTTTAAAATTAGATTTAAATAGTATTGATAGAAACCCGGAAACAGTTAACAGAATAGCTGGTTCATTATATGCAATGGGGATAGATAAATTATGGGAGAAATGTTCCATTCCTAAAGAAACAAATACACAAATTGGCCCAATGTTTAGACAATGGGTTGATAAAAAATCATTAGGTATATTACCCATTCCTGCCAATGAATTTTTGAAAACAAAAGGTAATGCGATTTTAAAAGGTGGTGATGCAGAACTAAATCGTTTCGCAAAAGAACAATTTAATTACTCAAAGAAAAAAGGATTAGATTTTGTTGCCCGATTTAATGGAAAATATATTCTGGGAGAAACAAAATTTATTACTGCTATAGGTGGAAATCAAAATAATTCTTTTACTGACATTATCACAACGATAACCGCGAAAGCAAAAGGAGCTACTTGCATTGGTATTATTGATGGTATTCCTTGGCTAAAGGATAAGAGCAGGTATTACAAACAAATTACCACTACTTATAAAAAGTATAATATAATGAGCAGTTTGGTTCTGCGTGAATTTCTTTACCAAATCTAAACTGCGATGAAATTACACTATAAAAATAAAAAGACAGAGCAAGAAATTTTTGACAGCATCTCAACTGTTGAATTATATTCTCAAGAAATTTCTAATAGCAAAAATTTATTAATCCATTGTAATAATTTAATTGCGTTAAAACACCTTATCATAAATCACAGTTTAAAAGGGAAAGTTGATTTAGTTTACATTGACCCGCCATTTGCGACTAACAATACTTTTACGATTTCAGAGGGCAGAGCCAACACAATCAGCAACAGTTCAAACGGAACAGTTGCATACAAAGACACTTTGAAAGGCGCGGACTTTATAGAATTTTTGCGAGAGCGATTGGTTCTTCTGAAAATGCTTTTGTCAGACAAAGGTTCAATCTATTTGCATATTGATTACAAGATTGGACATTATGTAAAAGTGATGATGGACGAAGTTTTTGGAATAGAAAATTTTCGCAACGACATCACGAGAATAAAATGTAATCCGAAAAATTTCAGTCGTAAAGGATATGGAAATATGAAAGACCTCATTCTTTTTTATTCCAAATCAGACAATTTAATTTGGCGCGAGCCAAAAGTTACATACACCGAAGAAGATAAATTAAAACTCTTTCCTAAAAAAGACAAAGACGGCAGACCTTATACGACAATTCCATTGCACGCACCAGGCGAGACAAAAAACGGAAATTCATCAAAACCATTTAAAGGTATTCTTCCGCCCAAAGGCAGACATTGGAGAAGTGATGTAAAAATTTTGGAGCAGTGGGACAATGAAGGACTAATTGAGTGGAGCGACAACGGCAATCCACGTAAGAAAATTTATTTTGATGAACAAGAAGGCAAGCGAATGCAAGACATTTGGGAACTTAAAGACCCACAATATCCTGTATATCCGACAGAAAAAAATCCTGACTTGCTTGACATAATTATCAAAACTTCTTCCGATGAAGACAGTATCGTGCTTGACTGTTTTTGTGGTAGCGGGACAACTTTGAAATCTGCACAAATCAACGGCAGACCGTGGATCGGCATTGACCAATCAGTTGAAGCAATTAAAGCCACGACAGAAAAACTCAACGACATTAAAGGCGACCTATTCGTTTCACAAACTGACTTTCAACTGTGGACAGAAAAGAAGCACAGCCCCCAACAGCGGGTTGCTTCTATGGCGGGTGAGGTGGGTAAATAAACTTTAGTGCAATTGGCAGCAGAGGCGCATCATTATGCGCCCTCACGCAATCGTTATCTGATGCGGGTCTGACCAGGGCGAATTAAAAGCCGAATTTGTTTTATGTTTCCACCGCAGCCAGCAGTAAAATGTTTTCTTCAGGTTGGTCATTCCCGCGGTGAACTGGTTGCGGGCTTTGCTGAACACTTCGGTTTTCATGCCCGTGTCATCGGGAGTAACGGGCGGTGTGTCTGCCGCTGTCCATCTCAGTTCCACTCCGTAGTTTTCGGGCACGCTGCCCAGGTCTTCGTCAGCAATTCGCTCGCAGCGTATGTCAATCACCGAGCCGCCCATGTTTTGGAGCGATACTTTGGGCGCTCCGGTTTCAAGGTGCGAGCCGTGCGAGGGCGAAGGAGTGGTATCGGGCACGGTGAGCCCCAGTGCACGCTTTATCTGATTAATGTTTTTCTTGGTGCTGCCCCGTATGTATTCTGCCGTAACCGAGCGCAGCAGCGCTTCATACAACTTGCGGGTTTCCTGCTTGGCAGTTGTCTCGCTGGGTCTGCGGTCGGTTTCTTCGCCTCCGCGCTCATAATCCTTCGTCCATTTTTTCTGCATCTCTGTAAGTTCGGTGTAGCGCTCATTAGGAATGCCGAGGAATTTATACAGCAGTTCAACAGGAGCCAGAGGCGCAAGCCCTCCCTCTTCGGGCGGAGGCCAGGGCAATGAAAGATGCTTTACATAGTTTTTTTGCCACTCGTCAAATTTTCCATCGGGTTCGGGGATGAAATCAGCGCTTGCCATTGTTAGTTGTATTTATTGGTTAGTGTTAATTTTTGACTGTTTTGATGATTTACCGGACGCAGTGAAGGATTTACTGGACGCAGTGAAGGATTTACTGGACGCAGTGAAGGATTTACTGGACGCAGTGAAGGATTTACTGGACGCAGTGAAGGATTTACTGGACGCAGTGAAGGATTTACTGGACGCAGTGAAGGATTTACTGGACGCAGTGAAGGATTTACCGGACCCAGCGTGAGGTTATTCATTATTTTCCGGTTCATATCTGTGACTGGTGAAGATTTTTTCCATCGGAAGTTCAAGAACTTTTGCCATGGCGAATATTTTTTCTTCTGAAATGGGTTTATTGTGATGCCTGTATTTGTCGAGGTTATTCTGCGTCACGTGTGTTGTTTCTATAATAAACGCATCGCTTATTTCATAATGGAGGCAGAGCGCGAAAAAGTTATAGAGAAATATTTTTTTGATTTCGGCATATTCTTTAATTTTCATTTGAACCCCGCAGGATAATTTACCCCGTAGGAAATTTTCCAACGGGGTGAATCCAACGGGGTGAAGCGAAAATAACTCATCAGAATTTATAACCGCAGTCCGTTTTGGACTTTATTTTTCGGGCTTCCCCTCCTGACAAATCTCCTTATCTTTGCGCTAACAATAAAATGAAAAACCTCCGTTTCACCCCCTCACCCCCTCTCCGATTCCTTATTTAATCTGGCGCTGGACTATTATTTCAGGGCATTGAAAATGAATGAAGAACTTGCAAATACGCTGCCTCATTCCTCTTCCCTTTGGGGAGAGGCAAGGAGAGGGGTGGCAATCAATCTCGGCAACATCGGCTCTTTATATCTAAAAGCCCCCTCCCTGCCTCCCCCGTTAGGGGAGGAGAAAAAAGGGTATGCTCTTGCGGAAGAGTATCTGAAAAACTCCCTTGCGCTTTATAAAGAAATTGGTGGATTAGATGGCACAAGGGATAAGGATTTCGCCACTTAGTTCCTCATAATGACGTTGCTAATTTGTACATTTGTAATCCATTCAGCTAATCATGAAAAAGTTAATTGAAAACTTCCCCATCCAACTCCTTGAAGCAATTCAAATTGGGGAGAAGACAAAATTTTCTAAATCAAACCCGCCTGCCGGACGGGCAAAAAAGATTTCCAATGTTTTTATTTCAGGACTTGGAGGTTCTGGCATTGGCGGAACGATTGTGAGCGAGCTCACCGCAATGGAAACCTCTGTTCCCATTACTGTTGGTAAAGGATATTTTATTCCGAAGTTTGTTAATCAAAATACGCTGGTAATTATCTCTTCTTACAGCGGCAATACAGAAGAAACTTTAAACTGCCTCAACCTCGCATTAAAGAGAAAAGCAAAAATCGTTTGTGTTACTTCCGGAGGAAAAATTGCCGAGATTGCACGCAAGAAGAAACTTGATTTGATAACCATTCCCGGAGGAAACCCTCCCCGCGCGTGTTTAGGATATTCACTCACTCAGCAGTTTTTCATTCTCTCGCATTTTGGCATCATCGGCAATAAATTTAAAACACAGTTGAAATCCGCAATCGAATTGATTGAAAAAGAAAAGCAGGATATTATTTCTGAAGCAAAACAAGTTGCGGAAAAACTTAATGGGAAAACCCCGATTATTTATACAACAACAAATTATGAAGGAGTCGCCATTCGTTTCCGCCAGCAGTTGAATGAGAATGCAAAAATTTTGTGCGGACACCATGTGATTCCTGAAATGAACCACAATGAACTGGTGGGATGGGCGAGCGGAAGCGACAGGATTTCTGTAATTATTCTCCGCGATAAAGACGAATACGAACGCAACAATGTTCGTATTGAAATTAACAAAGGCGTGATGGTAAAATACACTTCAAACATTACCGAAGTATGGTCAAAAGGAAAATCCCAAATCGAAAAAGCAATTTACTTGATCCATCTCGTTGACTGGGCTTCTCTTTTTCTTTCCGAATTAAGAAGTGTAGATGCGGTTGAGGTTAATGTAATTGATATGCTTAAAGGAGAGCTTTCAAAAATATAACCGGCATGCCAACCATTGCTGTAAAACAACGCGTGCAGTTTAAGGATTTGAGATTGATTGATTACAAAGAATGCTGGGACTACCAGGAAAAACTTTTACAGGAAGTGGTTTCAATTAAATCTTCTAATAGAAGTCTCTCTCCTGACCGCCAATTGCCGACTGCCAACTATTTTTTGTTTTGCGAGCATCCGCACGTGTATACCCTTGGCAAAAGCGGAAGTGAAAAAAATTTGCTGCTGAACAATCAATCGCTGAAAGAAAAAAACGCAACGTATTATAAAATAAACAGGGGTGGAGATATTACCTATCACGGTCCCGGGCAGATTGTGGGCTACCCGATTTTGGATTTAGATAATTTCTTTACCGATATTCATAAATATCTGCGCCTCCTTGAGGAAATAATTATTCTCACGCTCAGGGATTACGGAATTGAATCCGGAAGAATTGAAGGTTTGACGGGGGTTTGGCTTGACTATAATAACAAAGTAAAGGCAAGAAAAATCTGTGCGCTGGGCGTGCGCACTTCGCGCTGGGTGACCATGCACGGATTTGCATTTAATGTAAATTCTGATTTAAGTTATTTTAACAATATAATACCATGCGGAATTAATGACAAAGCGGTTACTTCGATGAAGAAAGAATTGGGTAGAGAAATGAATATGGAAGAAGTGAAAGAAAAAGTGAAAAGATATTTTTCACAGGTTTTTGAATGTGAATTAATATAACCTGTTATTCGTAGATGCGCACAGATTTGTTATCCGTATCAATGAAACGTTTTCTCAAAATCCTAAAAAGCTTTTTCAACTGGCTTCTCATTCTTTTAGTCATCCTCAATATTCTCATCTTTATCACCGGAAAGACTTATTTGTACAAAGGTTTCGCCAACACGTACATGAAGGGCATGGTAACTGCCGATATTGACGAATACAAAATTTTTGATAACCGCATCGTTAAAGCTGGTGCAACCAAAGAATGGACAATTGGAAAAGATTACAACACAAAAAAAATTCCTTCCGCGTATGTAGAGGATATTGAAAGGATGAAAACCATCGCTTACCTTATTATTAAAGATGCTTCCATCCGCCACGAAGAATACTGGAGCGGTTACCGCGATACTTCGCACACCAGTTCTTTTTCAATGGCAAAAACATTCATCAGCATTCTGGTGGGAATTGCGATTGAGGAAGGGAAAATAAAATCGCTCGACCAGCCTGTGGGAGATTTCCTGCCTGAATACAAAGAAGGAAATAAAAGTAAAATAACTATCCGTCATTTGGTAACAATGAGTTCGGGAATTAACTTTGACGAAAGCTACATCAATCCTATCGGCTTTGCCGCGGAAGCGTATTACGGAGATGATTTAAGGAAATTAATTTTTAAATACGATGCAGAAAAAGAACCCGGAAAACAGTTTGAATACCTAAGCGGAAACACGCAGCTGCTCGGATTTGTTCTCAGCAAAGCAACCAGAATGAGTGTGAGCGATTACGCGTCCGAAAAATTATGGAAGCCTGTTCAGGCGGAATACGATGCTTATTGGAGTTTGGACCACAAAGACGGAGATGAAAAAGCCTATTGCTGTTTTAATTCCAATGCCCGCGACTTTGCCCGCATCGGAAAATTATTTCTGGACAGCGGCAGATGGGATACTGTACAAGTTGTTCCTGAAAAATATGTGCTGGCATCCATTCAGCCGGCACCCACCTTGGACGGAGATGAAAAAAACAACCGCTACGGATATTCCTGGTGGCTCATCCCTGAATACAAAGGGCATGATATTTTTTACGCGCGCGGAATTCTCGGGCAGTACATTATCATGATTCCGGATGAGAATATGATTATTGTACGCCTCGGTAAAATGCGCGAGATGACCAATGTAAATAACCATCCGAAAGATTTATACTGGTATATTGATGCGGCTCTGGAGATGAGCGGAGATGTTGCTGATAAATAGAGCGGTCAGTCGGTGATTATTAATTTGCCTGTTGCAATGACCTCACTTGTCCCTTGTCCTTTGTCCCCTGTTACTTTATAGAAATACAGTCCGCTTGGCAAATTCTCTCGCTTGAAAGTAATTATCTGCCCGTTGATGTTTTTTATTTGCGCAACTGTCTGCCCGAAACAGTTGTCCACCGTGAGAGTTGCGTTGTGTAAGATTGCCTGCCTGCCGTCAGGCAGGTCTGTTTGCAAAATTGTCTGAGTGGAGACAGGATTTGGAAAAACAGAGACAGAAATGTTGTTCTCAATGTCACTGATGCCTGTTGTATTGCAAATGGTAACTGCGTCTAAAAAATTTCCAACACCCGGGTTACCGAATGCCCAATAAAAATCAATTGTTTGTTTATTTCGCAACCACTTTACTATTGATTTTCTATACTTCCATGCTTTTGCCATTTCGGTGATATTGATGTAATCGTTCTTTCCATCAGAAAACATTGTTATCTGGCTACCTTCATATTTTATTAAGAAATTTTTTTCTGTATTACTCATGGCTGATAAGTTGTTTATAGGTTAATTTTTTTTCTGTTGAGTTTAGAAATAAGTTGAAACGATTTTCTTGTGTCATATTGCGAGTGTTATAGCGATACGAAAATTCATCTACATAAATTCATCGGACATTATAATTGAACCAGCTTTTGCAAATGCTTCTTACTTGTTGAATGATAGATACCAACTATTCCACGCTTAAATAAACTCCAGTAGTTTTCAATTCCATTTATGTGAATATTTCCATTAACATATTCTCCGCCTGCATGATTGATATGATTGTGTACATACTCTTTTTTAAGGGGACGATATGACTTTTTTGCACAATATTATTAATAATTGGTAAAAGTGTTTTGCTGTTTCTTTCGCTTACTGTTTGCGCCTGAACATCGCCACCTCTTTCAAGTGCGCCAAACACAATAGCTTTGTTTGCCCCACCCTGTGAACCTTTTACTTTTTTGTTTCCATGTTTGTTTTCTTCTTTCCCGCCAATAAATGTTTCGTCTATTTCAACTGTACCTTTCATTTCCTTTTTAAAGTTTTCATGTCCAAAAGCATAACGTACTCTATGCAATACAAACCATGCTGATTTCTGTGTGATAGATAAATCTCTTGCAAGTTGATGAGAAGATATTCCCTTCTTGTGATTTGCCACAAGGTAGATAGCGATAAACCATTTCTGTAATGGCAATTTTGTATCGTCAAAGATTGTTCCTGTGCGAACATTAAAATACTTTCCTGTGTTTTTACATTTGTACTTTCTTCCTGCACATTTGTAAACCTTGGAATCTTTATCGAATGGAGAAACGATTTGTCCGTTCCATCTCATTGCCTCTAAATGTTCAATACATTTTTGCTCGGTAGAAAAATTTCTAACAAGTTCGAGGACGTTTTTGAATGAAGTGATTTGTAGTTCCATGTCTTTGTCTTTTGGTATTTATACGACAAAGATAGTAATAAAGTTACACCAAACACACAATTAAGTGTAAATAAGTATATCGTTGCCATAAATTACACCATCGAGTTGTGCGAAAACATGGCTTTTTCATGGGGAGAAGGGGAGTTATATCAGAAAACTGCCCTTCAAAACCTGATGTTCCCTATGGGAATTCAGTATGATAGGAAGAAAGACGCATATCGAACCGAAACAGCAGCAAATCTCTTTCGCAAAATATGCTCTTTCCCAAGTGATTACGAAAAAAATAAAGGCGGAAAGTTGGATTGGAAGACCAACTATTCCGCCTCAGTAGCCCGTAGGGGAATCGAACCCCTGTTTCAAGGATGAAAACCTTGCGTACTAACCCCTATACGAACGGGCCATATTATGGCAAAAAGACTATTTTGAAGAACTTCTCCTGAAAAGGAGTGCGAAAATAGGAAAATAAACGAAAGAATAAACTCGACTAAATCCGAGACCACTCCTTTTCCTACGGCATCTCTCGGCAACTTCTTTAGAAGAAACAAGTTTAAAAAAGTTTACATGCCCTGAAATTAAAGTGTGATTTCTAGAATTTGAAGGATATTATCCTGTCCCACACCCAATAAACTTGGCAATAAGAAACTACCTACTTTAGGGCATCTCTAATAACTCCTCAAATGTAAAAAAACAACAAACAATATGAACATTACTTTTGTGAATAAATTTTTAGGTATAATCGTTTAGGCATCAC
>Ga0247727_10016647_pt1 | contig 11833 bp, 13 predicted proteins | sample WisWelCaveWW1625_FD_202498 | JGI IMG/M metagenome (GOLD analysis project Ga0247727, IMG submission 202498) | Biofilm microbial communities from Wishing Well Cave, Virginia, United States - WW16-25 | ecosystem: Environmental > Aquatic > Deep subsurface > Groundwater > Cave microbial mat | place...
TAGGGTGCCCGACCGCCCTGGACACCCGCGGAGCCGGTGCCGCTATTAACCGGCATCCCTTCACCGTCCACGGTCGAGGAGCAGCGCTCCCCGGAACTGAGCCAACGGCGGAACCGCCTCACGCGAGCAACACACACTCGATGGGGCGGTTATTTGATGGTGCGTCCACTGCTAAAGCGGGACAAGACGGTTTTGGACAAGTACCTGTAGCTGGGCAGTTAACCCGCCACCGTGCAATACTTCGCACGTGCTGAAGCTTCTGACCGCACCGGTCACCAACGATCGCGGGCCCCGGTACATGGAACGGGCGCTCGCTGCGATTCACCAAGCGGTTCGGCACGGAGAACCGGTCACGCTCATCTACGCGGCAACCGAAAGTCGCGTCGGTCTGTTTCTGAGTCTTGCGGATCATGCCGAGGAACTGGTCACCGGCCCGATCGCCGCGAACTATCCGAACTGTACACTGACGATCATCGAACGATTTGATGATGCTCCGTCAGGTTGGAAAACACACTTCACCGACTTGGAACTGACGCCCGAAATTTTTCCGATTCTCAGACACGCTCAGTTTGAAGACCTGCTCAATGGCACGTTCGCCGATCCAGTGAGCGGGATCCTTCGGGCCGTCAAGCCCGACGATACCGTGCAGTGTCGAATAGAAATCCACATTGCTCCCGCAGGGCAACGACGCCGGAAGCGAGCACGCCATGCAGTTCACTTGCTGGACCGAGAATTTTTTCGCGTGCATTTCCGGCTTGCCGAGTATTTCTCTGAGCACATCACGCGACCACGACGCTGGCTACTGGCATGGCTGCTCGGTATTCTGGCACGACAGTCGCCACATCAACTTCGCCCGTCACTCGAAACGTCGGGTAGTCGGCTGCATGACCGCGAAGAACATTTGCAAGCGGCGTCCGACAAGATCGGCGGTCACTTATTCGAGACGCACATCCGCCTGATCGTCGATGCTCACCCGGACGCTGACCAGCTCGCCGTCGATCGACTTCAGCAAATGGCCGGTGCCTTGGGTGCATTCACGCAATCGCGACTCGCGACGTTTCATCTTCGACGAGTCCGGCGAGGTCCGCCAAGGCGTCCGTCAGGGAAGGGGAGTTTGATGTCGCACGAAGAGTTGGCGACGCTCTTTCATCCGCCAACGGCGAGCGTTGCGGCCGAGCGGATGCAGAATACGGAGTTTGCGGAATTGGAGCCGCCCGCGAAGTTCTACTCAGACACAGACTCAGGAGCCGTGACCATCGGTCGTGTCAGATTTCGTGGAGATAGCCGGTTGATCGGCCTCGACGAAGATTCGAGGCGACGGCACCTCTACATCGTCGGCTCTACAGGCGCTGGCAAGTCCACGCTGCTTCTCAATCTCATTCATCAGGACATGCTGGCGGGCCGCGGGTTGACCGTCATTGACGTTCACGGCGACTTGGCGGATGCCGCAGTCCGGCTTGTCCCCAAGCACCGCACGAACGACGCCATCGTTTTTGATGCTGCTTCCGACCACGTAATTCCCTTCAACCCGCTGGCGTGCCCCGAGCCGAGTCGCATCGATCAAGTCACGTCCGGCGTCGTGTCTGCATTCAAAAAGCTCTACGATTCGTGGGGACCGAGGCTTGAGAATTTGCTGCGGTCTGCCGTGTTCACAACGATCGAACAGAATGGCACACCGCTGGACATGCTACGGCTGCTCACCGACAAATTGTACCGCGATCGCGTTGTACTGCGGGTATCCGATGACGTTGTCCGTTCGTTCTGGATCAACGAATTCGCGACGTGGAACTCGCAATATCGCACCGAGGCCGTCTCATCGGTCACGAACAAGCTCATTCCGTTCCTCACAAGCCGGCAGCTTCGAGCCATCACGTCTGGCACAAACAAACAGTCGCTCGACCTGCGGCGTGTCATGGACGAGCAGCAAATCCTCATCATCAACCTGAGCCGTGGACGACTTGGCCAGGACAACTCGACGCTGCTCGGCAGCTTGCTTCTCACGAGCATTGAGCAGGCGGCCATGACCCGTGCTGAAATTCCTGAGCAGGACCGCCGAGACCACTACCTCTACCTCGACGAATTCCAATCGCTCACGACGCCCTCGACTTCGATCATGCTCTCGGAATCCAGGAAGTACCGACTCTGCCTGACGCTCAGTCACCAACTGACCCACCAACTCGACCCCGCGACGTACCACGCAGTCATCGGCAACTGCGGGTCGCTTCTCGCCTTCAGGGTCGGTCTTGAGGACGCCGAACTACTTGCTCCCGCATTCAGCAAGCACCCAGGGCAACTCACACCGGCGGACTTGTGCAATCTTCCGAACTACACAGCCTACGCCCGCCTCTTGATCGACGGCCATCCAAGCAATCCATTTTCGATCAGTACGCTTCCACCCCCAACCTTCGAGGAAGACCGCTTCGAGATCGTGCGTGGCCGCTCGCAGCGGCAGTACGCAAACCCCGTCGAGAATGCGCAATCCCGAATCGACCGTGAACTTGTCGCAACAACCCAGTAAAACGCCTTCCGTCCGCTGGTTGCTTTCTCCCGGAATCGCATGGCATGCATTTCGACCTGTGGTACAATCCCCTTATGAGCACAACCATTGACGCCACCGCTTTCGATCGCGGAACCGACCCGATCCTGCAATTCTTCACCGTGGACCAGGCCCGCGGCATCGTGCAGTACCGCGGCGACGCCGACTTGCAGAAGCGGATCGAGGAACTCGCTGGCAAGTCGAATGAAGGCGAACTCACTCCCGACGAGCGAGCCGAGTATGAAGGCTACGTTCGAGCCAACAAGTTCATGGCCATTCTCCAAGCCAAGGCCCGGAAGCTCTTGGCCACCGCTGAGTCTTAATGGACGCCGCAACGAAACGACTTGTACGGCAACGGGCAGACAATCGCTGTGAGTATTGCGGCCTGCACCAGGACCAGTCCCCACTCGCCGCCCTTCAGATCGAGCACATCAATCCTAAGAAACACGGCGGCACCGACGACCCCGGCAACCTTGCCCTCGCGTGCATCGACTGCAACCTTGCGAAATCGAGTAACATCGCCGGCCGAGACCCCGACACGAATCAACTCACGCCGCTATTCGATCCAAGAAAAGACCGTTGGGACGAGCACTTCGAGTTGCAGGGATCGCCCATCGTCGGGAAGACCGCCGTGGGCCGCACCACAGTCAAGGTGCTGAACATGAACTCCGAGGACCAGAACGAATTGCGAGCCGTGCAGCCCCAAGTCTAAACGAGCTTCCTTTCTCTCGCATCGAGTTTCTTCGTGCCCGCTCCGCCGGGCCGACGTAACGAGCCCGGACCCCTTGCGCTACCGCGAATCTTCCGCGAGAATCGTCGGCCAATGCCGCCCCCCGAATCTTCGACGGATAAAGATAAAGCCCTTCAAGCGGTACTCCGTTCCGCGGTCCGTCCGCCAATCTTCAAGCGGCTCGATGAAGTACGCGCCCATTCGCGGTTAACTGTCGCCGAGATTCTGGAACAAGCGATCGACCAGGCTTGGCACATCCAGATGAGCGGCGAACTCGACGGACGACCGCAAGCCCCGCGCTCTGTAATCGAGCAAGCACGTGAAGCGAATACAGAGCGTTGCAACGGATGGGATAATTACGAAACGTGGGCGGTCAATATGTGGCTCACGAACGAGCAGGGCATTTACAACTTCTGCCGCGGCCACGCACGCCGGGCAGTGCGTGACGCCCCGGAATGTGAACAAGTGCGGGAAGGAATCTGGACTGCCGACGAGGCGAAAAAATTTCTGCTTGCCGATCAACTCAAATCTTCCGTCGAAGACATGAATCCGCTCAATGACAAGGCGTCGATGTTCACTGACTTGCTCAACTCCGCAATCTCAGACGTGAACTGGGATGAAATTGCTACGGCGATCCTCGAAGACGCAGCCGATCCTGATACCGCACCATGACCAAGATGAAACGACTATCTGAAGCTGCCGCTACCGACGCACCTCAACTCACGGACGCGATCGGAAATCTCGCCGACGAAATCCGTGTCTTGCGGGATTCGATTGACGATCTCAGATCGTCGATTCGCTGGGGTTTGCAGAACGATCGCTTCCGCAGCCCGGAGCCCCAGGCGGTCCAGGAGCCGGTCGTCAACACCGATGAGATTCGAGAAGCCGTGAGCGAAGCCGTCGAAGAGGTCGGTGACAATCTCGGAGAGATTGTGAGCGAGACGCTCCGCGATGAGTTCGCCGACTTCAAGGATTGCGTGGATCAATTCTCAATCGACGTACAATTTGCCGTTCGCAAGATCGGCGAGCACGTCGCTGCCGCTGAACGGTACAGACAAGGCTGCCTCTTTTCCGATGATCGGTAGTTCGTTATTCCCACCGCCGGCCCCACCACCTGATCCGCGCATCTGCGTGAAGGGCTACCCGTGGCCCGCTTCAAGGCTTACGGGAGGCGACATGGAAATGCTCTGCGAACTTCGTGAGCAGACGGGGGAACCGCTGACGCAACTCCTGCACGAGGCTGTAGCCGCGTACTACCAGTTGCTCACCGATGAAGGAAAAGCTGATCGCGACTCGCCACACGCCATCCCTCTTTCTTATGGAACGTGAACCGTACATCGACAAGGTCATTCGTGGGATTGAGAACGTCATGAATATGCCGGAGGGTCCGACGAAACGCGGATTGATCGATGCCGGAATTGAAACTGTTCATACCATGCACGCCCGGAAGGAAATCACGGACGCCGAACGTCGACGGCTGCTCGCCATTCTTCAGAGTCCACACGTCGGAAATCCATTCTCCGAAAACTGAGCGGTGACTTTTCACCCACTCCTTATATAGCGACTCCCAAGAAGACGCTTTACCTTGACACAATCTCGTTTTATTTTCTGCATTGTCGCTTTTTGGGTGCCCGATCGTCTACCATCGAAAACGTCTGATAACGTCCTTTATCCACCTGCCTTAGTGGATTGATTCTCCCTCTTTCGACCATCGAACAATCCGTCACCGTTGTCGGCTCACGGCAATTGAAAGTCGGAGCGACGATCGCACTCCCGACGATCATCACGGCTGCCGGTGAGCAGGCGATCCGACGCTTCATCGAATTTTTCACCGCGAACATTCGGAATCCGAACACACGACGAGCGTACGCACGGGCCGCCCGTGACTTCTGCGCGTGGGCGACGGCGAGAGAGATCGAACTTTCGACACTCGGCCCTGTGATCGTCGCCGCCTACATCGAGGACCTAGGTCAACGGGTGAGCAAGCCCGCGGTGAAGCAATCGCTCGCGGCACTGCGGATGCTCTTCGATTACTTGGTTCTCGGCCACGTGCTGCCGGTGAATCCCGCGGCATCGGTGCGAGGCCCAAAGTACGTCGTGAAGAAAGGGAAGACGCCGGTCCTGTCCGCTCAGGAATGCCGGCAGCTTCTCGATTCCATCGACACGAGTACGATCGGCGGCCTCCGGGACCGGGCACTGATCGGCGTCTTGGTCTTCAGTTTCGCGCGCATCGGAGCAGTCGTGGGCATGAACGTCGCCGACTACTACCAGAACGGAAAGCGATGGTGGATTCGATTGCACGAGAAGGGCGGCAAGTTCCACGAAGTACCCGCCCACCACAAGGCCGAGGAGTACATGGACGCCTACCTTCACGGTGCCAGTATTGCCAGCGACCGAGACAGTCCGCTCTTCCGAACGTTGAACCGCCGCGGCGAACTGACTTCGCATCGGCTGCATCCGAACGACGCCTTGCGTCTCACTAAGCGGCACGCCCGCAATGTCGGATTGCCGGACCGCATTTGCTGCCACACGTTTCGTGCGACCGGCATCACGGCCTACCTTCGCTGCGGCGGTACACTGGAAAATGCCGCTCGCATCGCAGCGCACGAGAGCACCCGAACAACCCAGCTTTACGCCCGACTGAGCGACGAGATCACACTGGATGAAATTGAGAGGGTGGTAATCTAAGTGCTCTTGATTCTTGAGATCTTGTGAAAGAGGATAGGGGGAAAGAGACACGCAGCCAGCGGGCAACGGAGGTGACCCATGTGGCGCACGGTCTGTTGTGCCCTGGTTTTGTTTTTGTGGCTCGGAGCAGGATCGGCACTCGCCGATAGCCTGTACGGCACCTGCAAGCGGAAAGATGGCTCAAAGGTCGACGGGACGGTCAGAGTCTCGACGAGTTGGAACGGCAAGAAGGCTTACCCAAAGAACGGGCACTACTGCCTAAACTTTGGGAGCAAGGTGGGGAAAAGAGTCACGGTTTACGTTAACGGATCGACGTACTGCACGGTCGAGGTGAAGGGTGACACGGAACTCAACATCGTCGTGAAGTAGCTCTTTAAGGTGAAATCGCGTGCGCACCTATAGCGCTTACTCGTCATGACCGGCTGGATGCCGTTCAACCGCTCGTGCCACTGCCCCGGTGTTTCTGTCTTGTTGTGGTGCCTTACCATGGGGACAGGGTTGATCAGGAAAATCGTCGTGAATTCGGTACTCGCTCAGCTCCAATTTGCCAAACCTCGCCGCGATTTCGCGGTTTTTTTCTTCCATCATGCGGCGAAAAGACTCTAAATCTATTTCCCCCTTTCCATGCCCCTCCTTAGATCGGTGCCACACGACCGTATCTCCTACGTTCACGGATTTGTGCAAGTCCTTCCGAAAGGGGATTTCCTCATTGTGGGGATTCTCGGGGTCAATTGGCTCAAGAGCATAGATGCGCCCGATGGCCCGGTGTCTTTCGGTCATCATCACTGAGATATTCCCAATGTACTTTTCTTCGTTCCCTTCCAATCTCGCCGCGTTATACACTTTCACATAGTCGTAATCATTTCCCCGAATGCCATCGAACGCGTTAAGACTGATTTCTGCCAGATCCCCCTCAACTTTCACGACAGTACCTGTTACGTAAAGTGACGAAGCAGGGGCCAGGAAACTCAAATTCAGCACTCCCTCGGACGCACACTTGCCCTTTAGAGCCAGTTCTCTGCCATGGGCATCCTTTGTTCGGACATTTTCCAGGAGTAGCTTTTTGACTTCGATTGGATTGGCCGTACCATCCGTCCCCTCCAAATGTGTCCAAACGAGAGCCGCGGCGCCAGACACGTGAGGAGTGGCCATCGAAGTCCCTGGCATGGCAGCATATTTTCCGCGGCCCAAACTTTCTGGGATTGTGCTAATAATCTCCTTCGTCGGATCATATCGGCGTAAGTCGGTTTCGCCAAAACGTCCAGAAGAAGGAGCAGCCATACCTCCGGGTGCGGCAACATGCACACTCTTCGGACCGTAATTGCTGAATGACGACAATTTTTCGTCAGGGCCTACTGAAGCAACCGAGATTATGTTGTCCAGCGCGTAGCACGCAGGAAACACAGCCTGCCCAGGCCTGTCATTATTGTTCTGTCTTCCGAGTGCATTGCCGGCGCAGCAAACAACGAGAACTTGCTTATCTGAGGCAAGCTGCAACTGCTCTTCAATCCACGGCATCTCGGTACCAGGAAGTCCCGCCCAGCTAATATTGAGAATTCTCGCCCCGTTCTGAACAGCGTAGTGGATTCCCTCGGCTAGGCTTCGATCCTTACTACGACTACCGTCCTTGCGCTTGCCTTTGGCTCGTACGGCCATAATTTTGCCGTGCCAGCAAACCCCAACGGTTCCTATTCCGTTCCTTCCCACAGATGCGATGATTCCAGCACAGTGGGTTCCATGCGCAACCTTGTCCTCATCGATATTGCCGTCTTGGTTGCGTTCTAGCTCGGGCATCGGGTCGTTATCGCTATCTACGAAGTCATAGCCCAGGACATCGTCAACAAAACCGTTCTCATCGTCATCGATTCCGTTATCCGGAATCTCCCTTGGGTTTCTCCAAATGTTCTCGCGCAGATCCTCATGGTTGTAATCTATGCCTGAGTCGATAACTGCCACAGTGACTTCTGAGGACTTGATCGTTTCCCAGGCCTTGGCTGCCCGTATGAGATGCAATCCCCAAAGCATATCATTGTGAACTTTGGCGGGCAGTCCAAGCTTCTCCATACGAACATGGTGCTCATGTTGCTCGACAGCTTGTAGTAGTGCTGATTCTTGATGAACTCCCTGTTCAACGGTTGTATCACCCGGCTGCACGAGTCTAATCACCGCCCCCTTCGTCTTCAGGAAATCGAGCGTTTCCTTGGTGAGTGGCTTCTCCTGCACCCATCGAAAGATGATCGCGTCTAGCAGTCGGGATTCTTCGACAACTTCAAACCCAAGTTCCCGCCCGATGACAAGTGCCTCATCCCGTTTTCCAGAACGGTACCCGATTACGATCTCCCTCGACTTGTCAGCCTTATACGTCTCAAGTTTCTCGACAACACGAACGGGCTCCTTCTTCTTCGGCGGCGACTTCGCCAGTAGTTCCTCATTTGCCTTCCTAAGACTAGCGGTGAGCTGAATTGCATTCTCCTTTTCAGATCTTTGGACTGCGATTTCTCTCCGCGCTTCATCCAGCAACGCGGAGTAATTTGCCATTTCTTTGGCCGTACGCTTTAGCTGTTCGATCTCCTGTTCAAGTGACTTCCTCGACTTGTCTCCAGTCGCAAGACTTGTATCTAAACTGCCGATTTGACTCGTGAGTTGTTGCAACTCTTGGCGCTGCTTCTCCAAGTCAGCACGCAGTTGTGCGTTCACAGACATTAAGTCCTCCTGCTGGCGGACTTTCACGTACACGACCACTCCAAGTCCCACAGAAATTAGCGCTAGGAAGAAAACAGACACCGGCCACAGGTGCCACTTCCGTCGCACCGGGACTTCAAAGGCAGCTTTGGGAGTATTCGTGACTGTTCGCTTCTCTGATTTCATCGGAAAGTCTCCGTTGCTATTCCACGTCCACGGTACTACTCGGTTGCACGAGTCTAATCACCGCCCCCTTCGTCTTCAGGAAATCGAGCGTTTCCTTGGTGAGTGGCTTCTCCTGCGCCCATCGAAAGATGATCGCGTCTAGCAGTCGGGATTCTTCGACAACTTCAAACCCAAGTTCCCGCCCGATGACAAGTGCCTCATCTCGTTTTCCAGAACGGTACCCGATTACGATCTCCCTCGACTTGTCAACAAAGTAGAGTTCCAACTTGTCGACAATTTTCACTAATCGCTCTGACTCTGAACGGCTTGGTGCGCTGTTTTTGTTTTGTTTGGCTGCCGCTGGTTTCAGGTTTTTCTGCGTATCCAGCGACCTCCGCGGGAGTCTACCTGATTTGTCCGAACTTACCTGGAGCGAATCGAGGTCCTTTCGTAACTTCCCGTCGGGATCCTCTTTCTTGCGGTCAACTTTTTCTGCAGCAGCACGCGCCTCGCGAGCCTTCCTGCGTGCCGCCGATTCCTTTAGCGTGGCGTTTTCTGGACGAGATTGCTTAGCGTCCACCTTCGCCGGGGTATGCCGTTGCCTGTCTGGAGTTTCCGCTGTCATGTGGCGAGTATGCGGATAAAGGGGGTTAGGATCACAGCATAGCATGGTCCGCGAGAAACAAACGAGCCACCCTAGAGTGAACTACTCCTCCGGCTGGACGATCCTCCCTGCGAAGACGATCCCCTCGGAAACTCGGTCCCGAATCACAAAAAAGAACGGTCGATCTGCCCGAAATTCAATCGGCTGAAGTCGCGGAACCGCAACAGTTCCTGTGGCTGCACCAGCTTTTGTTCCCACTTCATCCACACGCACGAACACTTTGTGCACAACCTTGGAAAGCATCAGTTCACCGGAGTCCGACATCTTGGAGAAATTTGCACGGCCGCTGAACGCGGAGGTCATCCCCATTGCTGCAAGCTGTTCCTGAAGCTCGTATGCGCCAGTGAGAGAGAACTTCGGCAGGGACACGCTCACCTGAACAGGTCGCATCTCCCTGATGAAAGCCTCGTAGCGTTCCGTTAGGCTCTCAGTGAGCGCTTTCAGCCCGGTGATGTCCTGTGGGAGAAAGATCACCATCGAAAACCTGGACTCGGCATACGGCAATTCTAGGCACTGGCAGTCTTTTGACTGGACATATCTAAATTCATCGGTCTGGTTCATCATCTGAGTGCGGATCGACTTTTCGGAGGACACACGAAATTCTGCCGCTCTGGTACGCGTGCGGTCGAAGACATGGTCCCATGCCGCCTCAAAGTATACTCCGTTCGTGAGCAACAGTTTCGTATCCTTCCCCAAGTTCGCTTCGTCGAAGAGACTTCCGATCTTTCCATTCGTTTGAGCAGCAGTCCAACTGTTGATTTTTTGAACTGCCTCAGAGGGGTTTCTTGCAAAATCTGCACTGTCGGCATGGGCACCATACGACCCTAGAAGTGTTTCAACGAAGTCAGTCCGTAGTGGCAATCCATCTTGGTTCCAAAGCCCATTCGCGACACTAAAGATCTGTTGTATCTTGGCCGGTGAGGGATTAGAGTCCGTCGCTTCGAGTTTCACCCTATGGTCCATGACGACGCCCGTTGCGTAGTTATAGGCTGTTACGTCAATTGTTCCCGTGGAAAAGTCGACCGCTCGCGCGAGGTCCTCTTCGCAACGAATGGGGGAATTGTCGATCGAAAGTATCAGATCATTCGGCCTAAGACGGCCTAGGCTCGCGGGGGTTTGGGGTCGTACTTCCGCAATTCGAACTCCGTAACGATTATTATCCTCCGCGCGAATACCCCAAAGGAATCTTCTTCGGTCCTGTGCGGGGTTCAGCAATTTGAGGGCAGCCGCCAGGTCTGACGGCGGCAGTTGAAATTGAAGCGTCCTTGCAATCTCCTCAGCAGTTTCGCCCGCTGCTCCAGCGTATGCCATCCCTAGCGAAGTGTTTACACCGTAGGGGCACAGTAGAATATTTTCCGCGTTGGCCTTCTCAGAAACGCGCAGGTAGAGGTTAAGAGCGAACTTGTTGCCGGATCTCGTAACATGCTCTTTCAGTGTCGCCATCGTTTCTGTGTTGCCCCCCGCAACACTCACTCGGACGCGTCCACGATCGTCGGCCATTCCTGGATTCATCAGCAAGGACGACACGAGCAAACAGAACGAAAAAGTCCGCGGAGGCTGATTCACTTTTTCCTCCAATCCCAGTAGGGCTCTGAGCTTCCTCTTCATCAACGCAACGTCGCCTCACAGTCGTACTCTTGCCAATCGCGTTTGTTGATGATTCGGAACTTCATCACCTTCGGAGACTCATCAACAGCCGCCGCAAAATCCTTCTCTGACCGAATGCGCCGTCGATTGATGCTGGTAATGATGTCCCCTTCTTCCAACGAAATGATTGTTCCATCATCTAGCCGAGACCTCGTTGCTGGCGAATCAGGAACGACACGCGTAATTATCGCACCGCTTTCGTGGTCTTCAGCAGAAACACCAAACCGGTACGGCTTGTCGTTGATAGCCGGGGGCTTCGGTTCAACTTTTGCGGCTTTCTTCACAGGTACTTGATACCAATGAACTGTTTGAGATCGCTGAAGTCCTCCAGGTACACGAGCCCCGTTCGGAAATTGCTCTCCGAAAAACGTTGCTACGCTCGTGCGAACCTTTGGAGTCACGTAATCCCAAGAGTAGCTTTGACCTTTCTGGTCTGTTAAGTACCTACAGAACGGGTAGGTAAACACACCCCCTTCTTTCACGGCCAGACCATATTCACCCGGCGCTGATCCGTTGACATCCGCCCAACCCGACCAGCTCGTGTCAACAAACAACGAACGAAATAACGGTGACACGGACTTGGGGCGTGGTATTAGAGCTATAACCGAAAGTCGTGGATGCGTCTTGAAAAGGGCGGCGTACTTTGGGACGAATTGGGTTGGAACGTAAATCCCTTTTGTCCAAGGAGTACGCCACCATGCAAGAGACTATCGTGGATCGG
>Ga0247727_10016648_pt1 | contig 11833 bp, 13 predicted proteins | sample WisWelCaveWW1625_FD_202498 | JGI IMG/M metagenome (GOLD analysis project Ga0247727, IMG submission 202498) | Biofilm microbial communities from Wishing Well Cave, Virginia, United States - WW16-25 | ecosystem: Environmental > Aquatic > Deep subsurface > Groundwater > Cave microbial mat | place...
CGCGCAGAAGACTGCGTTTCCAGTTGCGCCAGGGGGAGCGATGCCTCCGGTCGAGGGCTGCACGAAGCAGGACTATGCGGTTCTCATCGTGATCGGCGTGGGCGTGGAAGACTGAACGCCGGTGACGCCCCGACGGCTTGCGCGGCGAGCCTGGCCGCCGCCACGAGCACGCCCGCGGCACGCCGCGTTTTCACCGCCGAACGCGGGTGGCGAACGCGGGTTGGGTCATTGCTTGACTTTGCACTGCGCCAGCGCTGCTGCAGAACCTCCTGCCCGAGCCGTGTCAAGAAATCCGTCCGGTCGGTCTCGTCATGAAGGATCGTTTGCTGGTCGTTGCCGCGAGCGGTGAGGTGCTAGAGGGCGCCCGGATATTCCCACACGAAGTTGCGAGCAATGAACGCGGAGCCAAGAGGGAGGGAGTGCAAGGTCAAGCAATGACCCCATCTCCTTCCCGGACAGAAATGGCAGACCCGGCTCTTATGCGGATCGGCCTAAACATAGTTAGGCGTCATGGACGAGAGCGATCTCAAGTTCGATTGGTACGATGCGTGGATTCTGGCTGCCGTGGTTTGGGCCACCGAAGAGGATGCGCCTGTCCCACTTTGGCGCCTTATCGGCACAGCTGATGCTCTAAACAAGGCAATCGTTAGCCGCGGCGAACTAGAGTGCGGAATAGGACGCCTCGTAAGTGCAGGTCTTATTTGTGTCTCGCCTGATGGTTTCAAAGCCATGCCAAGGGCTCTCGCGCTCAAAGCACCAGGGCCACCGATGGAAATCGTGTCCAAGGCCATTGGCGCACAGGAGTGGTCGCCGCAATCCGAAATGCCGCAAACGCAAGGGGCCACGTATGTGAGCGTGGATGCCTACAACAAAGCGCTTAAGAAGTATAAAAAAGAGTTCTGGAAGCTCTACCACCAGAAAGCAGAATGACGCCTAACTACGCCTTGCAGCGGACGCCACTCGCCCTAGCGGGCTCGTGGTTCCCTCGCTCGCTACGCTCGCTCGGCGCCGCTGAAGGTGGGCGTTAGGGCTCCTGACAATCATATGTGCACAGCGTCGGGCCGCAGATGAGCACGGTCGAAGAAACAGTCTTCCTGTATGGGGACGAGAGCCATGCGTACGAGATTGTGACTTATGGATTTGTAATCGTTCCCGTACAAAACATTGCGTCTGTGGAGTTAACTCTTAAAGAAGTGAAGACGCGCTACGGCCTGTCAGACGACGTCAGAATTCATTGTCGCAATATGTTTAACAAGGACGCGCGAGCCAAGACTGCGTTTGCGAAGTTTTCAACTGAACATGTGCTTCGTTTCTTGAATGAGTTGATGACCGCGTCTTATGTAGCGGGGGCACGCGGATGGGTCGGCTACTTAGACACACAAAAGGCGCCCGATGTATTGCTCTTCGAATCAAACGGCGGGACGGGGGCTGATAAGTGGGATGTACGTGATCTCAAAAGCAGGATGTTGTTTTGCTATCATGCGGCCAGTGCGCCGTTGACGCACATACTCCCGCCTTCATACGTCAAGGCGTTTGTCGATGGAGACAAGACTAAGATTCCGCATTTTGACAAGAAGCGGCAGGCAGACAGCCTTCGGAGCTTTTTCCCGGTAGAGCACAACGATGCCAAATTCGTCCCTGAAGCCGTCCATGGCTTGAAGCCATCACCCTTGGACTTAGCAGACCTGTTGGCATATGCAACTGCACGCGGGTTGTCGAAAACGACATCCACGAACAAGAGCGCCTTTGTCTCCATCGTCGAGGCGATTGATCCAGGCTACAGTGAAGTGATCTTTGAGACGCCGCCGGCCAGTGGGGCTATGCTCAAAATACGGGCATATGATCCAGCAGATCGAGTCAAGTCTTATGTCAGTCAGTTCCTTTGAGGCACTACCGTGAGCCCTAACAACTCAGTCGAGGGGACCGTCTGCAAGCTACGCTTGCATCCGGCTGCCCCTCACTTCAACCGTTGGCCCGCCACGAAACCAATGCGATGATCCAAGATTCCAAGAAGTTGTCGGTGGGGATCGCGCGCGCTATCCATGGGCGTTCAGTCCCGAACAATCTACGCAGTCTCGTCGCAATCGGGAGCTTTGAGGTTTCACTTGAGCACCACCGTGCAGTCATCCTAACTGTTGCCAAACAGTTCTTCGGCTCAGCGTTCAGCCTGTTACGCCCAATGTTCGAGAGCTGCATCGTTGGTCTTTGGGCGGCGCACATTGCTGATGAGAGTCAAATCAAAGAATTCAATAACCGTCGGTATCACCCCAAACCGGAAAAGGTGCTGCGGGCGTTAGCGAAGAACAGCGAGAAAAGGTACGTCGCGGCATTGAAGGCCATCCACGACTCCGGATACCAAGCACTTCACGAGTTCGTCCACGGAGGAATCTCGCAGCTCACCAGGCGCACAGATGGAAGTAATATTGGCCCCCATTATCCCCGGAAAATGATTGAAAGCCTTTTGCACGTCTCAAACGTTATAGCCGCTATATCCGCAACTCAACTCGCCGACTTAACGCAGGATGGCGCTGCTGGCAAAGGGTTAGATGCAGCTATTGATCGCTATTTCGAGAAGCGGGCCTAACATGGCCATCGAGCGGAACTTCGCAATCAGGCGTTCGCCCGCTTGCTCGTCCGCTCGCCGCCGGCGTTGAGGCTGTAGAAAAACTCCCAGGACCCTACCTCCCATGAGATAGTTAGCCGCACCGAATTTCATGGGGAGAAGCAAAGGGGTCAGACCCCTTAATCTCCTAATGGCTATGCACAATCCTCCCCATCCCGGCGAGTTCATTATCCAGGTCTATCTGGATCCCAACAATCTGAGCGGCCGTGAACTGGCCGGGAAGCTCGGTGTGGCTGCTTCGACCGTGAATCGCATTCTTACTGGTACTAGCCGTATCAGCCCTGAAATGGCGCTGCGCCTGTCCAAGGCGCTTGGCCGTTCTCCGGAGAGTTGGCTTGCCATGCAGTACAACCACGATCTCTGGCAAGCCAAGCAGCATGTGAAACTCGGCAAGGTCGGAAAAGTCCGGCTAACAGCGGCTTAACAGGCGTTTCAAGGTGAACACGGTGAAATGTCCCGGAGGTTCCTTTTACGCTCTTAGCCGCACAACGCGCGGTCGAGGAAGGATGAGAAGGGTAACCTGGTCGTCCTCCTGCTCGCGGAACGCGCACGATAGGAATGTGCTCGTTCGACGCGCGCACTTGAGGATCGACCAGGCTACCCTTGAAAAAGAGACGAGGAATTGGGAAGACGCGCCCAGTTGGGATCATCCCACCCACCCCTTATGAGGACGAGGATGTATACCTATGTCCTCAACCGTGGACCGGCGGGGGTTCGTAGTCCGCTGGACGGTCTGTGAACTCATCCAAGGAGGGTGTGTTATGCCGATCCGCATAAGACACCGTGATAAATGGCAACATGGTCAGTAACTGACGGAGGTTGCAGGTATAATCGCGTATCTTTCAAGAGAATCGATAGCGTGTTATACGGACTAGGAAATCGAATATCCGCAGCTTATGCGGATCCGCCTAATCATTGTTATGGCGCACGGTTAGGGAGAGTGGCTGAACGATGAGTGGTGGAGGCAGTTCCCTACAGCGCTAAGTCAGGAGACTTAGGGAGGGTTGTCTCGTCGCAAATCTAATTCATCCTATCAGTCTGATGCTGAACTTCGGCATGCTCCTCGCGGTAGTCGGTGCATTGGTGACATTCCCGGAACTGTGGCGAGAGCCGTCCGTAGTGGCTGCAGCTTCCGCCACGATACTCACTGCTGCGGCCGTGTGGCTTGCATGGATCAGGATCTCCGGTGTTTGGCACTGCATCGCCGCGCGGCCTCGGGTCGTTCCATATTTCCAGACCCGCCTTGGTGCTAACGACAAACCCTACACTAGCGGAGCATTCGTGCACGGCTTCGGGGTTGCCAACAAGATGGTTGTCCTTGATGCAGCAGCCTCAGAGAGGGGAGTAGCGCAGCCTTCCGACTTCGGATTCTCTGACGAGCCCAGGCGCTGGTGGGACGCTCGGGACGGGCTGCGGACGCTAGATGCGATCGCTGGTTCGGTTGCAGACTCGGACGAGCTTGGTCAGGACTTGGCGGCGTTGCGGTCTGCGCTGGAGATGGCTGCTGAGAAAGAGATACAGTTTGCGCTTCTGGTGAGGTTGGGACCTGATGATTTCATCTCCCCAGTCGAGATGGACAACCGCAAAGGATCATTCTGGTGAAAGCGCGCCGCCTGGCGCCTAACAACCGGTTGCAGGCGACGGCGGGCGGAGCGGGAGGTGGCATCATTCGCGTCGAGCGTTCGCCCGCCGCGCCTGAACCGGAGCGTTAGGCCACACCTGGGCATGGTGACTCGATGGCTCAGATAACACGGTCTCAGAGATTCCTCCAGAAGGCCGAGGCTGCCTTGGTCGCGGCCATTGAGATCTACAACAAACCTGACTTTCGTTACCGTGAAGAGTCCTTCGCCATTCTGGTCCTCAATGCATGGGAACTCCTACTCAAGGCAAAGCTTCTCACCGAACACGCCAATGATCCCAAGTGCCTTTACGTCTACGAGGCGCGGGCAAGCAAGAAGGGAAAGCCGACGAAGAAGCGCTACAAGAAGCGCAACAGGGCCGGTAACTGCCAAACCTTGGGTCTGGGGCAATGCGTCGTCGCCCTGGAGAAACGCGGCACAGCGCTAGCCCCTGGTGTCAAAAAGAATCTCGACGCAATCTCAGAGGTCCGCGACAATGCCGTCCACTTCATCGCCGCCGGGCCTCTTCTAGCCAAGCAGGTCTTTGAGTTCGGTACTGCGGCTGTCGCAAACTTCCTTCGTCTAGCGCGCGAGTGGTTTGCCTACGATTTGTCCAAATATCACCTGTACCTCATGCCCATCGGGTTTGTTGCGCCACCTCGCGATGCGGAGAGCATTGTTGTCAGTAGCGATGAAGCCCTATTGGTTCGGTACCTTTCGGCCTTGGCAGCAGCCACCGAGGTCGCTGACGACGATCCATATCAAATTGCACTCACCCTGAATCTTCGGATGAAGCGCACCAACGACACTACTGGGCTTAGAGTGGCAATTACCGACGACCCTGACGCTCCGAAAGTCTTCCTGAAGGACGAGGTGTTTAAGGCCCGCTATCCCTGGACATACAACCAGCTTACTGCGAAGCTTCGGAAGCGCTATTCCGACTTCAAGGTTACGAACAAGTATCATGTCGCCCGCAGGGCCCTGATGGCCGATGCTAAGTACTGCATGTCTCGCTTCTTGGACCCAGACAATCCGAAGAGCGCACGACAAGACTTCTTCAGCCCTCATGTGTTTGAGGAGTTTGACAAACGCTACACTCTTCGCAAAGGTGTGGGCTAACCAGCGCATGCACCAGGCGGGACGCGGCCGTTGGTTGGCTTCGAACTGGCACCGCCGGCCGTCGCCGAGTAAGTTCTCCACACTCGCCGCGGCCCCGCAGGTGATGCGCGGTTGTTAGGCATCGGAATGTGCGCTAACTGGCGGGCTGTATGCGTGGAGTTTGACTCTCCGGAAATCCCTGTGTTACGGTCAACCTCTGTCAATTCGCACAGTTAGCGAGGGATTCCCGTTATGGCCGTTGAGAAAAATTTGAAGGCCATTCTTGGCAAACTCAAGTATTCAGACGACGCCAAAGTCCTCGCGCAGATTTCAGAAAATACCAAACAGGTTCACGCGCGCATGGCCGGCATTAAGCATAAGCTGGTGGTCATGAGTGGAAAAGGTGGAGTGGGCAAAAGCATGACCACGGTCAACTTGGCGTTGGCGTTTGCACGGCAGGGAGCGAAGGTCGGACTCTTAGACGTGGATCTGAACGGACCCTGTGTGCCTCGCATGTTGGGCTTGCACGGCCAGTCGTTGACCATGGGGCCTGAGGGGGCGATTCCTCCAGTCGGGCCGCTCGGGTTAAAGGTCGCGTCGATGGATTTCTTCCTGGAAGATGCATCGCCGGTTCGCTGGAAGGGGCCGATGGATGTCAGCCCGGTGTGGTTGGGGCTGATGGAAATGAATGTCATTCGAGAATTCTTGGCCGATGTCGTCTGGGGCGAACTCGATTATCTGCTGGTCGATCTGCCTCCCGGGGCCGCGGCGGACAAGCCGCCGGTCATCGCTGGGTTTATTCCAGACCTGGCGGGAGCGATCGTCGTCACGACGCCATCAGAAGTGGCATCGGACGTGGTGCAGAAGTCGGTCACCTATGCCCGCGATATGGGTATCAAGGTTCTGGGCATGGTCGAGAATATGAGCGAGTATCGCTGTCCCTCCTGTGGAGAAGTGAACGAGTTGTTCGACGGCGACACCGAGGCGATGTGTGAGATGCTGGACCTGCCGTTGCTCGGACGGGTTCCCTTCGACCGGAAACTCGCGCGCACCTTCGACAAGGGAGAGCCGTTGCTCGACGAAACGTATCCGACGATTCAACGCTACCAAGAAATTGCCGGGCGCATCAGGACGCTGCTCGATTACAAGACGGTGCTTGCCGATAAACTGTGATGTTACGCACCTAACAGGATGCTGAAAAAGTCCACCAGCATCGTTCTCGCATCGCTCAGAGGCTCAACGTACCGAAGCGTACGCCTCGCCTCTTCGCTCGCTGCGGCCTTGCTGGATAGCCCTTTTGAGCATCCTGCGTGGAGAGCTCCTGTTGCCCTAGATATGCGGGCCATTGAGTTTCCGCTGTACCACAATAGTTTTTCCGTAGACTGCTAATAGGAGATGCCATGAAATTTGTGTGCCTCAACTGTGAAACCTATATGAACTTTGAGAAGGTTGAGAAGCCTGGGGAGGGTACGCTCGGCGTGTTCTTCGGCTGTCCGTCTTGCAATGCCAAATTCTCCATGGTGACGAATCCAGGCGAAACCCAGATGGTCAGTTCGCTCGGGGTGAAGCTGGGTGGGCGTACAGTTGCGGCCGAGCCTTTTGAGATGACGCGGGGTACGCTGAAAAACGAAGCCACCGCAGGCTCTGGTCAGATGACGGCATATTTGAACGAGAAAATTCAAGGTGGTCAGCCGGCGGCTGCGGTCACGGCCGCAATACCCGCCACGCCCGGAGAGAAGTCCAGCACCGGCTGCCCCTTTTCCGCGATGGTGGCTGAAATGGGACTCACCTCGGGCGGTAAGCCCGGCGATGCTGGAGCAGCGACTACAGGGTTTTCCTGGTCGGTCGATGCGAAGGAGAAACTCGACCGCCTCCCATCATTTGTGAAGCCGATGGTGCAGAGCAGTGTGGAGGCCTTTGCCCGCAAGCAGGGGTACCAGACGATCACGTTGCAAGTGATGGACGATTCCAAGAGCGATTCGAGCAATGGGATGACCTGGACGCCTGAGGCTGAGAAGCGGCTTGAGAATATTCCCGACTTCATCCGTCCCATGGCCCGCAAAGAGATTGAGCGGGTAGCGAAGGAGCGCGGGATGGCGACCATTACGGCTCAAGTGATGGATGACGCGAAAGATAAGTTTATAAAGTTCATGTAAAGATTGGACTCGTTCGAGTGTGCCAACAAAGGCCCATCCAGTTTTCTGGATGGGCCTTTCAATTACAGCGACCACTTCCATCGTGAGCGAAACTCCAGGCCGCAAGTGTGTGGGCGTCGATCGTCCTGGCTGTTTTCTGTACGATGATGTTCGTCAGCGCGGCTCCGCTCCATGCTCAGCTTGGCGAAAGCAGGCATCCATCCATCCAATCACGATCATCACGGGACGCTCCCTCCGGCACAATTGACACCTTTCCAAACCCTGTGCTACGAGTACACGATCTCAGCGAGTGATATGGGGTATTACGCCGTCAGCTTTCCTGAGTCCGGCTGCATGGAGTGAGCATGGGTGGACATAGCCATTGGGCGACGGTTAAACGGCACAAAGGGGCCCAGGACGCCAAGCGCGGGAAGATCTTCACCAGAATTATCCGCGAGGTGGCGATTGCGGCTCGCTCAGGCGCAGACCCGGATGGTAATCCGCGGCTCCGGCTGGCCATCTTGAAGGCAAAAGAGGCCAACATGCCTGGCGACACGCTGAAAAAAGCCATTCAGCGCGGCACGGGAGAATTGCCCGGCTTGGTCTACGAAGAGTTCAGTTTGGAAGCGTATGGGCCTGGCGGGACCGGTGTATTGTTGGAAATCACGAGCGATAACCGCAATCGCACCGTTGCAGAGTTACGAAATCTCCTCACGAAGCATCACGGCAATATGGCGGAGGCCGGCGCTGTCTCCTGGCAGTTTCACAAGAAGGGACTGCTCACGATCGAGAAGCGCATAGTCGATGAAGATACGCTGCTGTCCCTCGCGCTCGATGCAGGAGCGGAGGACATGAAGGTGGGCGAGAAAAGCTTTGAGGTCATCACGGATCCACACCATTTTGAAGCAGTGAAGAAAGCCCTCGCCGATGCGAAGATCGACACCGTGCTGGCGGAAGTCACATCTGTTCCGCAGAACACGATCAGGCTAGAGGAAAAGGCAGCCGAACAAATGCTCAAGTTGATGGAAGTCTTGGACGAGCATGACGATGTGCAGAAAATTCACGCGAATTTTGATATTTCCGACGAGGTGATGGAGAAAGTGGCCGCTGCGGGATGACCAATAACGCGGAATGCTGAACGATGAATGGAGAACGCAAGATCCTCCTTCTTCGCTCAACGTTCTGCATTCACCATTCCTCGCTGCCCCCTAGAGCATGATCGCCTCACTGACAGGCCAATTGGCCTTCAAGGCGCCGACCTATCTGGTCCTTGACGTGCACGGGGTCGGATACGAAGTTTTTACCCCTCTCAGCACCTACTACGGGTTGCCCAATCTCAGCGAAAGTATCTCGCTGAGTGTGCACACCCATGTTCGCGAAGACGCGATTCAGCTCTTCGGTTTTCTGACGTCGCAGGAAAAAGACGCATTCGTACTACTGATCAGCGTATCCGGCGTCGGCCCCAAACTGGCCCTCAGTGTCTTGTCGGCTCTTCCGGTGTCCGATCTGGTCTCAGCGATTCAGTCGGGAGATGTCGGGAAGCTGACGACGGTTCCAGGGATCGGTAATAAGTCGGCCAGCCGTCTCGTGTTGGAGCTCAAGGATAAAGTCGGGAAACTGTATCCTGGCCTTATGCCGGCAAGCGATTCACCCAGGCAGGGTGAAGATGCGACCTTCAACGATGCGCTGTCGGCGCTCGTGAATTTAGGGTATCGTTCTCAAGATGCCAAAGAAGCGCTGAAACAGGTGAAGAAATCCAACACTGAGTCCATCGTGCTCAAAGAAATGATTCGTGAATCCCTGAAGGAGCTTGCAAGGGGGTAAGGATGATGACGAGATTGATTCAACGAATAGTCCAGACTCAATTGTCCATCGGACTTGTGGTGCTCTTATTGGGGCTGGGGGCCATGCCCGTGCAAGCCGAAGAGTCGAGCGAGCCCAAAAGCATTCGCAAGACTTGCGGTCAATGTCCAGATGGTTATGCGACCACGGGCGTGACGGAGTCCACAGAGATTTGCAAGGATGGCGATCCCACACTCGTTCAGTGTGTCCCTCTGGGGGCGAATCTGCTGTCCGTCTGCGGTTCTTGTCCCGAGGGCTATCGTGAAATCGGCAACTCGTCTGTGCCGGCTCGCTGTGGAAATAAAGATGGGGGACGGCTCACACAATGCCAGCTGAAGAAGATGGAGCTGAACCTTCCGGATCCGACCCAGGGCGGCAAGACCTGCCCGCCGGACTGCGGGAGTACGGCAACGCCCGGGCAGGGTGCTTTGCCGCCTCCACCGAAGTACCTCCCAACACCGGAGAAGAAATAAGCCCACAGCGAAAGAGGTTCCCTCACGATGGCCGAACGAGTTGTCAGCACGCAGATCACGGACGAAGAGCGAAATATCGAGACGGTGCTGCGTCCGCAGACATTGGAGGAATACGTCGGCCAGGAGCGGATGAAAGAATCCCTGCGGATCTGTATCGAGGCGGCGAAGCAGCGGAACGAAGCGCTGGATCACACGATCTTTTATGGCCCCCCTGGGTTGGGGAAGACTACCATTGCCCACATCATTGCTCGTGAGATGGGGGCTGCACTCCGCTCGACCTCCGGTCTCGTGTTGGCCCATGCGGGCGATTTGGCCGCCATTCTGACGAACCTCCAAGAGCACGATGTCCTGTTCATCGATGAGATTCACCGACTCCCTGCCTCTGTCGAAGAGGCGCTCTATCCAGCGATGGAGGACTATCAGCTCGATCTTGTGATCGGTCAGGGGCCTGCAGCCAGAACGGTGAAATTGGATCTCCCCCGGTTTACGCTAGTCGGGGCCACGACCAGAGCCGGCGCCCTGACCTCACCACTCCGGGACCGATTTGGCCTCGTCCACCGTCTGGAGTTCTACTCTCCAGCGGAATTGCAGACCATCGTGACACGTTCGGCGGGCGTGCTTGGGATCCCGATTGATTCCGAGGGAGCCCAAGAAATTGCCGGTCGTGCTCGAGGAACCCCTCGCATCGTTAACCGGCTTATCAAACGAGTGCGCGACTATGCTCAGGTCAAGGCGGCGGGACGAGTGACCCAGACTGTAGCCCAGGACGCGCTCGCATGGCTGGGTGTCGATACGGCGGGCTTTGATGAGATGGATCGTCAGATTCTTCTGACCATCATCGACAAATTTGCTGGAGGACCAGTCGGGGTGGAATCCCTGGCGGCCGCAGTCCAGGAAGACAAGGGCACCCTCGAAGATGTCCATGAGCCCTATCTGATTCAGGCCGGCTTCCTCGAACGAACCGGCCGTGGCCGCCAAGCCACGAAGCTGGCCTTCGATCATTTTGAGAGGCCGACCTCCCTCCTCTTCTCGTGATGCGTCTGGCCCCTGTCAAGTTCTTCTGATAGCAGATTGAACGGACGGGGATCGTCATGCAAGCTCGCGAAACGTCGAGGGTCTCCTTGCATTGCCAGGAACGGTTCCTGTATCATTTCCCACTTAGCTTGTGCCATTCCAGCCGACGGACGGGCGACCGCCTCCCTGGGCTGGGAAGAGGGGGTCAGCTATGTCCGGAGACTTTTCCCAGTACCGGAAAGAGATCGATCGCATTGATGACGAGATTTTGCGCCTGCTGAATGAACGGTCCAAAAGCGTCGTCGAGATCGGCAAGCTCAAGAAACAGGAGGATGCGTATGCCAATCTCCATACCCCGGCGCGGGAGGCGGCGATAATCGAGCGCCTCATACGACAGAACTCCGGGCCATTTCCATCCGAAGCGATTCGGCCGGTCTATCGAGAAATCATGTCCGCGTCCCTCTCTCTAGAGGGTCCTCAGAAGGTGGCCTATCTCGGCCCCAGAGCCACGTTTACGCATATGGCCTCCATGCAGAAATTCGGGTCGTCTGCCCAATATATTCCGGTCAATAGCATCAAAGACGTATTCAGCGAAGTCGAACGGGGGCGAGCCAATTTTGGCGTGGTTCCGATTGAGAATACGACTGAAGGTGTGGTCAACCACACGCTCGATATGTTCATAGATTCCAATCTGCTGATCTATGGCGAAGTGCTCCAGGAGGTGTCCCATCATTTGATGTCGAAGTCCGGTGCGATGGAAGATCTGAAAAACATCCACTCTCATCCCCATGCCATTGCTCAATGCCGAAATTGGTTGGAAAACAACTTGCCCAATGTGCCCTTGTCTGAGGTGGCGAGCACGGCACGTGCCGCGGAACTGTGCGTGGATAATACCTTTGTCGCCGCCATTGCATCGGAGTTGGCGGCCCAGCTGTACGGCTTGAAGGTCATCAAGGCCCGCATTGAAGATAATATGAACAACATGACCCGCTTTCTCATATTGTCTCAGAAGCCGCCCGAGCGTACGGG
>Ga0247727_10016649_pt1 | contig 11833 bp, 7 predicted proteins | sample WisWelCaveWW1625_FD_202498 | JGI IMG/M metagenome (GOLD analysis project Ga0247727, IMG submission 202498) | Biofilm microbial communities from Wishing Well Cave, Virginia, United States - WW16-25 | ecosystem: Environmental > Aquatic > Deep subsurface > Groundwater > Cave microbial mat | place...
CCGCCCGACCTCTCCTGGGACGACGAGGCGGAGACGCTCCGGGCCGAGATCGAAGGCATCGTCTCATCATTGCTGGTGCTGGCCGGAGTTGAAGCCGATCCGGTCTCGTCTCCCTCTCACATCCTGCTGGCCACCATCGTCGAGCACGCCTGGAGAGCTGGAGAGACAGTCGACCTGGCGACCCTGATAGGTCGAATCCAACAACCGCCCTTCCGCAAACTGGGCGTGTTCGAGGTTGATGCCTTTTTCCCACCCAAAGATCGCAACGACCTGGCCATGAAGCTGAACGGGTTGGTTGCTTCACCCAGCTTCGCCGCCTGGCTGGAAGGTGCACCCCTCGACATCGCAACAATGCTGGAAGGTGACCGTCCCCAGGCGGCCATCGTCTACCTGGCCCATCTCTCCGACACCGAAAAGCAATTCCTGGTCACCCTGCTGCTCTCCAAGGTGGTCACCTGGTTCCGGCGCCGCTCCGGTTCTTCCAGCCTGAGCGCACTGATATATATGGACGAGGTTTTCGGCTTCTGCCCGCCCAGCGCCGAACCTCCCTCCAAGAAGCCGATCATGACGATCTACAAACAGGCCCGGGCCTTCGGGGTGGGGATGGTGCTCGCCACCCAGAACCCGGTCGATCTCGATTACAAGGTCATGTCCAACGCCGGCACCTGGATGGTGGGGCGTCTCCAGACCGAGCGGGACAAGGCCCGGATCATCGAGGGCATCACCTCGGCGACCGGAGGGGTTGACGTTGCCGCCTTCGACAAACAGATCTCGAGCCTGGCCAAGCGTCAGTTCCTGCTGCATCAAGCCAAGGCGCCGACGCCGCAGTTATTCGCGTCGCGCTGGGCGATGTCGTATCTGGCAGGTCCACTCACAAAGGATCAGGTGGAGACGCTGGCGGAGGACTCCGCAGCGAGCCCCTCCCGGCCAGCGGTGCGTTCAACGGAGGTCGAGCCCGGCGCTGCAACGGAGGCACCGGCGCCCAGCGAAACGGCCGATGCCGTCCCGGTGGCGCCCCAGACTGCAATCGAGGCCCGCTACCTCGACCCGGCCGCACCGTGGGCTGAAAAGGTTGGTGCCGCTACGACACCCACAGTCTGGGAAGCGGGGGTGGCGGCGACGGTGTATATCCGTTACGACGACGAGGCGGCCGGGGTCGCCCACGACGAGGCGTGGGAAGCGGTGATCTTCCCGCTCACCCGACAGTTCGCGACAGACTCGGTGATCGCGGTCGACCACGATCCCCGCGATTTTCGGACCGAGGTTCCAGCCGGCGCCCGATTCAGTCTGCCCGAGGCCCCGATAGGGGAGGCTTCTTACTTCAAGACGTTGCAATCGTCACTGGTCGACTGGCTGGTTCGGGAGCGAAAGGTCACTGTGCAGCGGAATTCCTCGCTCAAGGTCTATTCACGGATCGGGGAGAGCGAGGTCGATATTCAGGAGCGTTGCAAGGCCTTGGCCGCCGATAAAGCCGACGAGGAGATGGCCCAACTCGAAGACCGGTTCGCCACCCGGATCGACCGGGTGAAAGACCAGTTGTTGGCCGCCGAAAACCAGGTGGGCGAGTTGGAGGTCGATGTCTCGTCTCGCCGCCGCCAGGAGGTGCTCGGTGGAGCCGGCGACCTGCTGGGTGCGTTGTTGGGTGGCCGCCGGTCATCGGCAGGATTGGGAAGAGCGGCGGGCCGCCGCCGCCAGACGAGGGTGACTGAAGGACGCTTGGAAACGGCCAGGGAAAAGATCGAAGACAAGGCCGCCGAGTTGGAAGAACTGGAGTCCGACCTGGCCGACGAGATCGCCACCATTACCGACAAATGGGATGCAGCAGCGGCAACAATCGAAGCGGTCGAGATTCCCCTCGAAAGAACCGACGTGAAGGTCGACAGCCTGCTCCTGGTGTGGCTCCCCCGCTGAACCACCCAATCTGACCTTCAACAAAAAGGCCCGGATCTGCCCTTCCCAGCTCAAAGGCCGCTTTTAGGCTGACTCCCGACAAGAAGGGGTCGGTGGCGACGCGATTCGTGACGGCTAGGCGCCGGGGTCTAGCGCTGGCGATGGTTACATTCCTGCTGGTTGGTCCTGCCCTGAGAGGTCAGGCGGTCAACGAAGAGGGCTGTGACTTCAACGGCGACGGAGCCGACGACCTGGCTATCGGTGCACCGCGGTTCTTGGTAAACGAGGTCGAGGATGCCGGAACCGTCGTCGTTATCTATGGATCAAACTCGGGCCTCGACAACGACGACATTCAGTGGTGGTCGCAGGCAACGTCTGGAATCGCCGGGGTTCCCGAGGAATTCGACCGATTCGGAGCGACTGTTGCGTGCGGAGACTTCAACGCCGACGGCGACTCCGACTTGGTTATCGGCGCACCTTTCGAAGCCATTGGTGCCAATCAGGAAGCCGGCCAAGTCCACGTGATCTACGGATCTTCAAGTGGTTTGGCTGCCACCGGCGACCAGGTCTGGCATGTCGGGGTAGGCGGTGTGCTGGGAGCACTCGGCGAAACCGGTGCATTCGGCGAGGCGCTGTCAGTTGGCGACTTCGATGGGGACGGCACCGACGACTTGGCCGTCGGTAGTTTGAGTTTGGGTGGACTGTCGGGCGCCGTCAACATCATCTACGGCGGTGCCGGTGGTCTCGCTGTGACCGGCAACCAACGCTTCTTTCAGGCCGTTGATGACTCTTCAGACAGGTTCGCCGATTCCCTCGCCGCCGGCGACTTCGATGGTGACGACTTCGACGATCTAGCGATCGGGGTTCCCGGGTTTCCGGTGCTCGGTTCGGTGCGAGCCGGTTTGACCTACGTCGTTTATGGCTCTGTGGTGGGTCTGGATGCCAATGGAGCAGACGTTTGGAGTCAGGCGTCTACAGGAATCAAGGGTTCGCCGGCATCGGATGAGCTGTTCGGCGACTCGCTTTCAGGGGGTGACGTCAACGGCGACGGTGTTGATGACCTAGCTGTCGGCATACCTGGAGATCGAGTCTCATCGGTCGCAGCAGGTGCCGTGGCAATCATTCTCGGAAGCGCATCGGGGTTGACCGATGTCAGCGACGAGCTATGGAACCAGGATGTGCCCGGCGTTCAGCTGGGGGCGGATTTCGTCGACCGGTTCGGCGGCACGGTCCTGCTGGCCGATCTCAACGAAGATGGCTTCGCTGACTTGATCGAAGGGAATACCGGTGGTCGAGGCAGCGTCCAGATTCTTTTTGGCACGGTGACCGGGCTCACTGCTGCCGGAGATTTGGTGATTAGCCAGGACATCGCCGGCATTCCCGGTGATCCCGCGACGGACGACATGGTCGGCTCGTCGCTCCACACCAGCGACGTGGATGGCGACGGGCTCATCGACCTGGCCATAGGTGCGTGTAACGACGCCGACGGAGGTCTACGACCGGGCACGGTGATCGTGATTCCATCGGTAGCGGCTGGATTCGGCCAGTCGGAGCTCGTTGCACCAACGAGCTTCGGCCTGAGCTCCGAGGATGATGAATTTGGGCAGGTTCAGGGGGAGGGCACGTGCCCCCTCGCGGGATGATCCAGTGAGAAGTCGCGTTGCAGTCATCCTCTGTACGGCATTAGTGCTGCTTCCGATCGGCGCTTCCCCGGGTTCGGCGGGAACTCTGCTCGAGACGCAGGTCGTGGGGACCGTCGCCGAGAGCCCGCTCAATTTCGAACCCGACGAGGCTCGGGGAGTCGTCTATCTGTCCAGAAACGAAAGCAGCGTGATCGAGGTCATCGACATTGACACTTGGCAGGTGGTCGATACTCACACACTGGCAATTCCTCCGCTCGACATCGCCTTGAGCATCGACGGAGGAACCCTGTACATCGTCCTGGTCACGAACGACCTCGGATTGTTGGACCTCACGACCGGTGTTTTGACGGCGGTGAACCTGGGCACTGATTTCTTTGTGTCGGGAGATTCGGACATCGTTGAGGTCGAACCTGGGCTTGTATTCGTATCGGGGTCGGGCTACATGCGTCGTGTCGACGTTTCCACAGTCACTGTTGTCGAGACGCCGGTATTCGATGCCGGGACTCTCTTGTTCGATGGAAATCGCTACCTGTACACCACGGTGTCGTGGGCCGGCACTCTGAAGGTTGACATCGAAGAAGACCCGGTCTCGATTGAGGACGCCACGGAGGGAGAGAACAACATAATTCCGTCAGCGATTTCACCCGACGGGCTTGGTCGGCAGTGGCTATGTCATGAATGCCGATACCTTCGATGTCGAGTATGCGTTGGGTAAGACGGGCCTCGCTGACTTCTCCTCCGACGGCTCCCAGCTCTACATCATGTCGATATTGCCCACCTCCGACTACGAGATCACGGTTTTCGATGACCAGTTCGAGAAGGCCTCGACTTATTACGCAGCTTGCTCGTTGGAATTGGACTCACAAGCAGAGTTCAAGGCACTGTCGGACGACAGTTTCGTTCTCCCAGCCCCCACCGGTGCGTGTCACGCCCTGAGCCCACAACCGCTCTCAGGCACGGTCGTGTGTGACTACAACGGCGATCAGCACGGTGACTTGGCAGTCGGTATTCCGGGCGAGGATTCTCCCACCAAGTTCGACTCCGGTGCCCTCGAGATGTTCTATGGCGAGGGCACCTCTGACGGGCTGGCCATCGGCACGGCCGAGCTGTGGACACAGGATTCGAGCGGTTTTCAAGGTGTCTTAGAGCCGGGCGACAAGTTCGGCTCGGCCACAGGCTGCGCTGATTTCAATGCTGACGGCTTCACAGACCTGTTGATTTCAGCCGAGGGGGAAGACGTTGGAGCGGTTGCCGACGCGGGTGCGCTCCACGTTCTACGGGGTTCTGGGTCCGGAATCACTGGGGCCGGTGATCGCTACCTGACTCAAGACAGCGTGGGTGTTCTCGGCGTCGCCGAAGCCGGCGACCGATTTGGCGCCTCGATAGCGCCTGGAGACTTCGATGGTGATGGCCATGTCGACCTTGCCGTCGGCGCGCCCGGTGAGGACTTGGGTACTTTCGCCGACGCCGGCGGAGTTCACGTCTTTCGTGGCACTGCCACCGGCATCACGGTCAGTGGCGATTCCATCATCACTCAAAACACCGCCGATGTCGCGGATACGGCGGAAATGGGAGACGAGTTCGGAACCGAGCTCGTAACAGGCGATTTCGACGGTGATGGTTTCGCCGATCTGGCGATAGGCATCTCTAACGAGGATGTCGGCACCGTGCTCGACACCGGCGCCGTGCATCTTTTCTATGGGAGCGCGGCTGGTCTCGACCCACTGACAGACGTTGTGGTTACAGGGACAGATGTCGGGACATCCGAGACCGGCGACCTCATGGGTTCTGAGTTGGTAGCCGCCGATTTCAACGATGACGGTTTTACCGACCTGGCAGTCGGAGTGCCCGGCAAAATGGTTCTTGGCCTCGATAACGCCGGTTCCGTGGTCGTGCTGTTTGGTTCTGCCTCCGGCCTTGTGACATCGGGGAGTCTGACGCTGTCGCAGGCCACCCCGGGCATATCAGGAGCTCCCGAGGCGGGTGATGGGTTTGGCGGCGGTCTCGCCGCTGCAGACTTCGACGACGATGGCGCTAACAACCTAGCGATCGGCGTGCCCGGCGAGGACTACACGGTCTTCTCAACCTATACGGACGGAGGCCTGGTTCATATCCTCTCTGGCGACCCATCGAGTTGGGAAACGGCTCCTGAGGAGGCAACCGCCAAGCTGACCGACTTCGGCATGGGCAGCTTTGGCGCCATGTTCGGTTTGACCATGGTGGCCGGCGAGTTCAACGGCGATGGATTCGCCGAGTTGGCCACCGGGGCACCAAATGGCAGCTCAGGTCAGGGCCTGCTTGTAATGATCCCGGGGTCAGCGGAGGGACCCGCCTTCGCCAACGCTCAATCCTGGGACCAGGACTCGGTCCTGGTCCCAGGTAAAGGGGAGAACGACGATTTCTTCGGCCAGCTGTCGAACTCCTCCAAGGTTGACCTATGAAAAGGTTGGTGGCGCTCTTAACGGTTGGTTGGTTGGTGGCGCTGCAACTCCCAGCTCACGCTCTGACCAGCAAGTTGCGATTCGTCGAGCTTCCCATCGACGCGACGGGTTCGGACATGGATTACGACGCCGCCAACGACCTCATCTATGTGGCTGTCGACGACGCCGTCCTCGTGTACAACACAAATGGTGTCTTGGTTGACGAGTTTGAACTCGATCTTCAGCCCGGCGAGATCTTTCTGTCGTCCACAAGCTCGGTCATCTATTTCACAACCGACTCGGCGGCATTCGGCACCCTCGACTTGCTGACATCCGCGGTGGAGACGCTCTCAGTGGCGGAACTCAATGGCCCAGCCTTCGACATTGTCGAAGGCGACCCTGGAACCGTGTACATGTCACCTATGGACTCTGACGGAAGTCTGGTTCAGGTCGATGTGTCATCTCTTACGGTGACCGAACTCTCCAACGGCGAGACCGTCGCAAATTCGTACCTGGCTCACGACCCTGATGGCTTTCTGTACTTTGCAAATACGACCCTCAACAAGGTGGATCTCTCAATCGCCGGGGGGCCTGTAGTTGACAGCACGGATGGTGCAGGCCCGGTCAAGGTTTCGCCTACCGGTGAGCTGGTGGCGATCCCGAACGCACTTCTCTCTAGTTCCACGTTGGATCTGATGGCATCTGCCCTAGGTGGCCCAGCCTTTTCCCAAGACGGGGCGACGGTCTTTTTCGGCGAAGCAACCATTACACCGATCGATACTTCTACGTTCCAGGCCGGTGAGGAGATTCTTGGTTGCTCGGGAGGCTCAGGTGCGCCATTCGAGGTTTTGAGCTCAGGTGGTTTCGTCAGCCTCGGCTTCAACCTCTTGTGCATCTCGTCGACGCCTGCGCCTCCTCAAGGAGGCAAGTCATGCGACGTCAACGGTGACGGCCGGGGTGATCCGATCATCGGCGATCCACTGAGCGATTTCGGCTCCGGTAGTAACGATGGCGGCATCCATGAATATCACGGTGCCTTCGGGTTCCCGGAGTTCGATCGGACCATCACCCAGAACACGACCGGGGTCCTGGATTCCGCGCAGGCCGGTGATCGATTTGGTTCGGTCACAGTATGCGGTGACTTCGACAAGGACGGGTTCGACGACGTCGCGGTGGGGGTGCCGCGCGAGAACCATGGAACGGCCATCGACGCAGGTGCGGTGAACGTCTTGCCGGGGTCCGGATCGGGGATAACTGCAGTTGACGACCAGTTCTGGCACCAGGATGTCACTGGAGTGGTCGGTTCGAACGAAACGGGTGACCGCTTCGGTAGCGCCCTGGCCTCCGGCGATTTCAACGGCGACGGGTTCGATGACCTTGCCGTCGGAGCACCGGGCGAGGACATAACCGCCACCGACGACGGGAGTGTCACCGTGTTGTTTGGCAGCGCTTCAGGACTAGTGCACGCCGGCAATTATTCGCTCCACCAATCAACGCCTGGGGTGCTCGGCACCCCCGCGGACGGCGACGGCTTCGGTTATGAAATGACCGTCGGCGACTTCGACAACGACGGTTTTGACGATCTCGCAGTCGGCCTCTGGCTCAAGGACGTCGGCAACGACCCGGATGCCGGCTTGGTGGCGATCCTGTACGGAAGTGCGTCTGGTGTCAATGGCGATCGCGACCAGACCATCCATCAAGAAAACATCACGCCAGCTGCAGTTGGTGAGCGTGCCGACCATTTCGGCCGGTCGATGTCGGTAGGGGACTTCAACGGGGACGGCTACAGCGATCTCTTGATTGGCACACCCGAAGAGGATCTGTCGACGGTCATCGATGCAGGAGCCTGGACAGTTGTGTATGGCTCAGCGACTGGTCTGGACCCAGCCGTTTCGTGGACGGTAGATCAGAACTCCCCCGGCGTCGCCTCGGTGGCGGCGAGCTTTGAGCGTTTCGGTTGGACCGCGGCCGCCGGCGACTTCAACGGCGATGGCATCGATGACGCTGCAGTGGGTGCGAGGCTGGGAACAACCGGGGTTTTCTTCGGGGAATCATCAGCTGGGCTGACCGCCAGTGCTGACACCACCATCGAAAACCTCTTTTCCTTCTCTGTCCATCGATCGTTGTGGTCCGACGACATAACAGGCGAGGGCTTCGGCGACCTGATCAGCATGAACGATGTTGGATCGGTGTGGTTCGGTTCGTACGACGGCATCCCTTTCGCCGAAAGCCAGCTCTTGAGTAGCGGCCACGTGGGTGGATCACCATGACCCGACGGCTCGTAGCAACGCTCTTCTTAATGTCGATGAGCCTGTACCCAATATTACCCGCCAGAGCAATATCACCCGTAGATTGTGACTTCGATGGTGACGCCAAAGCCGATCTTCCGGTAGGCGTACCGGCCGCACGCGTGGAACTCGAAGATGGTGTGATTAAATGGGCGGCCGGCGCCGTTGTCGTGTTTCCGGGGACCAGCTCCGGTCCTTCAACTGCAAACGCGACGATCTGGAGCCAAGATTCCCCCGGAGTCATTGGCAGCCCAGGCTCCAACGAGAATCTGGGCCGGTCCGTCGCGTGCGGTGACTTCAACGAAGATGGATACGAGGACCTAGCTATCGGTGCCGGCAACGTAGGTTGGAGCGGAACGGTCAACGTTTTGTTTGGATCCGCTACGGGTCTTACCGCTGAAGGGGATGTGCTCATTTCGTGGACAAGCCTGGCGCTGGGCGTCAGCGGTGAAGATCTGTCCGAGGTCATGGCGTCCGGAGATTTCAATGGCGACGAAGCCTCGGACCTCGCTTTCTCGGGCACGGTGATCAACGGCCCGGACGCCATACCAGTCGTCATTACGGTACTGGGGTCGGCGGCCGGCCTCGATCAGGCAACGGCATCTGTGTGGACCGTTGACACCGGAGCCGTTCTCGGAACCTCCACTGACTCCACCAACTTTGGCCGTTCGCTCGCCTCTGGTGACTTAAATGGCGACACATTCGCGGATTTGGCCATCGGAAGCGACGGGGTGATCTCCGGTGGAGCAGCGGGGGCCGTACACGTACTCTACGGCAACGTAACCGGCCTTGCCGACGAAGACAACCAACGCTGGACTCAAGACTCCACGGGAATAGTTGGGTTATCAGAAGTTGGTGACGAGTTTGGGGAGAGCTTGGCTGCCGGCGACTTCGACGGCGACGGCATCGACGATCTTGTTGTTGGTGCACCAGGCGAGAACTCCGATCGCGGGCTCGTCCACGTGCTACACGGATCTCTCACAGGGCTCACCGCGGCAGGTTCTCAAATGTGGTGGCAGGCGACTCCTGGTATACCCGGCGTGAACGAGGGGGACCAAAGGTTCGCTCATAGCCTGGCAGTTGGTGATCTAGATGGCGATGGGTATGCCGATGTGGCAATCGGAGTACCGCGCGACGGTGGGCAACAGGTCGGTGCTATCAACGTTTTGTACGGGACGGTCGGTGGCATCACGGCCACGGGCGCCGCTTTATTCAACCAGGACACACCCGGAGTCAAAGGCACTGCCGGTTATAACGAGGGGTTTGGGGCATCGGTGGCTGCCCTCGACATGTCCGGTGACGGGCGCAGCGACGTGGCGATCGCCGTTCCAGGTGACCTGGCGGTGGCGTTTCTTCCGGGCTCGGACACGGGCCTCTCAACGTTGGGCGACAAGCTTTTTGAAGCGCTCGAACCTATTTACGGGAGCCTAACTGTGGGTCCCGGGTGGTCCTCGCCGATTTGAGGCCCCGGACGCCCGCCCGCAACGTGGAACAGGTCCGACCCCACTATGAGAAGGGGCTGCAGCTGTGGCAGAGGGCATGAAAGGTTGGCTGCGACGGCACCGAGTCTTGACGGCAACGGTGCTGACGGTGGCAGTCCTTTTCGCTGGTCTGCTTGTGGTCGTCTATTTTTTCGAGGATCCTTACAAAGGTGAACGAAACGTCGCCGAGAAGCTCCTCCGGTCCGTGGAAGAATCCGCTGGGTTGCAGCCATCCGACCGGGCCGACGACCAGGCGTCGGTGCGGCATTTTTTCGACAACCCGAGTCGACAGCAACTCGAGGACGCCGTCCGGCGAGGCGTCCAAGTCGAAGAAAGGGTGCGGACCGAAGACAGGGTGTCCTACCTCGTCACCGACGGCCCCTTCCGGGGCTGCCACATAAGTGTTCGTCTGATCGATGAGCCATTCACCTACAACCAGGAACAGATTCCGACCTGGGCGCTCTCCGCATCCTGCGACCGATAGCTTTCACAGCCGCCGACGGCAACATACCTGCTCCATATTCCATAATCGGAGCTACGTTCGCGCCATGAATCCAGATCCTGCTGACCTCTGGGAACTGACCAACGATGAGTGAGCGATTATTGAACGTGTTCTTGAGTTGTCCGACTTTCCCGGCTGGGCCGAGCTTCAGGCGCAAACATCAGGTGCCGCCGTGGCAAGCGGAGCACCATTCGTACTCGATCTAGACATGATTGCGGAAACTGCGCGCGTCGGCATCGCGCCAGGTCCAATACCGACACGGGCCCTCGTCATAGGGCCAGACGGCTACGGTGGACGTTCAAGCCCTCTCCATGTGGGACTAATCCCTGGAGCGGTCAGATCGAGCAACCCCCAAGAGCTCGCCGAGGTTGTTGGCCTCGTCCGCTGCCAGCTGCAGTCGCTCCAGCGGAGTCAACTTGAGCAAGTCGCGAATCGCGGTTCGATCCAACTCGGGAGGTGGTTTCCCCGCCGATTCCGGTGCAGTGCCCTGCTGCATCTGCGAACCGGCTGCTAGACGAGGTCTTGTTCTCTGATCCCGAACGACGGGTGACGCAGCCGGCAGAGGGCCAGTTTCTCCAACTGGCGGATCCGTTCCCGAGTCAGGTTGAACTCGTCGCCGATTTCTTCGAGGGTGCGAGGCACCCCATCGTAAAACCCATACCGCAACGCCAGGATCCGGCCCTCCCGCATCGGCAACCGCTCGATCGACCGGCGCAAGCTGTCGGCCACATCCATCTCTTCGGTGAGTTGTACGGGGTCGGCGGCATCCTCATCCTCAATGAAATCTCCGAGCTGGGCACCGTCCTCACCGACCGGCTGCTCCAACGAAACGGAGTCCGCAACACCCAAAGCAAGCTCCACCTTGTCGACGGTCACCCCGGCTTCCTCGGCGATCTCCTCCGGTCGAGGATCGCGTCCGAGTTCGGCCTTGAGGCTGGCCTGGGCGGCCCGCACCGCCGCCAGGGTGTCATGCAGATGAACCGGAATACGCACCGTTCGTGACTTGTCGGCGATAGCCCGGGTGATGGCCTGGCGAATCCACCAGGTGGCGTACGTGGAGAACTTGAAGCCCTTCCTCCAGTCGAACTTCTCGACGGCCCGAATCAAGCCGAGGTTGCCCTCCTGGATGAGGTCGAGGAAGTCGATGCCCGAGGTGTTGGCATAACGCCGGGCGTTGGCGACTACCAACCGGAGGTTGGCGGTCAGAAAGGCATCCTTGGCCTCCCGGCCCTTGCGCTCCATGCGGCGCAACTCAAGCTCTTCCTTCTTCTCCTTGTACTCGCCCTTGTCGAGGCGCAGCCCAGCCTCCTCCCCAGATTCGATCTTCTGGGCGAGCTCGACTTCCTGTTCGGCGGTGAGCAGGTCGTACTCACCGATCGCCGTCAGGTATTGGGAAACGAGGTCGGTGGTCAGCCGGCCACGTTCGTCAGTTAGCTTGCTTGAGGTGCGCTCGCGTCGAGCACGGAGCTCGGCGGCCTTGGAAGTGGCACGGCGCGTGTCAGGAGCAGTCATCTGGAGGCGGGTCCCTTCTCACACATAGTTAGACGGGCCCCTCGAAGCCCGTCATCACTTAACAATATCGCATAAACCGGCCTCCTTGTGAACCCCC
>Ga0247727_10016650_pt1 | contig 11832 bp, 7 predicted proteins | sample WisWelCaveWW1625_FD_202498 | JGI IMG/M metagenome (GOLD analysis project Ga0247727, IMG submission 202498) | Biofilm microbial communities from Wishing Well Cave, Virginia, United States - WW16-25 | ecosystem: Environmental > Aquatic > Deep subsurface > Groundwater > Cave microbial mat | place...
CCGATCTGATCCGTGACGACGGCATCGATATTCTGCTCGACCTGGGCGGCCACACCTCCCACAGCCGCCTGCTCGCCTTCGCGCACCGCCCGGCGCCGGTCCAGATCACCTGGCTCGGCTACTTCAACACCACCGGCCTGGAGGCGATCGCCTACCGCATCACCGATCCGTGGGCCGATCCCCCCGGCCAGACCGATTCCCTTCACGTCGAGAAGCTGGTCCGCCTTCCCGGCGGCTTCTCCTGCTACGGCGCACCCACCGAGACGGTCCCGGTGGGGCCCCTGCCATCGCTCGGCGGCGCGCCGTTCACATTCGGCTCATTCAACAACCAGGCGAAGATCGGCCCCGGTGTCGTCGCCGCCTGGGCGCAAATCCTGCGTGGAACGCCGGGCTCCCGGCTCCTGCTCAAGAACCGGGCGCTCGGCGACCCCGCGGCGCGAGGGCGCCTGGAAGCGGCTTTTGAGGCCCACGGCATCGGCGCGGACCGGCTGATGCTGGCGGGCGTCACCGCCGGCCTGGAGGAGCACCTGGCGGTTTACGGGCGGATCGATCTGGCGCTCGACACCTTCCCGTTCAACGGCGCGACCACCACCTGTGAGGCGCTGTGGATGGGCGCGCCGGTGGTCGCTCTTGCCGGCCGCGCTCACGTCGGCCGCGTCGGCGTCAGTATTCTGGCGCGGCTGGGTCTCGACGAGTTCATCGCCCGATCGCCGGAGCAATACATCGCGCTCGCCGTGTCCGCCGCCGGCCGCCGGTCGGATCTGGCCGCGCTGCGCGCCGGCCTGCGCGAGCGCCTGCGGCGATCGCCGGTGATGGACGCCGCCGGTTTCACCGCCTCGCTCGAAGCCGCCTATCGCCGGTTGTGGCGCCACTGGTGTGCCGGTTACCACAACGGCCTCGGCGTGATTCTCGAAGACGCCGGCCGGCGCGACGCCGCCCGCTCGTCGTTCGAACGCGCGCTCGATATCGATCCCGATTACGCGGAAGCACACAACAACCGCGCCAACCTCGACCAGCTCGAGGGGCGCCTCGATGAGGCCGCCGGGGGCTACCGCCGGGCGCTCGAGCTCGATCCGGCCTATGCCGCCCCGCGCGCCAACTTCCCGCGCTGCCTGCACGAGATCGGCAACCGGCATCATCGCCAGCAGCGCTACGACGAGGCCGCTGGCGCGTACCAGGAAGCGCTCGCGCTCCAGCCCGATTTCCCCGAGGCGCGCTTCAACCTCGGCGTCACGCGCATGGCGCAGAATCGTCTCGCCGAAGCGCGCGGCGCCTACGAAGCCGCGCTGCGCGCGAAGCCCGATTACGCCGAAGCGCACAACAACCTGGCCAACGTTCTGCTGGCGCTCGGCGAACCCGAGGCGGCGCTCGAAGGCTTCGGCCGCGCGATCGCGGCGCGGCCGGATTATCTCGATGCCCGGTACAATCTCGGCGCCGCCCTGCAAGACCGCGACCGCTTCGAGGAGGCCGCCGCCGTCTATCTCGATCTGCTCCGGCGCCAGCCGGACCACGGCGACACCCACAACAATCTCGGCGGCATCGCGCTGGCGTCCAACCGCCTGGAGGAAGCCATCGGCCATTACCGGCGCGCCCTCGAGGTCGCGCCGAATCACCCCGAGGCCGCCTGGAATCTCGGTCTCGCGCATCTGACTCGCGGCGACTTCGAGCCGGGATGGGAAGGCTACCGGAAGCGGCTCGACCAGAAAACCTTCCCGGCGCGCGACTTCGCCGTGCCGCCATGGAATGGCGAGCCGCTCGAAGCTAAGACCGTCCTGTTGTGGGCCGAGCAGGGCTTGGGCGATACCATCCAGTTCGTTCGCTATGCCGCCGCGGTGCGCGCGCGCGGTGCGCGCGTCATCCTCGAGTGCCAGCCGCGCCTCGAAACGCTGCTCGAGGGCGCCGCCGGCGTCGATCAGGTCATCGCCAAAGGCGACCCGCTGCCGGCGTTCGACTGTCACGCGCCGCTGCTGGAGCTCCCGCGTTTGCTCGGCACGCGCCTCGAGTCGATCCCGGCTGGTGCCCCGTACCTCGGCGTGCCCGAAGATCTCCGCGCGCGCTGGCGATCGGTGGTCCACCAGCACCCCGGCCGCCGCGTCGGCCTCTGCTGGAGCGCCAACCCGCACAACGTCAAGGGCCGGAAACGCTCGCTGCCGTTCGAGTGCCTGGCGCCGCTCGCCTCACTGGCCGGTGTGACGCTCGTCAGCCTGCAGCGCGAGCCGCCGCCCGCCAGCGAGCCTCCACTGGTCGTCCTCGAGTCCGAACAGACCAGCGTGCTCGACTCGGCCGCCATCATCGCTTCCCTCGACCTGATCCTGTCGGTCGACACGATGATCGCCCACCTGGCCGGCGCGCTGGCGCGTCCCGTCTGGACCCTGCTGCCCCATGCCGCCGACTGGCGCTGGATGCTCGACCGCGACGACTCACCCTGGTACCCCACCATGCGCCTCTTCCGCGAGCGGCGCCCCGGCGGCTGGCCGGAACTGATCGAGCGTGTAATTCACCAACTGAGGCCCCTATTATGAGCACCAATGGACCGCTTTCTGAGGATACCGCGGAGCATTTCCAGATAATGGGGCTTGCGGCCCTCCAACGCGGCGCCCACGGTGAAGCCGCCGGCTGGTTCGAGCGGGCCGTCGCCCGCGGACCCGATGACGGCGTATACCACAACAACCTCGGCCAGGCCTACCAGATGCTGGGGCGGCTCGACGACGCCGCGCGCTGCTATGCCGCCGCCCTCGAGCGCCTGCCCGATTCGGCCGACGTGCGCTATAACCTCGCCCTCGTTTCGATGCTCCAGGGCCGGCCCGCCGACGCCGTCCTCTGCTGCCGCGAGGCGCTTCGCTTCCGACCCGAGTACCCGGATGCGATCAACTTGCTGGGCGTCGCCCTGGAGCGCCTCGACCGCCGCGACCAGGCCGTAGTGTGCTATCGCGAGGCGCTGCGGCTGGATTCCGGCTCGGCCAGCGCTCACTCGAATCTCGGCAACGCCCTCCGTGAGCTGCGCCGGCACCAGGAGGCCGAAGACCATCTCCGGCGCGCGCTCGAGATCCAGCCTCGATTCGCCGCCGCCCGCTACAATCTCGCCGCCCTCTACCAGGACCGCGGGCGGCTGGCCGAAGCCGAGCAGCAATACCGCCACGCGGTCGACGCCGAGGAGCGCTATCCGGAGGCCTGGTCGAACCTCGCGGCCGTGCTGCTCGACCAGGGCCAGCCCGCCGACGCCGCCCGCTGCGCGCGCCGGGCGCTCGAGCTCCGTCCCGGGATGCTCGAAGCGCTGTGCAATTTGGGCTACGCGCTAAAACTCGAGCACGCGCTCCCCGATTCTCTTGAATGCTTCCGCCAGGCTCTCATAATCGCCCCCGAAGATGCCAAAATTCACTGGAATTACGCGCTGGCGTTGCTGCTGGCGGGCGAATGGGACGAAGGCTGGCGCGAGTACGAGTGGCGCGTCGCCGCCGGCATCACGCCGCCGCCGCTCTACAAGCAGCCGGCCTGGGACGGCGCCCCGCTCGAGGGACGGCGGATCCTGCTATGGGCCGAGCAGGGCTTCGGCGATACGATTCAGTTCCTCCGGTACGCCCGCGTGCTCGCCCGCCGGGGCGGCCGGGTGGTTTGCGCCGTGCCGCCGCGCCTGCTGCCCCTGCTTGAAAATCATCCGGACATCGAGGCGGCCGTCGACCGCGGCAATCCCCCGCCGCCGTTCGACTGCCATGCCCCGATGCTGAGCCTCATCCGTCTGTGCGGCACCGCGCCGGAAGCGCCCCCGGCCGAGGTCCCCTATCTCGAAGTCCCGGCCGCCAAGCTGGCGCACTGGCGGGAGGCGCTCGCGGGCTATCCCGGCCTCAAGGTGGGACTGAACTGGACCGGCAATCCCGACTTCAAGGAAAACCATCTCCGCTCGCTGCCGTTCCGGCTGGTGGCGCCGCTGGTCGCTATTCCCGGTGTCACCGTGTTCTGCCTGCGGCCGGAGGGGCCCCCGGAGCCGCTGGCGGGCCTGGTCCCGCTCGAGCGCGAAACGCATGAGATCACTGACACGGCGGCCATCATGGAGAGCCTCGACCTAGTCGTCACCGTCGACACGATGACCGCGCACCTGGCCGGCGCACTGGCGCGCCCTGTCTGGACGCTGCTCGGCTACACGCCGGACTGGCGCTGGGGCCTCGCCGGCGACGCCACGCCCTGGTATCCCACGATGCGGCTGTTCCGCCAGCCGCGTTTCGGCGACTGGCGGGCGGTGGTCGAGCGGGTCCGGACGGAGCTGGCGGCCAGGGCGGCCTCTCATCCCTCGACGTCGAGCGTCGATGTTGGCGCGCCCGGGTACATCCCGCGCAGCACGTAGACGGTTCCGTTGAGCTTCGCCAGTTCGCCTCGCGCGGCCGCCCGCGCCAGACGCAATTTATGCATCGCTTCTTCGCCGCTCGCGAGAGTCTTGCGGATACGCTCGGCAGCCCCAGGCTTCGGCGGCTCTTCTCCGGCGATCAGTCGACTGACGTGCTCGATCGCTTCTCCGCGGCGCCCGAGAGCCTCCACGAAAACGGCGCCGGAAACTTCCTCCGCCAGCCCGCCCGAGCAATCCTCGAGCGCCGTGAGCGCCTCGTCCCAGGTCATCGGCCCGTCGTCGTTTGCTTGCCGTAGAGCAGCAGCTCGACGCTCCGCAGGCTGGCCGAGATCAGATTCTGCTGCGACGCCAGCTGCGCCAGCAGCGAGTCGGCCTGCTGGAGCTGCCGGGAGAGCGAGGTGCGCATGAAGTCGATGCGCTTGGTCAGCGCGTCGATCTGATTGGTGATCCGCAGGTCGGCGGCGTCGTACTGGTTCTGCTGCGTCTTGATAAGTCCGCTGACCGGATCGCTGATGGTGCTGAAATCGCTGTGGAGCGCTCCGAAGCCGGTCGTCGTCGAGCCGAGAAACGTGAACGAAGCCGAGAAATCGCTCGACGACAGCGAATAGAACTTCGTCGAGTTGAACGACGCCTTCCCGTCGGAGGCCAGCTCGAAGCCCAGGTCCGCCAGGGCCTTGATGGATCCGGTGCCGCGATAGGTCGTCAGCCCTCGGAGTTCCTCCTGAACCAGGCGGATGATGAAGTCGCCGGCGAGCGGCCCGGCTCCTTTCCCCACCTGCTTGACCACCTGCTCCCGCAGCGCGTTATAGTTCTGCGTCAACGTGTCGAGCGCGGTCGCGAGCGTGGCCCGATCGGAGGCGAGCGACAGCGTTACGCTTTCCCCGGCGGTGGTCGTGCTCACGATGGTGAACGTCACGCCAGGGATGACGTCGGTGACGATGTTGTCGGATTTGGTCACGCTCAGCCCGTTGAGCTTAAACACCGCATTGGCGCCCTGGTTAGCGCTCGTCAGGATGTTTGTGCCCCCGTCGCCGGCGGTGCCGCGTAACTGCAACGTCGTCGCCCCCGGCGAATTAGCGGTCACCGACAGATAGTACGGCGTGCCTCCCGTGCCGGTGTTAAGCACGGTGGCGCTCACCCCGGCGCCAAGGTTGTTAATCGCGTCCCGGAGGCCGTTCAAGTTGTCTTGACCGGCGGCTAATGTGATCGTGTATGTGCTGGCGCCGAGCACCAGCTCGAGCGTGCTGTCGGCATCGACCGAAGTTGTATCCGCCGTCGCATAGCCGCTGGCGCTGGTTTCCGACGCCGCTTTGGCCACCGAGGTGATATCCGTGATCGTGTGGACCGCCGGCGTCGTTGCTCCGTTATTGGTGACGCTCACGCGGTTTGCGTTCGAGCTCAGCACCGAGATCGACCGGCTGGCGCCGAGCGTTCCGAGCGCCTTCACCGCGCTCGAAACATCCTCGACGGTCGTCCGGATGCCCGCCATGAGCTGTTTCTTGGCAAGCAGGGTGGTTTGCTCGTTTTGCAGAGTGCGCAGCGGTATCGAGGCTATACTCACCGCACGGCTCAGGATCGTTTGAAGATCGCTCGAGAACTGGCTGACGCCGGTAAACACCAGCGGCGCTGTTGGGGAGGTACTCATAAAACGGCGCATCCGGCTGGAAGCCGACGCTACGGTACATATCGGCGGCGAGCGACTTACGATCAAGCACATTTGGGGGTGCCGGAGGCCATGTGTCTGATCGTAAATCTTATGTGTTTGATCGTAAAAAAGGACCTCCTGAAGGGGAGTCTCATGTGTCTGATCGTAAGCGGCTGTGGAAATCTCATCGCCTACTATTCGTAAGTACATGATTTATAGATATTTACCATCTTACGATGAAGCACATGCCGGAGGTGGTCGGCAAGCCCTTTGTTTTCAACGGGCACTTCCCCGGAAGCTTGCCAAGCGCCGTTTTGGGCCTGTTTTTTACGATCAAGCACATGGGCCTTACGATCAAACACATGGGCAAAAATGGCTTCAGTTCCCCTTAACACATTGAATCGTAACCAGTTATCCATTTACGCTCAAGCACATGGTTTTGCTACATGGTATATGGTTATGGTATATGGTTATGGTTATGGTAAATACACCATGAGCGAAGCCCCCCGAACAAACAGCCCGGCCGCCTGAATTTTGCTTCGATTATGTGTCTGCCAATAAAACCGCCCTGAACCTGTGTGTTTGATCATAAAAGTCTGGCGTCTGGTGGTCGGACCAGTGTAAAACAGAAATGCGGGTTTTTGTTTAACCTATGACGGCGATAAACAAACTGGCGGTAAAAACCTCGCTGCTCAACCTGTCCGTTGAGCAGGAGAACCTGGCGGCGATCCCGTTTGCGGTCCTCGAGCGCCGGGTTGGAAAGGGAATCGGAAAGATCGAAATCAAGGGGGTGAAGGTATTACCGGATGGGACGCAGATGAAAGCGACCTGGCAGGTGCAAGGCAACAATGAGCTGGGCCTGCCGACCGAGCAAGACCTGGATATTTTCGTGGCATTAGGCGTGCTTACCTACCGGAACAATTTCGCCAAGACGGTTACTTTTACTGGACGTGAAATCGCGCAACTGCTCAATATGCGCAGCGTGCACGGGCGGTTCTATCAGCGGTTGAAACTCGCCATGGACCGCTTCATCCCGCTGCGATTTCGCGCGCTGACGGCGACCGATCAGCAGGAAGAGGTCAAGTGGCTGAATGTGTTCCAGGAGTTCAGTTTCTTCGTCGACAAAACTTCCGGCCGTTTCACCGGCAGTGTCACCTGGACCGACAAAATCATTCGCGCCATGGACGGCGGTTTATTCCGCGTTCTGGACGCCGGCCGTTACATGGGATTGGACGGCATAACGGCCAAGCACCTGTACCGGTTTCTGGTGCTGGCTTTCGAGAAGGCCGAGCTGCTGGTGATTGACGCGCGCCAGTTGGCAACGGCGAACCTGGGCATCCTAGATCCGCCGAAATATTTTTCGCGCTTGATGCAGACGCTCGAGCCAGCTTTCGAACAGTTGATTCGCAGCCAGGTGCTCGGTTCCTACCACGTGGTTTCGGCCGATGCGTGGAAGATCGCGCTGCGCCGGCATCCGGCGTATGTGCCGGAGGGAAAACTTCTGGAGGGAGCCGCGGCCAGCGAGGAGATGTCGCGCGCCTGGCGCCAGAAGGCGCTCGAGGCGGCCGGCTTCCCGCCCAAAGCGGCATTGGGCTACTGCGAGGCACTCACCAGCCGCCAGGAAATGTACGGCATCGAGCGGGCCGCCCAACTGGTCGAGGAAATGAAGAAGCTGGACGTGCTGCCGCATGTCGCGCTCAACTTGGTGCGGCGCGCCCTCGATCTCGGCCCGGGGCACGGAGAAGGCCGCGATCTACTGGACTGGTGCGGCATCGCCGTCGCGGTCTGCCAGCAGAAGCGCAAATCCGGCCAGGCACTGCGTAACCTCCCCGGACTGCTGGTGAAAATCATCAAAGATCCCGCGACGCGCCGGAAGGCGGCGCCGCCGGAAGTGGTCGCGCAGTCGCTCCAGCGCTTCCGCCAAATCGAGCAGGGCGCGCTGCGCCGCCAGGAGGAAGCCGAGGAACGCGACCTGATCCTCGAATACGAGCAGTTCCGGGGCGGAGTCGCAAGAGTGGCTTTCGCCGAATTGCCGGAGACAACACGACAAGCGCTACGGCGCGCGAAAGGCGCGCTGATCGGGCAGGAAGAGCGGCTCGAGAAAATTCCGCCGGATATGCGCGAGCAGGAGATCGACCAGCTGATTCTCGAAGACCTGGCGCGGAACGAAACGCCGCCCTACGAGAAGTGGCGTCTGCGCATGAAGGCGCAGCAGGCGCTCTTGCCATTCGGCCCGCCCGGGTAGCCCGGATCCGCGCCCCCCTGGAGGGCGCCGGGGATTCGGGCGATAAAATAAAAGTACACGCCATATGTGCGGGATTGCCGGATATCTGACCGCGCCGGGAGAGCGCCCGGCTCCGGATCCGCTCGAGGCGATGGCCGCGAGCCTGGCGCATCGCGGGCCCGACGGCGCCGGATACTATCGTGACGAGCGCGTGGCCCTCGCGCATCGCCGGCTGAGCATTATCGACCTCTCCGGCGGCGGCCAGCCGCTGGCGAACGAAGACGGCCAGATCCAGATCGTTTTCAACGGCGAGATCTACAACTACCGCGAGCACCGCCGGGAGTTGATCCGCAAGGGGCACCAATTCCGGACCCACAGCGATACCGAAGTGCTGGTGCATCTGTACGAGGAAGAGGGCGAGCGTCTGCCGGAATTGCTGAACGGCATGTTCGCCTTCGCGCTGTGGGACGCACGGCGGCAGGCGCTGTTTCTGGCGCGCGATCCGCTCGGCAAGAAGCCGCTCTATTACGCCTCCGGCGTGGGGCCGCTCGAGTTCTGCTTCGCTTCCGAGCTGAAAGCGCTGACGCTCGTGCCCGGGTTCTCCGGCGCGGTGGATCCGGAGGCGGTGATCGATTTCCTGGCGCTCGGCTATGTGCCGGACCCGCACAGCATCTTTCGGGACGTCCACAAGCTGCCGCCGGGATCGAGCTTGACCGTCGGCCGCTCCGGCATGAGGCTCCGGCGCTATTGGGCGCCGCGGTTCGCGCCCCGGCGCGATCGCGATGTCGACGGGACCATCGAAGAGATTCGCGATCTCGCGCGCGACGCGGTCGACCGGCGCATGATCAGCGACGTGCCGCTCGGCGCGTTCCTGAGCGGCGGCGTCGATTCGAGCGCCGTCGTCGGGCTGATGGCGGAGCAGGCGCCGGGCCGCGTCCGGACGTTTTCGATCGGCTTTACCAGCAAAGAATACGACGAGCTCGAATACGCTCGCCTGATCGCCGGTCGTTACCGGACCGAGCATCACGAGCAGGTGGTCACGCCGCGAATCGAGGAGATGTTTGACAAGCTGGTCGAGCACTTCGACGAGCCGTTTGCCGACTCCTCGGCCGTCCCGACGCTCTACCTGGCGCGCATGACGCGCGAGCATGTCACCGTGGCGCTGTCGGGCGACGGTGCCGATGAGATTTTCGCCGGCTACCGCGTCTACGCCTACGGAGCGATCGAGAGTCGGCTCCGCGACAGACTGCCTGGCTGGTTTCGCCGCTCGGTGGTCCGGCTGGCCGGCGAGGTCTATCCGAAGCTCGATTTTCTGCCGCGGGTGTTCCGCGCCAAGGCGCTGTTGCGGAATATCAGCCTGGAGATCGCCGACGCGCATTTTCACTCGCGCAGCAATTTTACCGAGGCGGCCCTGGCGCGGCTCGTGGCGCCGGAGTTGCGCCGCCAGGCGGCGGACTATTCGCCGCTCGCCACGATGCGGCGGCACTTCGAGGAGGTCAGCCATCTGGCGCCGCTCGAGCAGATGCAGGCGGTCGACCTCGAAACCTGGCTGCCGGGCGACATCCTGGTGAAAGCCGACCGCGCCACAATGGCGTATTCACTCGAGGGACGCAGCCCGTGGCTCGATTATCGAATGGCCGAGCTGGCCGCAACGCTGCCCGGGGAGTTCAAAGTCCGCGGCTTGACCGGCAAGTACATATTCAAGCGCGCGATGGCGAACTGGGTGCCGGATCGGCTGTTATGGCGCCCCAAGATGGGCTTCTCAGTCCCCATGGCCGAGTGGATGCGCTCAAGCCTGAAGCCGCTCGTTGAGTCGCTGGTGCTGCGTCCGGAGATGGACCCGTATGTCGCTCCGGCGGAAGTTCGCCGGCTCTGGGAGGCGCACCAGTCGGGCCTTTCCGATCACAGCCGGCCGCTGTGGGCGTTGCTGATGCTGGCCGCCTGGGACGCGCGCTGGCGCGGGAAGGCGCTCGAGCCGGCGGCCGAGCTGATGGCCCGGGCCGGCCCCGGTCGATAGAAAGCAAGCCAGCCGGCAAGCTAGCAAGCTAGTCAGCTAACTGCCTAGCGTTGGCCCTTCCCACCAACCCCACAACCACCTTCGCATTCTCGGTCCACAACAGCCGCCGCGACCGAATCGCATCCCGGGCGGCGGCCCCCAGCCGGGCGCGCGCCCTGGCGTCGTCGATGAGCCGGCCGAGGGCTTCTCCGAGCGAATCGGCGTCGCCGGGCGCGAATAAGGCAGCCTCCCGGTCGCCGACCAGCTCCTCGATATTCTCCTGACGCGGAGCCACGATCGCCTTGCCGAGCGCCATATACTCGAGGATTTTCATCGGGCAGCAATACTCATTGGCGGCCGGCTGCACGGCGATGTCGATCAGATCGAGGTGGGCGGGCACCTCGGAGTGAGGCAGAGCGCCGGTGAACTTTACGTCCGCCTGAAGACGGCGGGCGGCAACGTAGGATTCCAGTTCCGGCATGGCCGGGCCGTCGCCGATCAGCAGCAGCGCTCCGCCGCGGCGCGCCAGCCCGTGGCGGCGAAAGGCCTCGAGCAGCAGATCAAGGCCATGCCAGGGGCGGAACCAGCCGACAAAGCCGACCACCACGCGGCCGGCCAGGCCGAGCGAGCGGCCGAGCTCGGGCGATCCGGCGCCGGCGCGGAAGCTCGCGGGGTTGACGCCGTTGGACAGGACGACGATCCGGCGAGGATCGGCGCCCTGCTCGATGAGGATGCGGCGGAGCGGCCCGGAGACGGCGATCACCCGCGTCGCGCGGTTCAGGATCTGCCGCTCGGCCCATCGGGCGAGAGAAAACAGCCGCGGCGACTTCTCGCGGCATTCCTCGAGCGCCAGCGGCGAGTTCACTTCGAGCACGACGGGCTTGGCGGCCAACCGCGCCGCCAGCACGCCCGAGAAATTGAACAGCGCGTAGCGCTCGTAGAGGAAATCGGCGTCGCGCAACTGGCGCCACACCATCGGCAATCCGACCAGGTTGTAGCCGATCTCGATGAGCCCGGCGGCCCACGGCAGCCGCCCGAGCAGGGATTTTCGGGCGGGCGCGGTCTCCGGCCGGCGTGCCGGGCTGGCGGGCTTCTCGACGTCCACCAGCGCCGCGATCCTGACCTGGTGCCCGAGGCTCCGGAACGCGTTCACCATCTCGACGATATGGACGCCCTGCGCATCGGTGGCGCGGGTCCGATGATGATAGACGATTCTCATCGGGCCCCGGAGATCACCGCCGCCAGTTCGCTGGCCAGCAGGCTCATGTTCTTTTCCCAGGAGAAACGGCCCCGGGCGGCCTCGCGGATCCGATCCGGGTCGTGGCCGGCCGGCAAACGGCCGAGCGCCTCGTGGTAATCCTGTTCGGTTTCGCAGCGCGTCAGGCCCGCCGGAAGCTCCGCGCCGAACGTGTCGCACACGGCGCCGGAGGCCAGCACCGGCTTGCCCATCGCCAGCGCCTCGAGGACCTTGTTCTGGATGCCGCGGGCGATGCGCAGCGGGGCGACGAAAGCGGCGGCCGCGGCCAGGTACGGGCGGACATCGGGAACGGAGCCGGTGACCGCGATCCCGTCGCCGGCGGCCAGGCGAACCACGTCGGCGGCCGGGCTGCTTCCGACGATGAAGAACT
>Ga0247727_10016651_pt1 | contig 11831 bp, 13 predicted proteins | sample WisWelCaveWW1625_FD_202498 | JGI IMG/M metagenome (GOLD analysis project Ga0247727, IMG submission 202498) | Biofilm microbial communities from Wishing Well Cave, Virginia, United States - WW16-25 | ecosystem: Environmental > Aquatic > Deep subsurface > Groundwater > Cave microbial mat | place...
ATGGGGAAATGGAATTGGATTTCTTCCGGGGCGATCTCGCACTTGCGGAGATGGCGATAGACCGAGCGCGCGGCCTGCTTGCCGCTGGCGATCGCATGGATCATCAACTTTGGCCCATAGGCGACGTCGCCGGCTATGAAGACGCCCGGCGCCGAAGTGGCACCCGTGGTGGAGTCGTGGATGATCTGCTGCGGCGAGCGCATCTCCACGCCATCGCGAGCAGGGTCGAGAAAGCTGAGGTCGGCCGACTGACCCACCGAGAGCAACACGGAATCGGCTTCCAGCGCCATTTGCTCGGACTCATCAAATCGGGGAGCGAAGCGTTTGTTTTCGTCGTACACCGAGCGGCAGCGAATGAATCGCACGCCGCAAGCAAACTTCTGGCCCTCCTTCTCCCGGTAGAGGATTTCCTTGGGGCCCCAACTGTTGTGCCGGGCGACACCCTCTTCGGCGCCTTCGAGGATTTCGACCGTGTCCGCGGGCATCTCCTCGAGCGATTCGAGGCAGACCAAGTGGACTTCGCGGACGCCCGGCAGCCGCGCCGCGGTGCGCGAAACGTCGTACTCTTCCTGGCGCAGGACCGTGCGGGCCACGTCGTAGGCCACGTTGCCGCCGCCGATGACGATCACGCGCGCGCCCAGCTCCACGCGCTTGCCCAGGGCGACGTCGCGCAGGAAATCCACTCCGCCGAACACCCCGATCGCATCGGTGCCGGGGATGGGCAGCGGTCGCGACCTCTTTGCGCCGCAGGCGATAATCACCGCCGCGTACTGCTGCCTCAACTCCTCAAACGAAACATCCTTGCCGACCTGCACGTTGCAGCGGATCTCCACTCCTATCGCCTGGATCACCGCGACTTCCGCGCGGATCAAATCAGCCGGCAGCCGATAACCCGGAACACCAGTGAAGAGCATGCCGGCAGGCAATGGCTCCATCTCGAAAATCGTCGGGCGGAAGCCCATCAGCGTCAGGTCATGCGCAACGGCCAGACCCGCCGGCCCCGAGCCGATGACGGCAATCGGCTCACCCATGGGTTTTGGAAAAGAGGCGGTAGATAGGAAGGAGAGCAGGTGCCGCAGCTCGTCCTGGTCGTCACAGGCGCGCAACTTGGTGTGCTCCTGTACGTAATCAAACTGAGACCGGCCCGGCTGTGAAACTGACTCGACGCCATGGCGTTCGCAGGCAAAGCGCTTCAGCGCGCGGATGGCGATAGGCTGGTCAATGGCGCCGCGCCGACAGGCTGCCTCGCAGGGCGCCCCGCAGATTCGGCCGCAAATTGAAGCGAGAGGGTTTGGGCCGCGGGCAATCAGGTAGGCGCGTTCATAGTCGCCCTCGGCGATCGCACGCACATATCCGCGAGCATCTGTGTGAACGGGACAGGCGAACTGGCACTTGATCTGATCGCGCCAGTACGCCTCGTCAGCGAGGCGAACTCGATACGCCGGGGAACTCACCATGGCACCCCCGGCGCGGCTCCCAAGATCATTACTCCGATTTGGACCGAGAGGAAACTCATACAGGTTTCCCGTCCGTGCGGCTCGCGATACGTGCCAGGTCAGCCAGAGTGGTTTGCTCAAGCATCCGTGTCATCTCTGCGCGAATTCGCTTCCAAGTCTCATGCAACGGACAGGGCTGCTCTTCATTGCACTGCGGAAGACCGAGGAGACAATTACGGACCAGCCGATCGCCGTCGATTGCTGTGACGACGAAGAGCAATGTGATTTGCCGGGCCGGGCGGGCCAGCTCATAGCCGCCACGCGCGCCCTTAAACGAACGCACCAGCTTCCGCCGCGCCAAGACTTGCAGGACTTTCCAGAGAAAGGGCATGGGAACTCCCTCGGCTTCGGAGATTTCGCGAGCCCCCAGCAGCGTTCCGGAAGGCTGCCGGGCGAGCCGGGTCAGGGCGCGAACGGCGTATTCGACGGAGCGGGAGAAAAACATGTTAATGGACCCCCAGCTCAAGTTTCCGAGAGAGGACGCCTCGAAGGCGTAAACCGTTGTTTTCCCTAATACAATGCGTGATTTCCATGTGTAAATTGCCCCATTGCTGCGCCAATTCCAACGCGCAATCGAGGGGAATGACGGAGTTAGCTATCCACTTTGTCCGTAAATTCTTGTTTTTGTTTAGCAGAGGCATGGTTCTCGAACTCTGTAGGTGGCAATTTGTGTGCCAGAGACTTGGTCGACCGCACCACAGAAAACAACGCACCGTGAGGAGGAGAAATGGCCACTGCAACCGATGTCTTGAGGAAAGAACACGATGCCATCCTGCGCATGTTGGAAGTCACCGAGCAGGTGGCGGAACAGCTCGACCGCGGCGAGAAAGTGGCGCCGGAGACGCTGGAAGGCCTTCTGGAGTTTTTTCGGCTGTTCGCCGACCGCTGCCACCACGGGAAAGAAGAGGAGCTGCTCTTCCCTGCCTTGGAGAGCAAAGGTATGCCCCGGCAGTCGGGACCAATCGGCGTCATGCTGAGCGAACACGATCACGGGAGATCGCTGATCCAACAAATGGCTCAGGAAAGTGCCGCGTACGCCTCGGGTACGTCCGCAGCTGGAGGTTGGTGGGCGATTGCAGCGCGAGGCTACGTGCAACTGCTCCGTGAACACATCTGCAAAGAAAACAACATCCTGTTCGTCATGGCAGATCGGATGCTGACTGGCACTGAACAACAGGAGCTCGTGATAGCGTTTGAACGGGTCGAAGAGGAAAAAATGGGTGTCGGCACTCACGAGCGGCTGCACGCTTTGATGGACAAGCTGGTTGCCGAAGTACACTCCGCAAAAAGCTGATGCGTAAGGGAATCTCTCAATTCGCCGATGCCATGTACCCTGGGATACCGCTCCGAGCCATGCCGCATCCTCCATTGGCTGTTGTGTTGGCTGGAGTGCTGTTCGCGACTCTAGGCACACCTCCTGCAATCGGCCAGACGAACACACCCGCGCCGATAGCGGGGAAGACGGGACCTGCAGAAGAGAAACCCAAGCGATTCGCACTGGGCGTCGAGTTGCGCTGGCGCACGGAATGGCGCGACAACGCCGACCTTCGCCCGGTGAACGACTCCGACGGCTTCACCGGCCAACGCATCCGCATCAACCTGCGCGCTCGGCTCCATCCCCGATTCAGCTTTTTCATGCAGGGTCAGGATGTTTGGCTATTCGACGCGAAAAGCGACAAGGTCATTCATGACCTGAATACCAACCTCCATCAGGCCTACTTCGACTGGGGTCTGGATTCGGAAGCGCGCTGGGAGTTCCGCGGTGGCCGGCAGGAATGGATCTACGGCGAGGAGCGGCTGGTCGGTGCCTTCAACTGGGATAACGTCGGCCGGTCGTTTGACGGCGCGCGCCTTCGCTATCGCCGCGGCGCGTGGACCAACGATTTCCTGTGGGGTCGCCAAGTGGACGTTCCTCGGAACGGCGCCCGCAGCCGCGCCGCCGGGCAGGACCTCTCCGGCGCCTACCTGATGCGCTCATCGAAAGGCTCGCCCGGAAAGGTCGAGTTGTATGCGCTTTTCCTTCGCGACGGCCTGCGCACTTCGGGCGAAATCGCCGGCGCACCAAAGGGTACCATGCGCATTCTGACGCTCGGCTTCCGCCGCGCTTACGAGCCCAAAACCGGCTGGCGCTACTCCGTGGAAAACGCCTGGCAGGCGGGCAAGCGTGGCCCCGATGGACACCGCGCTGTCGCTTTCGTCGCCACCACCGGCTACGCCTGGGGTGGGCGCTGGAAGCCGCGGCTTGGCATTGAATATGACTTCGCTACCGGCGACAACGCCTCGAAAGACGGCCGCTCGCGCGAATTCAACAATCTGTTTCCCACTAACCACCCCTTCTACGGCTATGCCGACCTTATCGGTCTTCGCAACATGCATGATTTTCGCGGCACGGCTGCGGTTTCGCTGCATCCGCGCGTGCAGCTCGAGTTCGACTACCACCACTTCCTGCTGGCCTCCCCCCGCGGCCCGTGGAAAGACGCCCGCGGTCGCCTGCTGGGCCTTGACCCTGCCGGTCTCTCCGGACGCGACATCGGTCAGGAGCTGGATTTCACCTTTCGCCTGCCCGTTCAGCAGCATCTGCATCTACTCGGCGGCTACTCGCTCTTTTTACCCGGGCGCTTCGCCGAGCGCACCCGCGGCCCGGAGCCTCACCGCTTCGCCTACATCCAGACGACCGTCCGGTTCTAACGCGTTCACGCTTCAGCACACAATCAAATGGGATAACGCCGCACAGACCTGTTCGGATTGATGCTGTGGCAAGAGTTTATAGTTTGTCTGCGAATCTTGCTCAGGAGAGCAGGGCTTCGAGCCGGTGCCAATCGGGAATGGTGATTGAATTCCCTTCGATTTGGAGCAGGCCGCTTCGGCGGAAGTCGCTCAGGATGCGCGCAATCGTCTCTCGGGAGCTTCCAATCAGTTCGCCAATCTCCTCGTGGGTCATGCGAAGCTGAAAGCGGACATCCGACGCGGCGGGCCGGGCATCCTGGCCGGCCCAATCGAGCAGCAGGCCGGCGAGCTTGGCGCGGGCTGTAGACGCCAGCGCAATTCGCGCCACCTGGTGGTAGGCGTGGCGCAATTCCACGCTCAGGTGATGGGCCACGCGCACGGACACTTCTCCGTAGTCATGCAGAAAACCAAGGAACAACTGTCGTGGGATGAAATTTAACTGGCAGGGTTCAAGCGTGGTTGCGCTCACGTCGCAGGCAGAGTTGGACATCACCGCGCTCAGTCCCAACACCTCGCCAGGCACCGCTACGCGCACGATCAACGATCGGCCGTTGCTGGAGGCGGCGGTCAGCTTGACCCTCCCCGAGCAGAGCACATAGAGCCCGCGCGGCTGCTGGCCCTGCACGAACACCTCAGTCCCCTTGGGGTGGGTGATTGTCTGTCGGATTGAATCGAGCCTGGCCAGCGCCTCCGGCCCGAGATGGCAGAACAGCCCATCCTCCCGCGCTGGACAGGAGAGACAGCTCTGCATGATCTCCAAGTTCTGCAGGGCCTGGTTCTTGGCCATGGCGTCTTCAGTATCGTTCTTGACTTGCCGCTGCGCAAGAAACCCGGAGAGGTGCTGTTGCGGAGGAAGAACGGCACTACGCCATTCGAAAAAGGTATGGCAGGAAAGGCTGCCATCGGCATCGTGCTGGTGGTGCCGCCGCGCTAGGCCCGGGCGACCGGCTTGCGATCCCGTTCGAGGAGTTCAAACAAGCCGTATTGCTTGCTGAAGACCCAAACGATTCTCCGGTTGTCAAACACCGGGGTGGGCACCGGACGGGTCAGACGATGGAATCCGGCTGACCGGCTCAGCTCGACGGCCTCTTCGAGGTCGGCCACCTCGTAGCATAGATGGAGCAGCTTCACTCCGTCCCGAAGGTTCTTGGCGATCGGCGAAGCATCGCCCAGAGGTTCCAGCAGCTCAATCCGGACACCGTTGAAGTCAATGAAGGCGAGCGAGACTCTCTGGGTCTGCTCCGCAAATGGCTGGCACTCGGGACACACTTCCTCGATGGACTTCACGGCCAGACCGATGTGGTGGAATCTTGCTTCTTTGCCGAAAAAGGCGCACTCGATCATCACAGCGCTCCCGTTGACAGCCGGCTGGAAATCGGGGCATGTTGCGGCCGGTGGCCGTTCCCGTTCACCCGCTCCGCGATGCTGCCGGCCAGTGCGGCCACCGTCCAATGGGGGTTGTCAGAGACCAGCATGAAGTCAATCAGGCTGACGGCCTTGCCGAAGTTCCGCTGGACGTTATCTTCCACCGCAGCGACAAAAGTAACAAAGCCCAGCGAATCCAGCTTGCTGGACTGGCCAATAATCACCGTCTCCGGCGTCCGCTCCAGCGCCTCGTCGGGTGAGCGCATCTCGTTGACTTCGCCGATGGCGTCGTAGATGAGCTGCGTAACCTTTTCGTAGCGATCCATTCGCACCTCCAAATTTGTTTTTTCCTGGCCCCTGCGGTCTGCGTCGTCCTGCGCCACCCGGCTTCCGAGCGCAGATGCCAGAGCCGCTATATGGTTTCACTCCACACCACGCCACTGGCTGCTTGCTCCCGAACCACGGCCGGCAGAAACTCGGCGTTGCGCATCAGGATCTGCTCCGGGCTCAGCCGATAGACAATCTTGCCCGGTACGCCCATGACCGTCGCTCCGGCCGGCACGTTCTGCATCACCATCGAGCCGGCCGCGATCGTTGCCCAGGCCCCGACTTTCACCTCGGGCAGGATCGAGGCATTGGAGCCCACATACACGCCATCGCTCATTTGCACCCGGGCATTCAGGACGGCGTTGGCCGCCACGACGCAGCATCGGCCCAGTTGCGATTCGTGACCCACAATTGCTCCCATGAAGATGGCCGAAGCCGCACCGATGGACACCTGCGGCCCAATGGTCGCGTGCTGGTAGACGATGATGTCCGTTGCGAGTTGTGCCCCGGCGACGTCAACGCCCGGGTCGATGAGCGTGGCAAATGGAAGGCCATAGAGCAAAATTTTGCGGCGGGCTGACCAGCGCCGGGCCGTCGTGCGCGTCACCGAATTCACTACATCGGCTTGCTTCCCGATGGCCTGTGCCAGGATGCGGAAGGGGCCCTCGATGGTGGCCCCGAGAATGGATTGGCCATGTTTGCGCGCGTCGTCATCCAGGATGACGATGCGGTCCCAGCGTGCCTGCTCCCGGTTGATCCGCTGCGCCAGCCGTACAGTTTCCGAATTCCCGGCCCCGCAGATGTAGAGTGTGCTCATCGTCTCGTCTTTCAAAAGGTCGCCGGCGCAGCGCGTGTCAGCACTGGCCCGGCAAACTGCAAATCTGTACCGGGGTTGTGCGGACTCTTTTCGCCGCGCCGACCATCCAGTCCTTGCAGCTCAGACAACGTTCCGGGAGTTGGTCGAATTCATGGTTCATGTGGTGATCGCGGTGGACGCCCAGGCGCTTCCACAGAACGGTTAACGGCTCGTCCCAGGCGTTGCCCACGCCCTCGTCGCCCTCGGTATCACCCGGGCAACGAGGGATCCGTCCGTCCCAGAAAATGTGCATCTGGGTCATCGCCCAGGGGCAGGCGATGCGGTTCTCGACCGGCACGCAGAGCGGCGTATCGAACCTGCCGCCCCAGCTCAGCTTGTTCCGCAGCTTGAGCGTGGCCCCGCGCTCGAGCCAGTAGGCGCTGAAGGCCTCCATCTCGTGGGAGTTTTCGTCCATTTCAATGAACTGGACCTGTACCTCGGGGCCGCTTTGGCGGGCGTGCCGCGCCCGTAATAGGTATTCGACGTTCGCATACACCACGTCGCGGTCGCCGCCCACGCGAATGCGCTCATACGTCTGGGGCGAGAATCCGTCCAGCCCGAAGACGATCAGATCTGCTCCGGAGTCCAGGATGCGGTCGGCGAGAGTCGGGGTGAGCAGCATCCCGTTGGAATTGACGTTGAGCGAAAGCAAACCCAGCGACGTTCCGTAGGCCAGGGTCTGGAGCAGCAGCTCGGGTTCGAGGAGCGGCTCGCCGCAAAAAGAGAACCAGCACTCCGTGCGGGGCGAGAGGGCAGCAATCTGGTCGGCGCATTTCTTCCAGAGTTCAAACGGCATCCTGCCTTTGGGCCGCTTCATGTTCGGGTGGTGGCACATCGAACATGCATAGTTGCAGTGGGCGGTAATCTCGACAGCAAACTTTTTGGGGAACAGGGTCTCGTGCAGCGTCTGGGAGATGCTTGCAAGTTCTGGGTCGAGCATTCGCGCCTCCTTTGAGACTGGGTCAGAGAGGGAGCATGTCGGCCGCCACTCGGACCGTCGTTGCGTTGGGCAACGAGTTTGGCAAGCGGCTCAGTCACAATGGCTTGCAGGCCGGCGTGCCAGCATCTGCGATTAGGATTGGAGCTCGCGCGAGCTGGTCGGCAGCAGTTGTCTGCTTAAGTGAAAGAATGGATGGTGACCGCCGTCACAGTACACGTTTTGCCCCTTCACCATCTGAATCCTGTGAACTGCAGAATGGCGTTGAGCTTCACGGCGCAGCGCTGAAGCAGCCCGCGAGCACCTGCTACAAAACACGATCTCAACGCGCTGGCCACAGGCGCATCACGGTTGGGCGCCCGTCTGGAGATCGGCTTTCGAGACTCTTGATGGGTTAATCTTGGAGCAAACCCAAGTGATCCTTCCCTGGGCCTTCTCCTGCCTTCGCAGTGGAACAGCTAATGGTTCATCATGCCCTTCCCACGCAAGAATGCTCGACAATTGGACGAATACGGGATGAACATGGCGGCCACAGGAGACACCCTGAGAACCTTAGCCCTCACACTTGCTGTCTTGTGTACTCCGTTCGCCTGCTCGTTTGCTCAAACAAAGGCCCCAGAACAGGCGGGGCCGTCCAATGAGAAGACCCCGCTACCCGACAAAATTGTTACCGCGAAAACTGTCTTTTTGATGAACGAGACCGGGCAGCCACCGTTAGGAGACGCCGTTTACAGGCAAATCAAAACATGGAACCGATGGGAGATCGCAACCGACCGCGCACAGGCTGACTTACTTTTGATGGTGAGCAATAAAGGCAAGACCTACTTTCTCAATGTGAGCGACCCGAGGACTGGGGAGGAACTCTGGACTGTTAGGGCTACCATGCAAGTAAAACTCTGGCGAAGCTGGAATGCCATTGCGAAAAGCTTAGTGTCGGACATCCGGAAGCGGTTAGGACAAGAATAGCCTTTCTCCGCCGGAGGTTCACAATATGCTCTTAGCCTCTCCGTTGAGATTTTTGGTGTCGGTAGTGGTGTCGGTTGGTTCTGTTCTTTAGTGCGCTGGCGTGCGCGATGTTGCACAGAAGGATTAAGCGCGCAAATCCAAAGACGTTCGCGGATGAACCATCCGGGTGAACGTTCCACCGCACCTGCTATGTCCCGCTCGGTTCTAAGAATATGGTGGACGTGAAGGGATTCGAACCCTCGACCCCCTGCTTGCAAAGCAGGTGCTCTCCCAACTGAGCTACACGCCCGAGTGCTGGAGGTTGGAAGTTGGAAGCCTGAAAGAAACCGCCAACAGCCAGCCGTACCTGCACTATTCTGAGGCAGGGGAGGAGGAGCGTCAAGAAGGAGGGAGCCAGAGAAAAAAGGGACTGGAGAGGTAAGGAAGGAAGTAAGGAAGTAGGGAAGCGCGGGGCGTTCGAGGCAATGAGGAGACTGGAATGGTGGGGAGCGGAAGCATGGCGTAAGATGAGCAGCGGAGAAAAAACCGGAAGTTGGAAGTCGGATGTCAGAAGGATCGAGAAGGAAGTGAGAAGGATGAAGGGTGCGGAGATGAAAAAGATGAGGGTGAAGGCGGCTGTGGTGGGTATGGCGCTGACGGGACTGTTGAATGCAGCGATTGCGGCGGGGCAGATTGAGCATGGAACGTACCACGGTCACCATGGGATGAAGCACAAGGTGGCGGCGGGGGTGAAGTTGACGGCGAGCGAGGATGCGGCGCGGCAGACGCTGACACTGCGGCTGGGACCGATGAAGCTGCCGGCGAAGTCGGACCATTGGGCCGTGGCGCAGCCGAGGGACTTGTTCTGGGACGTGAAGTTGGACGGCTGGGTGGTGGCGTTCCACCCGCGGCTGGTGGATGCGAAAGGTGAGCCGGTGCTGGGCCGCGTGCTCCACCATGTGGCGCTCTGGCATACGGGGCGGTCGGACTTTTTGTGTCCCAACAAAGAGGAGCACATCTTCGGCGCAGGCGGGGAGATGAACGACTGGCCGGCAGTCGAAGGGTTTGGGTACCGCGTGCTGCCCGGCGACCGGATCCGGGTGGAGACGATGTTTCATAATCCGACCGAGGCCGCGTACGCGGAGGCCTATCTCGAGATGCAGATCGAGTACCAGTTGAGAACGGCGGGGGCGGAGCTGAAGAGCGTCTATCCGGCGTGGTTTGACGTGATGGAGTGCCGCGACTCGGGGTACACGCTGCGGCCGGGGGAGAGTCGGACATCGGGGGAAGTCGTGCTGAAACGCAGCGGAGTGCTGCTGGGCGTCGGCGGGCACCTGCATGACTACGGGGAGGTGGTGGTGCTGGAGAACACCACGAGGAATGAGAAAGTGGCGGAGTTGAAGGCACAACTCGACGAGCAGGGCAGGTTGGTGGCCATGCCGGTGGCGCCGTTCTATGACCGCGGCGGCTACCGGTTGAATGCAGGCGAGCGATTTAAGACAACGGCGAGCTACCGCAATCCGACGGGGAGAAGTCTGCGGGACGGAGCGATGGGGATTGTGGTCGGATATTTCCTTCCGGAGGATGAGCCGGGGATGGCGGAACTGCGGCGGGGGAAGCTTGAAAGAAAAGTCGGAACACAGATGAACACGGATAAACACAGATGAAGCGGAATGGGGTTATTGAGCCATTGAATCATTGAAGACTGAAAAGAAGACAGAGAACTCGAGAGATAGGGGTGGAGTATCGTAGGCAAGGAACAGGCGCGAGGAGGCTCAAAACTAAGGGCAACGTGACGGCGGGAGTGGAGCAGGCAGTGAAGGTGCTGTGGGTGCTGGTGCTTGTCGGCACGGGGGTGTTCGCGGTTTACGCGTGGAGGCGCTCCCGCGCGGCGGCGCGCGCGGTGGCAGCTACTGTGGACTTTTTTGCCGGTCTGGTGACGCTGACGTTGGGGGTGTTGCACACCGGGGCGGTCATCGGAAACGCGCTGAGGGGCAAAGGTGTCGGAGGGGCGGCGACGTTTGAGTACAATTTCCGGTTTTATGCGCTGCTGCTGGTAGGGATGACGTTGATCGTGCCGGGGCTGCTGTGTGTGCTGAAAGCATGGCCGCTGGCGCGGGGCGATGCGGGGGCGTGGCGCGTGCCACTGTGGTCGTGCGTGGCGCTGGTGGCCGTGAACGCGCCCATGATTCCCGTGCAGGACTTTGCGCAGGTGCCGGGCGGGCTGGCGGGAGTGAACCTGATCGCGATGCTGCTGGTTTGGCGGGGCGAGAGGAAGAAAATTGGAACACAGATGAACACAGATAAAAACTGATGAAAGAAGAGATGAAGGAACAGAGAGAGCACTACGGGCGGAAGTTTTGAAGGATGGAGAATCTCTGCTAGGATAAGGCCTTGTTTGTTGGCAGTTTTTGAGGACAGGAGCGAGAAGCGATGGCGCAGAGATGCGAGATATGCGGCAAGGGACCGGCGTTTGGCAACGTCGTCAGCCATGCGAACAACACGCGGCGACGTCGGTGGAACCCGAATTTGCGGCGGGTGCGGGCGATCGTGAACGGCGTGAAGAAGCATGTGCGCGTGTGCACCGCGTGCATCCGCGCGGGCCGCGTGAAAAAAGCCGCCTGAGGAGAGTTCCCTACCCCCCACCCGGATGAGAGACAGCCGCATCCCACCTGTAAAGGAGTACAACCTGTGAAACGGTGGCCGACGATACTGGTGATCGCTGCGGTTGTGGTGTGCGCGGCGGGTTGCAAAAAACAGCAGCCAGCCGGACCCGACACGTGGGCGCGCGTGGACGGGAAAGAAATCAAAAAGGCCGAGGTGGAGAAGTATTACCGGAGCCGCGTGCCGGCGGAGGGGCAGCAGCCGTCGCAGGAAGAGTCGCTCTCGCTGATGCTGAATATCCTCGACGAGCTGGTGACCAACGAAATCCTCTACGAGCTGGCGAAGAAGCAGAACCTCGAAGCGTCGGACGGCGAAGTGGAAGACCGGTTCACGGAGCTGAAGAGTCCGTACACAGAGGATGAGTTCCAGCGGCAGATGAAAGAACGTGGGGTAACGGTGGAGGACTTGAAGCGCGACCTGCGGCGGGAACTTTCCATCAAGAAGCTGATTAACCGCGACGTGGTGTCGAAGATTACGATCACCGACCAGCACGTGGCCGACTTCTACAACCAGA
>Ga0247727_10016652_pt1 | contig 11831 bp, 4 predicted proteins | sample WisWelCaveWW1625_FD_202498 | JGI IMG/M metagenome (GOLD analysis project Ga0247727, IMG submission 202498) | Biofilm microbial communities from Wishing Well Cave, Virginia, United States - WW16-25 | ecosystem: Environmental > Aquatic > Deep subsurface > Groundwater > Cave microbial mat | place...
GTGTGAGGGTGCCGTCCGCGAAGAGCACGTCGAAGCAGCCCGCGCAGGTGAAGGCGTTCGTCAGGATCGACGAGATGGTGGTGTTTCGGAACACCGCGCCGCCAACGGTTGAGAAGTTGACTCCCTCCCCGCGGCTGAAAATGGTCGTGTCCTCGAACGTGAAGTTGCTTAGCCGGAAGATGTCGGCCTGCTCGTCCGCCCAGACACCGCGCGTGACGGCCGCCATCGCGCCGCGGATCGTCGCATTCTGAACCCACAGGTTTTGGGTGTTGCGGTGCATGCGCAGGTCGGCGACGACGTGGTTGGCGATCTCCACGTCGCGGATCGTAATGTTGCGCGAGAAGTCGAGGTCGATCCCATAGCTCGATGAATTGATCACGGCCGGAGTGAGCTTGGCGCGGCGGATGGTGGCGTTCACCACGGAGTTGAGGTCCACGCCAACTGCACGGTGGGCAAAGTCGGTGAAGTCCTGCAGGAGCAGTTGGACGACGCGATTCGCGGTGAGCCCGGCCACGAGGGCCGACGCGTTGAACCAGAGGAAACTGATATTCGTGCTGTCATTGACGACCACGCCAAACGACATCTGGCGGGTCGCGATCGACTCAAAGGTCCGGTTTCCGACCTGCGCGAGGTAGAGTCCGATCGCGCCTTGCGCGGCCGGGAACCCTGTTTGCACGGTGTACCCCGAAGATGTGCCCGCCTTGGAATAATTCACAAGCAGCAGGCCGTTCGCCCAGGTGGTATGGTCGACGCGGTTCCAAGCGAAGTCCGTGAGGTTCGCGAAGAAGATCCCCGACCGCGAGGAAACGTTGTTCCCGGGCAATCCGCCTCCACGGATGATGGTGTCGTTGATGTAGACGCTCGCGTTCACGCTCGCGCTGAAGAAGAACCCGGTGGTGTTGCTGGCGCTCCAGACCTCGAGAAGGCTTCGGTCGAGCCCCGTCGAGGGATTGTCGTCCACGTCCCCCATTTTCCACGTGGAGTTGGTCCCGAGGTAAATCGTGATGTTTCCGACCGAGGAGTCGTTGACGGCGAGCGTGAGCTGCGTGTCTCGGAAGTGGACGAATGCGCCCACGGGGAGCACGATGTCCCCCCGCACCAGAATGCACTCGTCCGTAAACACCGAAACGTTCGCGAGCGTGGTGGTGCCGCTCCACACTTGACTGAACCCGCCTGCCATGCAGGTCGCGTTCGCGTGGTGGGCGGACGCCGCCCCGGCCGCGATCCAAACTGCGGCAGCCGCGCCGATGAAGACAGCAAGCGGCAGCAGCCTCCGCAAGGGCCGCCGCGCCGGGGTTTGGCTCCGGCCTTCTGACGGCGACGCGGCGCCGCGTCTCGACTCGCCGCTCACCTGCTCCATCTCCGCCGTCCGGGGCTGCCTGGAACAAACGTCCAGACGCCGCGGGATTTGAAGAACGCGATATAATCATTGCCAATATGGCCGGGCGCCGCGAGCCCTTCTCCCTACCCCCTTTCCCGCACGGCGATCTCCCCGAAGCCTCCACCAAACGCTCAAATCGCGGGAAGCCCGCTCGCGCGGTGCCAAGGAAGGGAAAGCCACGAGCGCGACGGTCGTCACCGGCACACAATGGGGCGACGAGGGCAAAGGAAAGGTGGTCGACTTCCTCGCGGAGCGCGCGGACGTCATCGTGCGGTTCAACGGCGGCGCGAATGCGGGCCATACGGTCATGGCGGGGGGCAAGAAATTCGCTTTCCACCTCGTGCCGTCGGGCATCGCGCGCAAGGGAAAGCTCAATGTGATCGCCGCCGGCGTTGTGGTCGACCCCGAGGTGCTCGTGGAGGAAGTGACCGCGGCGCGCGCCGCGTTCGGGAGCGTGAACCTTGTCGTCTCCGAGCGCGCCCATGTCGTGCTTCCTTTCCACAAGCTCCTCGATGAGCTCGGCGAAGAGAAGCGGGCGGAGGGCGAACGGCTCGGCACAACGAAGCGCGGGATCGGGCCGGTATTCGGCGACAAGGTCGCACGGTCCGGGCTGCGCATGGCTGACCTCCTCCATCCGGAGGCGCTGCGGGCGCATGTCGAGCGGGCGGCCCGCGAGGTCGCCGACCTTGTGCCCCCGTCGCGGAAGGAGGAGTTCTCGGCGCCCACCGTGGTGCGACGGCTCCAGGCGGCGGCCGAGGCGCTTCGGCCGTTCATCGGGGACGCCGAGTCGACGCTCTGGGACGCCGAGGATGCGGGGAAGCAAATCCTGCTCGAAGGCGCCCAGGCGGTGATGCTCGACCTTGACTTCGGCACCTACCCCTTCGTCACCTCCTCGTCGTGCACGGCCGGGGCGGCCGCATCGCTATCGGGACTCCCTCCATCCGCGATCGGGCGGTCGGTGGGGGTCGTGAAGGCCTACACCACGCGCGTAGGGAGCGGCCCTTTCCCCACCGAGCTTTCCGACGGCGCCGGGGCGCTCCTGCGCGAGAAGGGCAGCGAATACGGCACTACAACCGGACGGCCCCGTCGCTGCGGGTGGCTGGACCTGGTGATGGTGAGGCGCGCGGTGCGCCTCTCCGGCCTCACCGACCTTGCCGTTACGAAGCTCGATGTCCTCGACGGGATCGAGCCGCTCGAGGTCTGCGTGGGTTACCGTCTGGACGGCCAGCGGGTCGACAAGATCCCCGCGAGGGCGGCCGACTACATGCGGTGCGAGCCGGTACTAAAACGGATGCGCACGATTCCTCCGACGGACTGGAAGCGCATCGCGCGCGAAGGCGGCACGACCCGTGCGCTCCCCCCGGAAGCCCGCGAGTACCTGGCGCTCATCGAGGAGCACGCGCGCAGCCCGGTCTCTTGGGTGGGTGTTGGGCCTTCGCGGGAAGACATGGTACGCCGCGCTTAGCCGTGTAACGCGCGCGTGCAATAGGGGCATTTCTTCCATGTCGGCTTGACCGGCTTCGCGCAATTGGGGCACTTCTCGGCGGACGCTGCTGCGGGCGCCGCTGACGCAGCCGGCGCGGGCGCGCTTGGCGCTGGCATCGTCGGGGCGGGTGGCGGGGGGAGCGGTACGACCGCAGGTGTTGGAGCGGCGGGGGGGAGGGCGGCAGGCTGCGGCGCCGCTGGGATCGGCGAGGGCGCGGGAACCACCGGCGCTGGGGGGATCGCGGCCGGCGGCAAAGGCTCCGGGGTCGGGGGCTGCGGTGCGGGCGGTTCTACGCGCGGCGGCTGTTGCAAAGGAGGCTGAGGCCGCGGCGCTTGCGGCGCGGGCGGCTGCGGGCGAGCCGCGGCGGGTGCGCCAGGCACTGGCGTCGCGCACTTCGGGCACTTGTTCCACGTCGGCTGCAGCGTCGTCCCACAGACCACGCATTTCAGGGCCGCCGCCCCCGCAGCGGGAGCGGGCGCGGCGGACGGCGCCGCCGGCCGTGCGGCGACAGGCGCAGCCATTGGCCTGACCGGTTGCATGACGTCGGCGCCCTGCGCCGCGCGGGCAGGGAATGGGGCTGGCGGGGCCTGACTTGCCACATCCTGCGTCCGCCCGTGCGCCGCGCCCTCCGCCATCACGCCCGCCTTCTCGCCGGGGCGGTACACACCCGCATCTTCGACCTTGAATTCCTTCTCGCCGGGGCGCCACACCTTTTCCTCCGCTTGCTTCGGCGCGGATGGCCCGAGGTACACCCCCTCCTCCTGCATCTTGAGGCGCGTCTCGAACAGGTCGAGCTCGGTGTCGGTGGGCTCCGTTACCAGCGCCTCGGGGGGCGAGCCTTCCATCAGCGTGAACGCGTCGGTGTAGTAGGTGACCGCCTCGAGGTACGAGCGGCGGCCCAACGACACCTTGGCCCGTTCAAGGAGTTTTAGGGTGTCGAACGCCCGTGAGGTCGACGCCTCGTCCGTCGGCCCAAACGCCTTGACGTTGCGCTCGAGCTTCGTGAGCCTTTCCAGGATATCGCGCTTCTTGTCCTCGTACACGACGCCCTGGATCTTCCTGCGGATCGTCTCCACCATCTGCTCCGCGCCGTCGAAGTCCGACCGGCCGAGCGCGAGCTCCGCATGGTAGATCTCCGGCTCCATCGCCGTAAGGTCCTTCCCTTGCTCCTGGAGCATCCGGATGTACAGCCGCTCGCGCCGGATCATTTGCGTGGTCTGCTTGTGCCGTTTCCGGTTCACATCCACGCGTGCCTTGACCTTCTCGAGGAAGCCATTCGACGTCTGGAAGTCGCGGCCCTCGAAGGAGATCGCCGCCTTGTCAATCATGTCCTCCTCCTCCAGGACGATTACGCCAACCTGCTTCAGCTCGGCCACGGTCTTCCGCATGCTCGCGATCGAGTCTTCGGTCGCGCAGCGCACGCAGATTGCGAATTTTTCTGGCAGCAAGTCGCCGCAGCGGGGGCACTCGAAGATGTTGGCGAGGATTTCCGCCTCACGCCGCTGCGCTTCCTCCGTCTCGATGCGCTTGCGCCGCCGCTGAACCGTGAAGGCGGTTACCGACAGCCCGACAGCGCCAAGCACGCTGTAGGCGATCACATACGCGTACGTCCAGATCGGGCTCGGCACAAGCACCGGGGCAGGCTCGATCGTGAGCGTCCTCTCGTCCACGAATTCGCGGCCGAGCGAGTCGACGATGCCGAATTTCGCGGTGTAGATCGTCGTGTTGGCCACTTGCGGGTAGATGTGCAGGGTCGAACCCCCTTCCCTGGCGGGTGAATTGTAGTCCCAGGTCCCGTCGCCGTCGAAGTCCCACCGGTAGACAAGGACGGTGATGCCGAACTCCTCAAGTTTTTCCAGGTTGGAGACGCGCCCGTCGAAACTCACGCGCTCGGTCGCCGTCTCTCGAGCGTTGCCGCCGGCCGATATCCGGGGCACCTCCACGTCCGGAACGTCTTGGTTGATCTGGATGGCCACGCAGAGCCACACGCTTGTGAACACGTTGTCGGAGGCCTGCGCGCAAACGTTGTACTCCGCGCTCTGGAAATCACTCACGCGGGAGACATTGAATGACCAGCTGTAGGTCACCTCGCGTGTGTTCACATCGACCTGCCGGGTTTGCGAAATGTCCACCACGTCTAAGCAAATCGGCTCGCGCGTGATGCATGTCCAGACTTTGAAAGGAGTTGGGATGCCCGTAAGGACGTCGTCCGGGTCTTCGACCTTAACCTTCATCGTGATGTTCGGGTGAGCGAGGTCGACGGAGTAGGACTTCGGGCGCGGCTCGAGCATGGTGAGAACCGGCGCCCGCACGTTCTCAGGGTAGGTGAGGGTGAGATTCCAGTTGCGGCTCAGCGTGAGCACCGTGGGCCCCTTTATCTCGCCTTGGTAGGAGGCGTTCACGGAGTAGGTGTGGCTGGAGGTCTGCAAGGTGCTGCTCGTGTACGTCGCGCCGATGAGTTCGAACGCCACGCGGCCCGCCGGGTCCGTGGGCTGGAAATAGTTCGCGGTCGCCGTGGTGTCGGTGACGGCGATCGTGACGTCCTGGATTGGCTCCTGGCCGTTATCCACGAACACACCGAAATACCAGAATCGGTCGACGACCGCACAGCCGAGGGGGATGATCTCGGAGCCCGGCCGCGTGAAGGTCACATTGTAGAACGCGGAGCGCACGCACCCCGCGAAGTCATCCAGCGAGTTGCCGAACCAGCTGTCCCGCAGCGCGAGTTGCGAAGCATTGAAGAAGAGGTTGTCAAAGCCTCGGTCGCCCTTGCGCGCCTCCTCGACGGAATTGCCGGCCGCGCCCTCTTTCGCGCCGGCGCACGAACGGATCATCGTGACGGTGCCCGTGCTGTTGATGATGACATGGCCGTCGCCCCCGTCGCCGCCGCGGCCCGCGAGCGACCCGGACGCTCCGACCCCGCCGCCGCCCGCCGTCGCATTGTAGCACGAGTCGACCACCTTGACGCTGAGAAGCCCGAAGGCCCCCGCGTAGGCGTCGCCGCCGTTGCCGCCGTACCCGCCCTCCTGCTGGGCCGCGCCACCGTTTCCGCCCTCGCCGGCATCCGCGGCGACATGGGAGCGGTTGACCGCGATTTCGAAGGCGCTTGAGTTCGTGAACGCGATGGCCCCGCCGCCCGCGCCGCCCGCGCCGGCCCTGCCCGCGCTCGTTATTTGGTACCCCGAGCCGGAGAGTCCCCCCAGCCCTCCCGAACCGCCTTCGGCGGCAATTTCGCTGTCCTCGACCCTGACAAGGTTTGGCGCGGTCGCTTCGACTTTTGCAAGCCCGCCAGGCGCGCCCTGGCCGCCGTTGCCGCCCTTTAGGGTAGTCTGGCCGCCGCTGTACTTGCCTCCCGAACCGCCGGTGCCTCCCGAACCCCCTTCTGCGCAAACGGTCGTGTGCGTCAGCGTGAGCGTATCGGCCGGACGGAAAACAGCCGTGGCGGATCCCCCTGGGCGGCCTTGGCCACCGTGACCCGCGTTTGTAGCCGTGGCATCGCTTCCGCGCGCGCCAATGCCCCCGGCGCCGCCGGTCACACAGACATCGCTGCTCCCCACGCTGCTCGACGACACGGTGAGAGACGCGTCGCCGCCCGCGCCGCCGTCGCCGCCTGAGACTCCGTTTGCGCCCTGACCGCCTTTGCCGCCCGCCCCCCCGATCAACCTGATCGTCGTGTAAGACATGGAGCGGGGCTGGAATTCCCCAATGGCCGCCCCCCCGTCTCCGCCGCGCCCGGCTTGCGTGCCCACCCCGCCGGCCGCGCCTTGACCCACGAACAACGACTGAACCACGTTCGCGGAGATGCGCCCGCCAATTCGCAGGATTGCGTCGCCGCCGTTTTGGCCGGTGCCCACGGGGGGCGCCGTCACGTTTACGGTGGAGGCGTAGACCTCCATGCTGTTCACGGTCGCGGAGAAATAGCCGCGCGCAGTCACGCTGGAATTGCGGAAGGTGATGTTGGCTTGGTTGGACACGCCCGGAGCGGCAAGCCCGTCCAGTTCGAGGACGCCATTGCGGATGTTCACTTGGGCGCCGGTGAACACCTGGACGAGGGCACCCGGCGCACCGCCAACCACGTGGATTTCGCCGCCGTCAACCTCGAGCTGCGCGCCCTGCGAGACGTTGATCCACCCGGTGAGGGTCACGGACCCCTGGACGCTCAGAAGTTGCCCCGTCACGACCTGGATGTCATTGCGGAAGTCGACCGCGCACCCCTGCGTGACGATGGTGGAAGCGTAGATCACCCACGGGCCGTTTTGGGGCGGCAGGATCCCTGTCACGCACGATGCCGCGGCGACGTTCGGCGAAAGCAGCGCCGGCACAACGGCATGGAAGAGAAAGAGCGCGCCGAGAATGCGTGCGTTCATGCGGTTGGCCAGACTCAGTTCCCTCCGGGCACGATGAAGGTGGAAAACCCGGAGGACGCGATTTAAAGGTTGTGGAAACAGGGTTCGTTCGCTCAACGGCCAGAGCAGCGAGCGCTGCGAGGGGCCCTACACCGTGAAGCGCAGCAACGCTGCGACGCCGCCGAAGGCCGACAGCATGATTTTCCCCTCGTCGCTCTCGCCCGAAACCAGGGCAACTTTCGTCCCGTAGCGGGCCGCCTGGTCGGCAAGGTCGCGGATGAGTTCGGTGGAGCGCGCGACCGACATTGACGCGGCGCATTTGGCGCATGGTTGGGGCTTGTCGGCGGCGGCCGCCTCCACCGTCGCCTCGCGTGTGGCCCCGCACGCGGGGCACTTGAGCTCAAGGCGCACGCGCCTCAAGGTCTCGGAGATGAGCAGCGTGTCCACGGCTCCGGCTTCGAGCGCCTTGCGTACATGCGCTTCACCGTAGGTGCCGAGCCCCGCGCCCGCCTTGACGACCTCCTGCATGAACCGGCGCAGGAGCTTGCGCTCTTTGACGAGTTCGAGCCCGGAGAGCTCGGTTTCGGCTTTTTCGAGAAGCTCCTTGACGCCGGTCTCGTCCGTGTAGCCCACGTCAAAAAGCTGCTTGTGCATTTTCTTTTGTAATTCGTGGTGCAGGTAGCCCTCCGACGCGAAGTATTCCTTGGTGGGTCCCGGCCCGCCTACGAGCAGCGCTTGGATCGGGCGGTTGAGGAAGAGCTCGGTCATCTTGTCGCCGACCTTCACAAACCACTGGTGCGCCTGGTCTTCGATGATCCGTTCGAAGCGCCGCTGCGACTGGCCGCCTCGCCCGTGCTTGCTTTGGACACCCGATTCCTCCGGCCCCCAAAGATATTCGATGCGTTTTCCCTGGAGGAGGGCTGCGGTCGCCTCCTTGCGGTCGATGATGATGACGCCGTAGAGGTCGCGGTCGACGAGCATATCCTCAAGGGGCTCGGTAAAGAACGAGGAGTCGCAGCGGTAGGTGTCCAGCGCGGTCTTGCGCGGCGGCTCGAGCACGAACGATAGTTGCTCGTACTTGTCGGCGCCGACCGACGCTTCACCGGTAAAAATGGCGAGCCCGTGCTCCGGCACCTGGCGGTACTGCTTCAGCTTGTTCATCGCCGATTCGATGGCCCACAGCACGTGATTTCTCGTGACGCGGCTCTTGATGTTCGCAGACTCGGCATATTCGTTGCGGAGCCGCGCCATCACATCGGACACCTGCCGGCCGGGCGGCACATAGACCGAGATTAGCTCCGTGCCGCGGCCCTTGACCTTCTTGAGCTCTTCGACCGCCCTGCGGAACTCATAGGCGCGCAGCTGGTCCTCGGCAGCGCTCGTCTCCTGGGCCATGAGTCCGTCCGCTCCTTCGATTCAGAACCGGGGTGTCCGGCGGCCGTTGCGCCCGCGCTTGGGGCGTGCGCTTGGCCGCGGGAGAAACAGTCAGGAGGCGAAGAAGGCGTCCGCTCGCGCGCCACGTGTGCTGCGATGGGTGCCCTGCGGCATCGCGTTCCTTCCTCGGTGCCGGGCTTCGGCGCCGTTCTACTTGAAGGTTGCGCACTCGCGCGCGCGGCGCGCCGCCGCCCCGAACCTATTAATCGGGTGCGGGCGGTTGCCGCCCCGTGCCCGCCCAGCGCCCCTGCATTTCCATCTCGGCCGGCGGCTCCATCATGATTCCGGACGCGCCCGACGTCCCCTACATTCGCCAGCTCGCCTCGGAAATCACGGCCCTCTCCAAGTCCTACCGCGTTTTTGTCGTGGTCGGCGGCGGGCGGCTCGCCCGCAACTACATCCAGGCCGGGAGGCAGCTTGGCGCCGACGAGGCGGTGCTCGACAACATCGGGATCGACGCGACGCGCCTAAACGCGCGGGTCCTCATCGCAGCGCTTGGCGAGGCCGCGCTCGGCCGCGTCCCGCACGACTTCGATTCGGCGCTTGAGGCATCGGTGTTCAACCCTGTGGTCGTGCTCGGCGGGACGCACCCCGGCCACACGACGGATGCGGTCGCGGTCATGATGGGGGAGCGCGCGCGCGCCGAGCGCATCCTGATACTCACGAACGTCGACGGCGTGTACACGGCCGACCCGCGCACGGACCGGGCGGCGCGCCGCCTCGACCGCCTGACGGCCGCCGAGCTCGTGGCGCTCACGGCCTCCTCCTCGGCGGAGGCGGGCTCGACCGGCGTCATCGACCCCATGGGTTGCAAGATCATCCAACGCGCGCGCATCCCCACGTGCGTGCTCCACGGCCGCGACTTCGATGCCCTGCGCGCGGCCGCGGAAGGGCGGCCGTTCAAGGGCAGCCTCATTGTCCCGGGCTGAAGGCGCCTCCACCCCAACCCCTTAAATCGAGGCGCCCCGTTCGAAAGTCTGCCGGCCTCTGGCTTGGCCGCTCCACGGGGATCGCCCTTTGAGCCGCCTCGTCCACGTTGCCCGCGATTCGGCCGCCGGCATCGCCACATCGGTGTCCGGCGCGCCGCGAGCGACCTTGGCCGTGGTGCTCGTCATCACCCTCGCGCTCGGCTCGCTGCTCCCACAGCTTTCCCTTGTAAACAGCGAGGAGATGTGGATCCCAGAGGGGCCGCGGGCCGACGCGTACCACGCACTCGCCGCGTCGATGGGGTCCACGGAGTACGTTGGCGTCCTTGCCCGCCCCACCGACGGCAACATTGTGGGTGCGGCGGAATTCGAGGCCCTGCTTGAGCTCGAGGACGCGGCCGTTTCCAATTCGTCCGTTGCGGAGGCGTTCCGGTTCCCGCGCGACCCCGGTGCCAACGCGCTTTCGATCGCGGACATCGTGGCGCAGGCCGACGCAATTCTGTCGCACCGGGCGGAGGTTTTCGAACCACTGGCCGCCGCGCTTGCCGAGTCGGTCGCCGGCAGTTCAGGGGCGGCCGCTGACGAGGCGGTGCTCCAAGCGGCTGCCGCCGTCGCCCTGCTCACCGCCGTCCGGGTGGTCGGCGCCGAGCAAGGCGGCGACGGGGATGCGCTGCTCAGGGCGTTGCTCCCCGAGCTTGAAGTTGCGCTCCTTTCGGGGACCGGACACGCAAGCAAGGCCGACGCCACGGCCGCGTTGCTCGCGGCGGTGGATTTCGCCAATTGGTCGAAAGAAAGTGGGCCGCTCGTTCCGTCGGACGCTGCGCTTGCGGCGGCCCGGTCGCTCGTGGCCGAGGCCTCGGCCCACCTCACCTCCAACGCCTCAGCGCCCACGAAGGCCGCCGCCGCCGCGATCGTGTCCGAATCGTTCCTTGTCGTCCGCCACGTGATCGCCCTTCAAGGCGCCGACCCGGCGGGCACCTCGGCCCTTCTCGCGCACCTGAGCGCCGGCATTGGCTCGGGCGGGGCCCCCGCCGCGCTCGCCGATTACGCGAACGCGACCTCGGCCCTCCTCCACGACGTGCTCTTCGTCGACCGGCTCGAGCCCTTCGCGGACGGCGAAGCGGCCTACGGCATCAGGGCGATGGCCATCGAGCTGTCGGCAATCCTCGGCTCCAACGCCACCCTGGCGCTCAAGGCGGGCGGCGTTTCGTTGTTCGCCCGCCTTTTCGAAGCCGTCGGCTCGATGGGGGAGAGCGGCCTCGACCTCGCCGTCCCCCAGACGAACGTGAGCTACGAATCATTCAGCGTCGCGTTGAACGAAAATGCAACGGTGCTCGGCGACATCGCCGGCACGCAGGCCGCGCGCGCGGCGGCCGCCGCCAACCTTTCGCTGCGAACGACCGCGTTTCTAGGGAACCTCATCAACCTGAACCTCACGGGGATTTTTACCGACCAGGTGAGCTTCCAGCGCGTCCTCACGATGGTCACCTTCCTTAACGACACCTTTGCCGAACTCGAGGTCCTGCTTTCGCTTCCAGACGACCCGCTGCTCTCCGGCCACGCGGCGGTGATGGTTGCGCGCGAGGTGCTCAATGTCGTCAACACTTCCGCCGTCTTGCCCCACGTTGTGGATCTCAACGCGAGCGCCCGGCTCTCGCATTCGCTCCGGCTGCTGGAGGCGGCGGTGCGGGCTCACGGCACCGAGCCCGGTGCCGATGCGTTTGGGCGCGCGGCCGGCTTGCTGCTCTCCACCGCCGACTTCGAGGCGGCCTCCTTGCTCCCCTCTTCCGCGGAGGAGGTCCTGCTGCTTACCGCCGACACGCTTGCCGCGTCTTCCGCGGTCCTGGTGGGCGGCGACCCCGTTTCGATCAAAGCGAGCTTCGCGGCGTGCGCGGCCGCCGCTTTTTCGCAAGGCGCCGCGGCCCCCGCGTCCGACCTCGCTCCAGCCGCCCACGCTACGTTCGTTTCCGTGCTCCAGCGCGAATTTGCCGCCCTGGAGGGCCTTTTGTCTTCCGGCCAAAACCCCGCGCTCTTCGCCCGCCTTGCGCGCGCGAGCCTCGCGGTGTTCTCCGAGGGGCTTGCAGCGCCCGAGGGCGGCCTTGCCGGCACGGACGCTCGGTTCGTCGACCCGCTCCGCGCGATTCTGGAGCCTTTGCCCGCCATCCTTCGCTCGGCAACCGTCCCCAATGCCACCAAGGACCTCGTCGTTGCGCAGGCCTTCTTGGGCGCGGATACCGCGAGCAGCCACATTGTCCGGG
>Ga0247727_10016653_pt1 | contig 11831 bp, 10 predicted proteins | sample WisWelCaveWW1625_FD_202498 | JGI IMG/M metagenome (GOLD analysis project Ga0247727, IMG submission 202498) | Biofilm microbial communities from Wishing Well Cave, Virginia, United States - WW16-25 | ecosystem: Environmental > Aquatic > Deep subsurface > Groundwater > Cave microbial mat | place...
CCCACGACGTTGATCTGCGCCTGATCCATCACAACGATGGGTGGACCCGTTCAACTAAATCGGGTCGGCCATGGAAACTGGTCTACTGTGAAACCTACAAGAGCAAGAGTGAGGCCATTGGTCGTGAACGAGGAATCAAGCGAATGAAAAGCAGGTTGTACATCCAAAGGCTTATTCATCACGCAGGAGGTCGTCCCGATGCCGCTCCAGTGGAGAAACAGTAGTCGGCATCGGGAAGTCCCGTCCACCCCGCAAGGGGAAAACGAGAAGCTCGCCTTTTGGCGAGCTTCTGCATTATGGAATGGTATGTGTACATTATTCAAAGCACCGTTGATGGCTCTTATTACGTCGGGCACACCCACGACGTTGATCTGCGCCTGATCCATCACAACGATGGGTGGACCCGTTCAACTAAATCGGGTCGGCCATGGAAACTGGTCTACTGTGAAACCTGCAAGAGCAAGAGTGAGGCCATTGGTCGTGAACGAGGAATCAAGTGGTCACGTCCCGTTCCGACCAATCGACAAAAACCAATTCCTCGGAACGGGATCCTCGATTCGGCAATCCGCGGAGGCGGAGCCGAATCGGGACAGGAGGTCGTCCCGATGCCGCTCCAGTGGAGAAACAATAGTCGGCATCGGGAAGTCCCGCCTGCCCGCCGAAACAAAGTGGAGGCGGGTCCACCCCGCAAGGGGAAAACAAGAAGCTCGCCTTTTGGCGAGCTTCTGCATTATGGAATGGTATGTGTACATTATCCAAAGCACCGTTGATGGCTCATGCCGCTCCAGGGGAGAAACAGTAGTCGGCATCGGGAAGTCCCGCCTGCCCGCCGAAACAAAGTGGAGGCGGGTCCACCCCGCACCAACGCAGAATTGAGAATGGGGAAATACGAACTGAGAATGACAAAGAGTGTTTTGTAGGCATCTCCGCTGTTCTCAGTTCTGAATTCTCCATTCTCCATCGATCAGCTGCCACGCCTTTCAGATGTCTTCGGACGTTACATCTCAAACCTGATTCGACAAAAGCAGGATCCCTTGATGGCAATGTCGGACCGGGACCAGGCAGCTTCAAATAATGAATCGTTTTGTGCCGCTTCGTCATGGCGTCCTGATCGATGGAGGCATTCGGAAAGCCCCTTGAGCGCCCAGCCATTTCCAGGGTGAAGCCGGAGATCCTCGCGGTAAACGGCTTCTGCCTCCGCCACCCTTGACTCCTCGAGCAACAGAGCTCCGAGTGAATGCCTCACCGGCATCATCCAACCCCATGGTTCGTCGTATCTCAGGGCATCATCACGTTTGACCGCTTCACGCAGAAGCTCAAATGCCCGCTTCACTTTCCCTTTTCGAAACGCCACTTCCCCCTCGACCAATGGGAGGCCGACTTCCAAAACCGTGCGCGCAGTATTGTTCCCTATGAGCCTGCTCTCAGGCACCGCGTCATACGCCTGCCTCAATGTATCAAGTTCCTTCGCGGCCTCGTCAGCCCGTCCGAGGCCAGACAATGCGATCGTCCGGCCGTAGTGCCAGAATGCGGTCGTGACAAGAAGGTCCTTCGGCGGCCTTGGTTCCGCGAGAAGTTCTTGCCACATGCCGAAGCGTATCATGACGTGTGTGGGTACCGAAATGAATCCGTCGAGGAAGTCGATAAACTCGCGGACGACTTCCATGGGCACCTGCTCCAGCATATCTCTTGCCGCCCCGAGGGCAACCTCCTTCCTTCCGTCAAACATCGCAGCGTACGCCAGAAAGTGGTAGTTGTGGGCACGATAGATTGTGTAGAATCCTCCCTGAGAAGCCCAGCTGCTGTCGACTGAAATCCCCCGCTGGTTTGCAATGACGGCCTCATTGTAGTGGCCCAGGCGAATGTCGATGTGTGAAGGCATGTGAACAAGGTGTCCGGCCCCGGGGATTCTGTTCCTTAGCCGGTCAGCCGCGGGGAGGGCAAGTTCAGCCGTCGGAGATGCCTCCATCGTATGTACGTAGAAATGAGATGCCCCCGGGTGATTGGGATCAAGCTGAAAAACCTTCTCCAGGGTTGCCATGATCTCGGGTGTCTCGGGCTGCGGTTTCCCATCGGCGGTCCAGAGATCCCATGGCCGAAGGTTGAGCAAGGCATCTGCAAACAGTGCGCCGATATCCGCATCAGACTGGTTTGATTGCCATACTTTGCGCATCGCATTTGCGTAAGCCACATCCAGCGACTTCCTGTCGTCCGGCTGAGGCCACGCGTAGCGGTCGACCAGCGCATGAATGAGGTCCCGCTCGACGGGGGATGCACCCTCTGCAAGTCGTGAGGCCTGCTGCACAGCATCCCAGGCGTCCCGGGCTGCAACGCTATCCATTGCCGGATTGTTGATGTTCGGTCCGGCTGAAATTGCCCTTCCCCACCAGGCCATGGCAAGCGACTGGTCCTCGTTGCCGGCTTCCCTGAATGATGCAATGGCAGCTTCGTGATTGAACCCGTAATAGAGAACCAGGCCTTGGTCAAAGTACTTCTGTGCTTCCTCGGAATCAGTTGAAACCTTTCGGCTATAGTGTGCGAGATCCGCACGAAGAGGATACTGGTCAGCACTCCGCTCTTCGGGACATCCAATGAGGAAAAGGGGAACAAGAGATGTGAACCCAATATATGTTTTCATGATCGATACTCCGGCTGTCAGGATTGTGTCGGCTCTTTGCATTTGGTCTCATGTGTGATGTAAGGAATGATGCAGGGAACGTCGGCCGCTGGCATTGGCCTTGATCGGTTTGTAGCTAACGGATTTCCTGAAGAAAGTCAAGACTTCCTAAAGTGGAGTGGAATTCGTATCATCGAGGCACATGTGTCCTCCAAACATTGGTTATGAATGGCGCGACCGTTCGTCTCATCTTCATCGGGACTAAGAATGTTCTCTTCCGTGTTTGAACCGTCAGACCAGGAAAACATCGATCGCAAGATTGCCCTTGGGCTTGTGTCCGTTGCACAGGGAGTGAAAACGCTTCTCTTGCGTGCGGTGAAGCGTTATGGCCTCAGTCCGATCCAGATTCACTTTCTTAGTGCTCTGTACTTTGAGGGCGAAAACGAGTGGACGATGGGTGCGATCGCGCGCCGCTTCGTCCTTACACCTGCAACTGTCAGTGACGCGGTCGGTACGATGGAGGGGAAAGGGCTCTTACGTCGGAAGAGACGCGGAGCAGACAATCGTATCATAGACGTGGTTCTCACGAACAAAGGGCGGACCCTTGCAAGAAAAGTGGGAACCTGGGCAAACCCTCTCGCGGGAATGGTAGTTTCTCTGACTCGTCAGCAAAAGACTTCCCTTTTCGAAGCCATGATGTTTGTCATTAAGGGGCTTGAAAAGGAATTGCTCGTTTCACCATTTCGGATGTGTCTGACGTGCCGGTATTTCGATAGGGATGTCCGACCTGGGCATGCCCAGCCACATTACTGTGAATTCCTTGACAGGAGCTTTACTCAGGCAGATCTCCGAATCGACTGTCCGGAGTACTCGGCTTTTGACTGAAGGTCGGCCCCTTTGCTCTACCGCCGGTTCTGTCTCAGTTGCCCTCCTTGCTCGATCATCCTAACGTGTCTTCTTTTGGCTTGAAGCGAGAAAATGACGTTGGAGTGCTGACCAGGTCCCAACACGACAAGCTGCGGCCCCCTGCCGATGGCAAGTCCGTCCGTCGCCTCGGTTTCCAAAACGGACACAGTCCACTTTCCCGGACGAAGATGCGAAAATCGAAACCGGCCGTTCGCATCCGTGAGTCTCCGAAAAACTTCGGTTTCGCTTCTCAATTCCACAGGGACTCCAACCAGGCTCACCGAATCGGCCTTGTCACTGGGAGATAGTCCCGGAGGAAGAGGAGAGTCGTTCCCTGAATGGAAAACCCGACCGCTGATTGAGCCAGATCGTGTGATCCCAATTTCAACATGACGATTCTGTCCTCTGAGAAGAGCGACACGGAGCGGCAGGATCTGTATCGTTGTTCTCTCCGTTCCAATAGTCCCCCCGTCCAGAGTTATTGAATGCGTATCTTCCTTGAGGTTTGTGAACCGAAAGATACCTTCCTGGTCTGAGACAGCCACAATCTCGCCAGCATAAACAACAACGTCGGGAATTCCTCTTCCAGACTCCATATCGACTATTCGCCCCGTTAGCAAGCAGGTTCCTCCTCCACGTGAAACAGAAAGATCGACCGGAACAACATATTCCAAAGAGTAGGCGAAGCCTCTCTGGTCGAAGAGACCAGTGATGATGTTCGACCTACCCAGGACGTTGATTCTGTGTCCGAAAGGCAGTGTGTAGTTGGCTTCAATGTCAATAATCAAGTTTGTTTGACTGACAGGTGAAATTGTCGAGCTTGAGTGGAGTCCTATTTGGGCGAGGAGGGTGGGGCCGATCCTGTACCATGCGCCGATGCTGTGCGTTGCTCCCTCCCTCAGGTCATGTGTGAAGAGGTCTTTCCTGGACCCATACTCAAACGAAACGGTATAGTTCTGGTCTGCATTGGGTCTGAGGCCTGCCGCAAGAGAGAGTCGGCGGAAAGGGGTGAAGATGTGAGATATATTATCATGTGTATTCCCGAGATCAATACCTGCCGTGAGCGAAGAGGTTTTGAATCCCAACCCGAGCCGAAGCAGAAATGCTGTTTCGTCCGCGTCATACTTTGGATTCCCAAGACGGTCGTTCTGTTTCGTCCAACGACCAAACACCGCAGCATGGCTGCCGTAGCCAACTCCTATCTGGTACTCCCGTTCGTGTGGGGCATGCAAGAGTGAAATGGTTTTGTCAAGATTCCTCAATTCATCACGAAAAGATCCCTCGATCCGCGCCTGACGCCAGGGGAGAAGAGCTACAGTCAATGACGTTGCATTAAGGTCGCGATAGTATCCTTTGAAATCGGCATCGCCATACAAATGCTTGAGTCCATAGTGGATGAATTCCGACCGCGACCCAACCTCAATGGCAAGAGCATTCCCCGTTCTCCCTTCGGATCGGCTTGCTCCAAGTTCCACAGCAAAGTCCACGGCTTTGAAGTCTTTCAGGTTGGTTTGCAGAGTAAAAATATTGGTCGTCCCTATCTCCAATTTTTGCAGATAGTTTACGCCAACGCTCGAACCTTCGTCGATCACGTACGTTGCAAAGCCTGCAACTTCTTCGTGTTTTGACGGAGTCCGCCTAGCCCGATTTGCAAACGTTCCGATGCGCAGTTGGCCGATGGTGAACGTGGACTTGGCACCGAGTGCATGCCGTCCCAGCTCAGTCAGAGGAGTAAGACTGAATGTTTGGTCTCCAACACCCAGTTCAAAGAAATCGGCCTCATAGATGGCACGGTACTCATCGCGCTCACCAAGGAGCGATTTTGTTTGGTTATTGGGTCCCCGCAACAAGATCTCATAGCTGTGTTCTTTGTTGACGGGGGAAGAGGCTCTGCTATGGAGTTCGACCTGAGACCCGCCGTAGGAGTTGTCACCTGTCGAGCGAAACGCAAATTGCAGCGGGAGCTTGGATGCGGCAGTCATTGTCACTGCCGGGAGGATGCTGACAATGCTTGAGGCTCTGGCTGTGATCGCTGTGTCTGTCAAGAGTACAGCCTGCAGCTGCAAGTAATCCAGGAACTGAGCCCGGCTGTCGGAATCGGTAGTCACGGACACGACGATTTTTCGTTGCTCTCCCGGAAGAAGATGAACTTCATTTGAATCCACAGTTAAGGGTTGGGACGAAAAATCCCTCGCGCGGAGTTGAACCCAGGCGGCCTCATTGCTATTGTTGACAAGCAGAAATATCGACGAATACACCGAGCCGGCAACGGAGTATCTGGGGACATCCATGGGGCTCAGATTGATGCTGAAGTTTGGTAGAATAATCACGCTTGCCTCGAGCTCGAGAAGAAGCTTTCCGTCCCTTGCGGAGCGCACCTTGTAGGCGATTCTGTTCTCTCCCGGGGGAGTGTCTGGGGGAATGCTGAAACTTATTATTCTATTCAAACGAGACAGGGGGTTCATGTCAAAGGCTTCAATGCCGACAATGTGCCGCCAACCATTCGGGAGATGCACGAAAGAGACGCATTGAAGATTCGCGTTCTCACGATTTGTTAACGCAATCGCGATGCTCGCAACCTTGCCAGGAAGGAAAGTGAAGGTTCCCCTGACGCGACCTTCGAGGGGGCTCAGTGCTTCGATTTGGCCCCAGCCAGTGCAAAACGCGACGGTCACCAGAAGTACCAGAAGAAATCCAGTGACCGCCGGGTTTGATGCGACAGGTTTTCGCGATGCCTTAGAATTCAAGAGTGTATTGTGCCCCAAATACGTCATTCCCGCCGTCATCGATGACTATGAGCACGGTATACTCACCGTGGAACATCCTTCCGAGATCGATCACCTGCCTCACAGAAGTCCCAGGATAGATTCGGTATTTGAGGCCCTCAAATCTTCCCTCAAGCGATCCGTTCTCATCGAACAGTTCCACATATACTTCAGGCCTCATTCCTGTCGTCCCCGTGTTCTCAATGTCCAACTTCAGCAAACGATTGCCCTCCTGGCTTGAAACCAACTCTGCATTGAGGAAGCGTACCTCTTTTGTGCCGGTATTCACGAGATGACTTGCAATCTGGATTGCATACCTGATGCTTTGTCGGATTCCCATCTGCCTGTTCTCAGAGGTCTGTGGTAACGATGATTCAGGTACCCTCTTTGGAATCGTCTCAATCATCAGCATGCTCCAGTAAGTACCATTGAGCCTTCGAAGTGAATCTGCAGGAATCTGGACCCGATAATGTACTTCGGATGACTCCTGTGGAGGAATAACCACGTCAGACGGACTGAACGTGATCCACGAAGCGTTCGACCGCGGAACGGTACCAGGATCACCATAACGGTTTGTCCCGTCGGCTTGGAAAAGATAGTCCGTCTGATAGATCATGGCTTCCTGAGGTTCTCCCGTGGTGTTCAGAAGTGCGATGGAGCCCTCGTACACATCTCCCGGATTCACGAACCTGTCCTGGCTCAATTCTCCAACAACAGATACCTGTCCCTGCACGAAAGAGTGTACCAGGATACATGAGAGAAAGCATCTGGCGATTTGACGTATTGACTTCATGATAAATCCGCTATTGTGCAACCACAGTGTAAGTGACGACATGTGTGTCATTTCCCAATTCGAGGCTATTACCTTGTGAATATGTGGCTGATCCAGTGTACCGGAGTGTACAACGTTCTCTTCTCGGTATACCCGGGGGGATGTTCGTGATGAAATCAGCGGCAAACATTCCGTTGACTAATGTCACTTCTGGAGAGGGGATGCCGAGAGTGACACTCGTCGCCAGGACCTTAAGAGAGAACTTCTGAGCCGGACAGCTTGAAGAGACCGTTATCTTTGTGGGAAGCACCGAACGCCTGTAGTTAAGGCTTGTAATCGTGTTGACGACGGGTAGGGGCTGCCCTTCAGGAACGCCTGTGGTTATCGAGATCGCCACGTTGCCCCCGCGGATCGTGACCGGCCCCTGCGCCTGGGAATCACCGCTCGAAAGACGCACTAAAGTCAGGCAGAGTATGGTGATGCGAACGTTCATTGGCTTTGAATCGTGAAAGTGATCAGGTGGGAATCTGAGCCGATCCCCTGTTCTGCAGTAGCTATGCCGGTATACTTAATGGTGCACGAACCGGAGCTTCTTCCGATGTTCAAGAGAAAGTCCGTGGCGGTATTTGTGAGGACGACTTCAGGCGCAGCTATTCCCTGTGTGGGATTCAATGCCTCGACCTTCATCACAAAGTTTGACGACACAAGGTTCGTTACGACTGTAGTTTTCCGACCGCTTCCATTCGTTCCCCACAAGAGACGGCTCGTTTCATTGATCACACTCATGACATTTTCGCCGGCCACGACGTCGGTTCCCGAGATCACCATGTTAACGCTGCCAACATCTGCCTGGATGGTGGTGATCGCTTGGACAAACACCGTCACCGTATGATTATCGCTGCCAAACTGTGCACAGGCCGTGCTGATGAGCCCTGTTGCCGTAACAAGGACCACCAAGAGCGTTCTCAAATTTAGTGGTTGATGGATTCGTTTTATTTTCTTCCTAAGTTTCATGGTTCTGATCGGTCTCGATGCAAAAAAAAGGGAGATGTCCATTGCAGGACACCCCCCTGATATGTTTGTGTGCCGTGCTTTCAGTTCGTGAGCGTCAGCGTAACGACCCTGGTCGTGGCTGGCATTTCTCCCGCAGAAGCTGTGGCCGAAAACGTGTATCCGATTGTTTTGTTTGCGTCAGCGCCCCGGGCAATGGCTGTCACGACATCCACAGCGCTTCCGCTCATCGAATTGGAAATATCGACATCCCCAAGGCTTGTTCCCTTCGTGCTCGTGAGGTTAACTTCCAGCGTGTATCCGGAAGCCAATGCGACATCAATCTCTGCTGTGATCTTCAGAGTGTTTCCGACGTTTTGTGTAATGCTGTAGTCGGTTGAGTTGTCAGTTACTGGAACCAGGTTGTCATTGCCAGCAATACCATCCGTAATGATGAGTGGCGCAGGGTCTCCGGATATCGCTATCCGGTAGATTGCATTGACTCCAAGCGTTACGTTTTGGTTTGCTGACGCCTGTGCGAAGGCGTCTTCACCTGCAAATGTTGCCAGCACCCCAAAAACAACAACTGCAACGAGAGTTCTCATGTTTTCCTCCAAATAATGGTCTGTGAAATGTTGAGGCACACGGGTTCAAGAAGTGGGCCATACCGCGATCAAGGTATTTCTCCCCAAAAAAGAGCGACTCTCCCTCATATACCATGAACGCGGTAGAGGACGGCCTCTCAGTCGTGTATTTTTTTCCATCTAACGGGTAATAAGTTAATCCCTTCACAGGGGGGATTCCCCAGTGGTCGGGGCCCAAGTGGCGAGAAACCCGGTCCGGCGAGTCCTGTTTGATTTTCCGTTATCATCCTTGTATGTTTACAGAAATGTCTCCGCGCTAACAGGCTGCATTGCTGTCCTTGACCGTGGGTATCCTCATGCTGTTCGTCAAAGCCACGGCATACCTGCTGACCCATTCCTCCGCAGTTTTTTCCGATCTCCTGGAATCAGTTATCCATCTCGGGGCAATCGGGATGGCGCTGTACAGCGTTGTCGTAAGTCTTCGCCCGCCCGATGAATCGCATCCCTACGGTCATGGAAAGATCGAATTTTTCTCAGCTGGGATTGAAGGTACACTCATAGCGTTGGCGGCAGTGGGCATCATCATTGAGGCTACTGGGGGCCTGATCAACGGCAGGGAGTTGGAGAGACTCAACCTCGGGGCCGCGCTGACATTGTTTGCAGCCATCGTTTCCCTGGTGCTCGGACTGTTTCTCGTGCGCTGTGGAAGGCAAACCTCTTCGATTGCACTGGTCGCCAACGGCAAGCATATTCTTACAGATTCCTACACCAGCTTCGGGGTTGTTTTCGGCCTGGTCCTTGTTCTCGTGACGGGGGTGACGGCGTTGGATCCCATTGTTGCAATAGTCATAGCGGTAAACATTCTTTATTCCGGGTACAAGCTCGTACGCACGTCCGTTGGCGGATTAATGGATGAAGCGGATCGGACAACGCTTGCCAGAATTGCAGATATCGTCGGAACGGAACGCCGTCCGGAATGGATCAGCATGCACCACCTGAGGGTCATGCGTACGGGCGATCTTCATCATCTCGATTTTCACCTCACGGTTCCGTTCTATTGGTCTGTGAGGGAAGGGCATCGATATCAGCAGCAGGTGTGCGACCAGCTGGCGAGAGCGTTCGGGAACAAGGCGAGCGTCATGATTCATCTTGATCCTTGTACAACGGATTACTGTCGGATGTGCGAAGTTGACCCGTGCCATGAAAGAAAGCATCCCTGCTCAGAACAGCCTTCCTGGGACCTGGCGGTTCTTACCGGTAAGCCGCCTCTGTTCGATCCTGATGAATCATGAACCGGCATTCCTCTCTTCAGAGAAATTCATTATCTTTCATCAAACAGCTTCTCAACAAATGAAAGGCAACCATGACTCTTTCGACATTGTTCGTCACGGTGTTTTGCACAGTTCCCTTTCATGCGATCCTCCCGGGCATGTTGTGCCTGGCCACAATTGGAACGTTCGCCCAGGAAAAGGGGGACGGGCTTGGCGTCATCCTTGGAGAGCCAACGGGAGTAAGCGGAAAAACCTGGATTTCCGGAAAGCATGCCGTCGACGCCGTCGTCGCATGGTCGTTTCGGTCGAAAGGTTCCTTTCATCTACATGCAGACTATCTTTGGCACTTCGGCGACGCAGTCAGTTCATCCGAACGATTTGTTTTGTATGCCGGGGCAGGTGCACGGCTTGCCACGTTTAGTGGAACCTCTGTTGGAGTCCGAATTCCCTTCGGCATTGCCTGGTGGCCTCGCAATACTCCAATCGATCTCTTCGGGGAAATTGCACCAATTATGGACCTTGCTCCGGCGACCGAGGTCCGGCTAAATGGTGGAATAGGAATTCGTTACTTCTTTCAATGAACATTCAGAGTTGGTAGTCATCAAGAAAGGGATTTCCTTAATGCGTATCGCTCTTCTCCTTTCCATCCTCCTGCTGCTCAACGGGGCGGGCCATGGACTTTTCGAAAGGTACTTTGAGGATGCAACGATGCGGCTGGACTACTATCACAGTGGAGCAAAGGGGGAGGAAAGTTTCAGCGCCGATGTTGTCCTCAGGGAGGGACCCTGGGCAGGCAGCAGGGTCAATCTGATCGACACGCTCAACCTCGGTGAGTATCTTTTCCGGGTATTCGATCTTTCCACCGGGGAGGTATTGTTTTCCCGTGGCTATTCAACGATGTTCAATGAATGGCAGACCACAGACGAGGCTGTTGCAGGTATTCGTCGGACCTTCTCGGAGACAGTGCGATTTCCATATCCAAAGCGCACCGTGCAGATAACGATCGCGCGGCGTGACAAGCTGATGATTTTTCATGAGGTATTTTCGACCACGATCGATCCTTCAGACCGAACACAAGTTCACAAGGAGAGACGGCCGCCTTTCAGCGTCCTTCCCCTTTCGAAAAGCGGAGCGCCAGGCGAGATAGTGGACATTGTTATTTTGGGGGATGGCTATTCGCGAGCTGATGCATCAAGATTTCGCGACGATGCAAAACATTTCAACCACGCATTGTTCTTGACGGAACCGTTCAAGAGCAGGGTGAAGGACTTCAACATATGGGCAGTAGAGGTTGAATCGGGTGAGTCGGGGATTGACTGGCCCGACCAGGATATCTGGAAGGACAACGCGCTTGGTTCGTCGTATAACACGTTCGGATCGGCCCGTTATGTGCTCACGCAGGACAATAAGGCGGTGCGTGATGCAGCGGCCTGTGCGCCATACGATTTTATTTGTATCCTCATCAACGACCATAGGTACGGCGGCGGAGGCATCTACAATCTGTATGCGACGACCTACACTGGGGAGCAGAATCAGGAGCAGTCATGGCAGATGGACTACGTCTATGTCCATGAATTCGGACATTCGTTCGCGGGATTGGGAGATGAATACTATACCTCATCCACGGCATACAACGACTTCTATTCGCCCGGCATCGAACCATGGGAACCCAATGTTACCGCGCTCGTCGGCGGAAAAGTCAAATGGCAACTGCTTCTGACGCCCGGAGTCGCAATTCCGACACCTTGGGAAAAAAGTGCGTATGACAGCGTTGAGGCTCTTCGATCGAAACTTGACCGGCTTGCACCTGATTATTATGAAAAAAGAGAGCCGTATTTTCGCGCTGCGCGAGGCATCCTCCAGACTTCGAGATTTGCCGGGGTGGTTGGGGCGTTCGAAGGATCGGGTTATGCAACGCGCGGACTC
>Ga0247727_10016654_pt1 | contig 11831 bp, 8 predicted proteins | sample WisWelCaveWW1625_FD_202498 | JGI IMG/M metagenome (GOLD analysis project Ga0247727, IMG submission 202498) | Biofilm microbial communities from Wishing Well Cave, Virginia, United States - WW16-25 | ecosystem: Environmental > Aquatic > Deep subsurface > Groundwater > Cave microbial mat | place...
TGCTCGATTCCAAGAGAGTGCTCGACGACCCCGAGGGGGCGCGGCGGGCGTTGTCGCGCCGCGGGCCGGACGCGGCGCGCGAGCTCGACGAGTTCCTGACCCGCGAGCGCGGCCGGCGCGAGCTCATCCGCCAGGTCGAGGAGCGCCGCGCCTTGCGCAACCGCGAGAACGAGACGATGAAGTCGGCCGACAAGCAGAGCCCCGAGTTCTCCGCCGCGCGCGAGCGGCTGCGCGAGCTCTCCGAGCGCATCCGCCAGGAAGAGCAGCGCCTTTCCGAGATCGAGGGCGAACGCGACGACGTGCTGCTGCGCATCCCCAACTGGCCGGCCGATTCGGTCCCCGACGGCCTGGACGCTTCGGCCAACGTCGAGGTGCTGACCTCGGGGGAGCCTCCCGCGCCATCCTTCGAGCCGCGCGCGCACTGGGAGATCGGCGAATCGCTGGGCATCCTCGACTTCGAGCGCGCCGCCAAGATCTCCGGCGCCCGCTTCGCCGTGCTCTGGGGCGCGGGCGCCCGCTTGGAGCGCGCGCTCATCCAGTTCATGCTCGACCTGCACGTACGCGAGCACGGCTACCGCGAGGTGTGGACGCCGTTCCTCGTCAAGCCCGAGGCCATGGTGGGCACGGGGCAGCTGCCCAAGTTCGGCGCCGACGCGTTCCGCACCGAGGGCGGCGACTACTACCTGGTGCCCACCGCCGAGGTGCCGGTGACCAACCTGCACCGCGAGGAGATCCTCGACGGCGATTCGCTGCCGCGGCGCTACGTGGCCTACACGCCGTGCTTCCGCGCCGAGGCGGGGGCGCACGGTCAGGATACGCGGGGCCTCATCCGCCAGCACCAGTTCGACAAGGTGGAACTGGTCAAGTTCACCCGCCCGGAGGCGTCCGAGCAGGAGCTGCTGGCGCTACGCGCCGATGCGGAGGCGGTGCTGCGCAGGCTGGGGCTGCACTACCGCGTGGTGGAGCTGTGCGCGGGCGACATGGGCTTCTCCGCCATGCGCTGCTTCGACATCGAGGTGTGGTTGCCCGGTCAGGGCACCTATCGCGAGATCTCTTCCTGCTCCGGCTTCGGCGACTACCAGGCGCGGCGCGCGCGCATCCGCTTCAAGGACGGTCCGGAGGCCAAGCCTCGGCTGGTGCACACGCTCAACGGATCGGCCCTGGCCGTCGGTCGCACCATGGTCGCGCTGCTCGAGCAGCACCAGCAACGCGACGGCAGCGTCGTGATCCCGCCCGCGCTGCGCCCTTACATGGACGGCCTCGAACGCATCGAGCCCGCGTAGCCGACCGCCCATCCTCTCAAGTTCCACGGAGGACGGCCGATGCGTCCCGATACCATGAGAATCCTCGCGCTTTTCCTGCTCGTTGGCTGTCAGCCAGGCACGATCGGTGGCGCGGCGGACCCCGGATCGGTCGGGGGCGAGGGGGAGGCCGAGGGGCAAGGGGGAGTGACAGGAGGCCGGGACGGCGGGGGTGGAGGTGGCGCCGACGGCGGCTGGATCGCCGACTGGGGCGCCGGGGGAACGGACGATCCCGAGTGGCCCGAAGAGGAGTTGCTGCCCGCGCAGTTCCTGACGCCGTCCCACGTCACCATGGTCGATGACACCAGCGTGGTGGTGAGCTGGCAGGGGGCGAGCGAAACCGCCGCGGTGGTGCGCTACGGCATCGACCCCGAGGACCTCCATGCGGTCGATTCTCCCTCGGGAACCGAGCACCACGTCGTGCTGGAATCGCTGCGGCCGGGCACGGGCTACTTCTACGAGGTGGAAGTGGAAGGGGCGGTCCGCAAAGGCGTCTTCGTGACGCCCGGCTCGCCGACGGTGCGTATCGTCCACCTCGGCGAGTTCCACGCGCCCAGCGAATCGGAGTCGGCCGGAGCGTTCGCTTCGGTGATCCGCGACTTCCGCCCGCACCTGATCGTCGAATCGGGCGACATGGTGGACGACGGAGAGGACATGAATCACTGGACGGACTACCAGCGCACCTCGGCGGCGTGGATCTCCAACGCCATCCTGCTTCCCGCGCACTCCAACCACGTGGGCGACGGCGAGGGCATCTCCAACATGATGTCGCTGTTCGACATGGACTCGCTCTGGTACTCGACGCGCTACGGGCCGGTCGAGGTGCTCAGCATCCGCTCGGACTACTTCGACGAGTTCGACGAGCAGGAGGCGCCCTGGATCCGCGAGGCGGCCTCCCTGGCGCACGACGGCGTGGACGATCCGGCGTTCCTACTGGCCGCCTGGCACCACCCGGCCTGCTCGTCCAACTACTCCAGCCGCGCCGACAGCCGCGAGTGGGTGATGGAGAACATCATCGACAACCTGGTGGAGGGCGGGGGGGTGGACATGGTGCTGGTGGGCCACGACAAGTACTACGAGCGCTCGACGATTGAGGTGATGGGCGCGCCCAGCCCGATTGTGCACGTCATGACCAACATCGGGAAGATCTCGCCGGGGGATCCCGGGGATAACCACTTCAAGTGCACGACCGAGGCCACCGAGCTCGACGACAACTCGACCCTGCTCATCGAAGTGAACGAACGCGGCCTTCGCCCGGGTGGTGCAGGAAGACGTGCTCCACGCCCGCGCCGTGCGCTCGGACGGCTCGCTGATCGACGAGTTCGAGATCGTAAGGTGATTCAGCTTGCCGGGGCCCAGACGATCCTGGGCGCCATGCCGCGGTGACGTAGCTCTTCCACGAACTTGGCGGCGTCGATGGCGGTCTCCAGCGGCAGGGCGCCGGGTCGGACCTCGCGGCGGGCCTGCATTGCACAGACGATGGCGGTGGCGAATCCCGTGGTGCGCTCCATCGCCGAGAACCCGGTGGCCTCGTCGAAGCGGTCGAGGATGTCGAGCACGACCTCGGCGGGCTTGCCCTTGCTCTCGCCCTTGCAGCGCACCTGCAGGATCACCAGATCGCGCACGCGGCCGTGATCCAGCCGCTTTTGCGCCACGACGTGGAACAGCTCGCGGGGGCGGACCTTGACGCCGTCGGCGATGACCGGTTCGAGATCGAAGAGCCCCAGCTCCGAGATCGCCCGCATGCACGACCAGTGCCCCGGATAGCGGACCGTCTTGTACTCGAATCGATCGAGCTTCCCCAGAAAAGTCTCCGCGGCGGTGGAGGTGCCGCCCGAGGTCATCACCGCTTCGAGCTTGCCCAGCTCCGGGTGGTCGAACTCCTCGAGCTCGGCCAGCGCGGGCACGCGGGTAAGCCGGCCGTCGCGCAGGACGATGGCCTCGCCGCAGTACTCGGTGGTCACGCCCTCGATCGAGAACAGCAGGCTGTACTTGAGCTCGCCGCGCGGCGAGGCCGGCAGCCCGCCGCAGAACATGCGCACCTCGCGCGGCCGATCGAGCAGGCCCATGGCGTAGACGGCCAGCGTGTTGCACATGCCGGGCGCCAGGCCGCAGTCCGGGACCAGCGAGACACCGGCGGCGCGCGCCTCGGCATCGAGCGCGAGCACCTGGCGCGTGACGTCGGTGTTCCCGCCGAGATCGCAGAAGTTCGCCTTGGCGGCGATCGCGGCGCGGGCCACGCCCGGGTTCAGCCGCCACGGAACGGCCGACAGCACCGCGTCGGCTCCACGAAACAGCTCGACCAGCGTCTCGGGATGCGTGGCGTCGCCCCGGGCCGAGGTCACCCGGACGGGCGAATTCGGCGGGGCGACCTGGCGAACGCACTGGGCGGCGAAGTCCTCGTTCATGTCCGCCAGGACGAGCTGGCTGGCGCCTCCATGACGAATCAGATCCCAGGCGGCGGCGCGTCCCTGGCGACCGGCTCCGAGCACGACGTATTTCACGGCGCGCCCTATAGCACGACGGGAAGGGTTCCGGGTAGCATGGCGCCCGGTGCGCGAAGCGGACCTGATTAGGGCTGCCGACCTGCTGCGCCGGTCGCGGCGCAGCTGCGCGTTTTCGGGAGCGGGCATCTCCACGGAGTCGGGGATCTCGGACTTCCGCAGCCCCGGCGGAATCTGGTCGAAGTACGATCCCGAGGAGTTCTCGTACCCGCGCTTCGTGCAGAGCGCCGAGTCCCGCAAGCGCTACTGGCGGTGGAGCGTCGAGTTCTATCCCCAACTCGCCGCCGCCCAGCCCAACCCGGGGCACGTGGCGCTGGCCACGCTGGAGCGCGCCGGGCTGCTGGCGTGCGTCGTGACCCAGAACGTCGACGACCTGCACCGTCGCGCCGGATCGCGGCGCGTCATCGAGCTGCACGGCAACGCCACCCGCGTCGGCTGCCTTTCCTGCGACAAGGAGTGGCCGCGCGGCGAGATCCAGCGCTGGCTGGAGAACGGGGTCGACGAGCCGCGCTGCGACGCGTGCGGCGGCATCCTCAAGCCGCGCACCGTGTCGTTCGGCCAGGCCATGCCCGAGCGCGAGACCGAGGAGGCGTTCGCCGAAGCGCGCGCCTGCGAGGTGCTGCTCGCCGTCGGCTCCTCGCTGGTCGTCTACCCGGCCGCGGCGATGGTGCCGGTGGCCCACGAAGCCGGGGCGTCCGTGATCCTAGTGAACCGCGAGCCCACGCCGTTCGATGACATCGCTCGCATCGTGATCCACGGCGCCTCGGGCGAGACGCTTCACCACATCGCCCGCGCGCTGTGCCCGGAGTCCGACGCGTGAGCGACGACTGGGTGTGCGTCCACGTCGCCGCCAACCGCGCCGAAGCGGATCTGCTGGCCGAGCGCCTGCGGTCCGAAGGGATCAAGGTGGTCGTTCGCGGTGGAAACAACATGATCGAGGAGTCGATCGCGTACCCGGAGATCCTGGTTCCGGGCGACGCCGTGCCCCGCGCCCGCGAGATGCTCGAGCCGGTATCCGAGGACACGGAGCGGACGCCTGCGCTCCGGCGGGAGATGGGCCGGGGCGGCAAGCGCTTCATCGCGGGGCTGGCTTGCGGCGTGGTGCTCGGCGGCTTCGTCGTCCTGCTCGGTTTCCGGCGGATGGAAGTGCCGACAGGCTACGAGGGTACGTACACGGAGGACGGCAACGGTGACGGCAAGCCCGACGAGTGGGAGCGCTACCGGAACGGTGTGCTGGAGGCGAGGTCCTGGGACGGCGACCACGACGGCAAGGCCGACGCGTGGGAGTACTACGTCAACGACGAGCACGAGCGAACCGAGTACGACTGGAACCGCGACGGCAGAGTGGACGAGCGCTGCCGTCATGGCAAAGGAGACCTCCACACGTATGAGAGGGACCTGAACTTCGACGGCAGGTTCGATGCTTGGACGCGATCAGACGGCAACGGTTGCATTGGCGGAAGCTACGACCTGGACTACGACGGCAAGCCGGACGAGTGGCGTACGTGCAAGTACGACCAGACCGTGGAGCGGCGTTGGTCGCTGCGGCGGGACGGCGTGGTCGACAAGAAGGCGTTCTACCGGCACGGCATCAAGACCGAGGAGCGCCTCGACATGGACCGCGACGGGGTCTTCGAGATCAGGAAAGAGTTCGACGCGATGGAGCAGGAGAAGGCCATGAGCCCATGATCGGCCCGCTGCTCCTCATGGAGCTTGTTCCGCACGCGCAGCTTCAGCTCCAGGCCCTGCCGGTCACCGAAGGCGAAGACGAGTCCCGCGTGCGGCGCGCGCGCGTGGGCGCCGACGGGCGCATCGCGCGTGAGGTGAGCGCTGACCTGATGGTCCAGCTCTTCGACGCGGTGCTCACGCCGGCGCTGGACGTGCGCGTGCTGGACGCCAAGCTGCGCTGGGACCGCCACGATTGGGCCGTGCTCGGCGCGGGGCTGGGCAAGGTGCCGTTCTCGCATTCGAACTTGACGAGGAGCCACGACCTGCAGCTTCCCGAGCGGCCTTTCGCGGTGCAATCGAGCGAGCGCGGTGGACTGGTTCCCGACCGACGGCTCGGCGCGACGTTCGAGGCCGATCTTGGGATGGTCGGCTATCAGGCCGGCTTTTTCCGCGGCGCCGAGGGCCACTCGGCGGACGAAGGCGAAGGCTATCTCGCGGCGGCGCGGCTCGAGCTGTTCCCGATCGGGCCGCTGGGCGCCGGCGAATCGGCGCTGGACCGGGGTGACCCGTGGTTCGAGTGGCCCCGCCTCATGGTCGGCGGCAGCGTCGTGTTCCAGGATCGCGAGCAGGTCGATCGCTGGGCCGCCGAGGGTGACCTGTGGTTCAAGTTTCTCGGACTCTCGCTGGGCGGGGAGGTGCTCGGCGGACGCGCCGCGGTCGCGGATGAGGCGCGTGACTTGCTCGCCGCCTACGGGCAGGCGGGCTTTTTCGTCGTTCCGGACCTCGTCGAGATCGCCGTGCGCTACGACTGGACCGACGCGGGCGTGCGCGCGACCACCGGCGGCGCGAGCGTGTTCCTCTGGCGGGGCCGGCTGAAGATCCAGGCTAGCCACACGCACGGCGACACGCCGCGCGGCGAGGACGAAACGATCGTTCAGGCCGGCGTGCAGTTATGAGTGCGTCCGTGCCCTATCGGTTCCAGATGTCGTAGCGCTCGGCCAGGCGCCTCATCAACTCGGGATTGGCGAACTGCTCGGCGCGGAGGCCGGCCAGCTCGACCATGTATCGATCGAAGCCGCCCGGCGTGAAGATGGTGAGGAGCTTGCCGCCCTTCGCGCAGCGGACCTCGTGCCAAACGTTCGGTGGCACGCTGATCGTCGTGCGCGGGGTCGCGACGACCGTCTCGTCGTCGAACGCGAACTCCGCCTCGCCCTCGAGCATGTAGAAGATCTCGGTCATGGCGCGGTGGTGATGGCGGGGGAGGTGAAAGCCGGGCTTCAGCGTGTCCTCGGCGAGCGTCACCCGACCTCCGCTGAGCTCGCCGGCAGCCTTGATGAAGAGGTGGTCGTTGGCCCAGTCGTAGCTGGGCCCCTCGCCCGGCTTGACGATCTGCTGTCTCATGACGCGGACCGTAGCACAGCGCGCGTTGCGCAGCGCGGAGCACGAGCGTAGGCTCCCCGGCGGTGGACGCGCACCGGCACCCGGCCCTGGACGCTCCCGAGCAGGATCGCATCGACTACCTGATCGCGGTCGGCTCGATCGCGTTCGCCGACGGCGCTACGGACCGGGCCGAGCTGATGAAGCTCTCCGAGATGTGCGCCGCTCTCGGACTCGCCGGAGAGGGGGCGCAGCGGGTAGCGGCGGCGGCGAGCGTGCCGAATCGAGTCGAGGTCGAGCGCATCCTCGACCGCTTCCGCAAGAGCGACCTGCGGGTGGCGCTGCTGAGCGACGTGCTGCTGATCAGCTATGCCGACGATCGCGTGTCCACCGGCGAGGCCACCGAGATCGCCCGCTTTGCCAAAGCCCTGGATCTCACCATCGCGCAGGCGATCCTGATCGGCCGCCACGTGGAGGCCTCGGTGCAGGGGCACGGGGCCGAGGCGCTGAGCCACGAGCTGGCGCAGAAGCTCGCCAAGCTGGCCGCCTCGCTCCCGCACCACAGCGTCGTGCGCGCTCTGTTCGACCGCTTCCGCGGGCGCTAGCTTCAGCGCCGCCGGAGGCGCGCCGGAGGAGTTCCGTACGTGATCGACGCCCTTGCCACCGGGCGGCCGCCGGGACAAGCTGCCGGGCCAGGAGGGACCCCTTGCGTACTTGGCTTGCCATTGCCGCTCTATTGCTCGTGAGATGTGACAACGACGCCGCCGAGGGGCAGCCGTCCGCGGATGCGCCCACCGACGCGCCGGACGATTCCGGATCCATGAGCAAGGAGGCGGGCCCCGACGTGTCCCCGCCCGACGGAGTCGTCGACGCGGCCGGAGACCTGGGCACGCCCACCGAGAGCGGGATCGATGCGAGCCCGGGCGACAGCGGGACGACACCCGATGCACCCGGTGCCGATTTGACCACGCCCGATGTTGCCCGCGCCCGACGCGCCCGCGCCCGATGCCCCGCCGCTCGACCTGACGATCGCCGACGCACCGCTGCCGGACGCGGTGGTCATGCCGGACATGACCGGGGACGCGCCCGCGCCTCCCTGCACGCAGGTCATGGGAACGCCTCCGCTGATGCTCGAGCTCGTCGCCGGCGGATTCAGTTCCCCCGTCGACATCCAATCGCCGCCGGCCGATCCGCGCCTGTTCATCGTCGAGCAGGGAGGGTTGATCCGCATCATCGACGCGACGGGGACCGTCCTGCCAACGCCTTTCCTCGACGTCAGCGCCCTGGTCGAAACGGGAGGCAACGAGGAAGGGTTGCTGGGCCTTGCCTTCCACCCCGACTACGCCACCAACGGTCGCTTCTTCGTCTACTACACCGTCGCGGGCAGTACCGATAACCAGGTCTCCGAGTTCCTGGTTTCGGCCAACCCGGACATCGCCGACGACTTGAGCGAGAGCGTGATCCTGCCCATCCCTCATCCGGGGGCGACCAACCACAACGGCGGCTCGCTGAACTTCGGGCCGAACGACGGGTATCTCTACATCGCCGTGGGCGACGGCGGCGGCAGTTGCGACGGGGCGGGCAACGGTCAGTCGCTGACAACGCATCTTGGCAAGATCCTGCGCCTCGACGTCGACAGCGCGACGCCCTATGCGATCCCGATGACCAATCCGTTCTTCGGCAGCCTCACGCAGGAGGAGGAAATCTGGGCGTACGGGCTGCGCAACCCGTGGCGCGTGAGCTTCGATCGCGAGATCTTCGACTTGTACATCGGCGACGTGGGCCAAAACGAGTGGGAGGAGATCGACGTCCAGCCGGCGGCCTCTCCCGGCGGCGAGAACTACGGTTGGGACCTGTGGGAGGCGAGCGTCTGCCAGGACGGCAGCGCGGGCGCGAGCTGCAACTCGGGCGCCGTCTGCGACCCGACCGGAATCACCTTTCCGATCCACGAGTACGCGCAAGCCACCGGGTCCGCCAATTGCGGCCCGGGCTCGTCCGCCTCTATCACCGGCGGCTACGTCTACCGCGGCTGCCGCATGCCGGGCTACCACGGCACGTACTTCTACGCGGATTACTGCCACGCCACCGGCCACTCGCTGGAGTACTCCGGCGGAGTGGCGACGAACCTGCTGGACTGGCCGAGCCTGGATACCAACGCGTCCACCTTTGGGCAGGACTACCTCGGCGAACTCTATATCGCCGACCGCAACAACGGCGTCATCTACCGCATCTCGCCGATGTAGCTCCGCGGGGGCGGGCCTGCTAGCATCGCGCCAGCGCGTACGCGCGAGGAGCCGACCATGAACGAGACCAAGCTCGAAGCGCTGGCACGACTGGGGCAGTCCGTTTGGCTCGACTACATCCGGCGTTCGTTGCTGGAGGAGGGCGGGCTGCAGGACCTGATCAACGAGGGGCTGCGCGGCGTCACCTCCAACCCGACCATCTTCGAGAAGAGCATCGCCGGCAGCGCCGACTACGACGAGGAGATCGCCGGGCTCTCGCGCATGGGCCGCTCGCCCACCGAGATCTACGAGGCCCTGGCGCTGGGCGACGTCGGCTGGGCCGCCGATCTGTTGCTCCCGGTCTACCAGCGCACCGACGGGCTGGACGGCTACGTCAGCCTCGAGGTCGAGCCCTCGCTGGCGCACGACACGGCCGGGACGATCCGCGACGCGTTGCGGCTCTTCTCCGCGCTGGCCCGGCCCAACGTGATGATCAAGGTGCCGGCCACGCCCGAGGGCATCCCGGCGATCGAGCGCCTGATCGGCGAGGGGCTCAACATCAACGTCACGCTGATCTTCTCGGTGGCGCAGTACGAGCCGGTCGCCGCCGCGTACCTGGCGGGGCTGGAGCGGCGCGTCGCGGCGGGTCTGGACGTGCACCGCATCGCGTCGGTGGCCTCGTTCTTCGTCAGCCGCGTGGACACCTCCGTGGACGCGCTGCTCGAGCAGAAGCACCCCGGTCGCAAGGAGCTTCTCGGCATGAGCGCGGTGGCCAACGCAAGAGCCGCCTACGCGACCTTCCGCCGCCTGCTCGAGGGACGGCGCTGGCGCGCGCTGCAGGAGCGCGGGGCCCGTCCGCAGCGCGTGCTCTGGGCCAGCACCGGCACCAAGAACCCCGCCTATTCCGACACGCTCTACGTCGACGAGCTGATGGGCGAGCACACGGTCAACACCATGCCCCCGGCCACGCTCGACGCGTTCCGCGATCACGGCAAGGTCGCATCCACCATCGGCCAAGGGCTGGCGCAGGCCGAGGCGCACTTCCGCGCCATCCACGATCTCGGCATCGACATGGAGGCCGTCACCGCGCGCCTTCAGCAGGAAGGCGTCACCTCGTTCGCGCGATCCTTCGAGACGCTGATGGCCGCCATCGCCGAGAAGCGCGACCGGCTGCGCGCGGGCAAGACCACCATGGCGGTGACCCTGGGGCGCTACACGCCCGACGCCCAGGCGGCCATCGGCCGGCTGGTCGAGGGCAAGGTCATGCGCCGCATCTGGAACCACGACCACACCGTCTGGCGCCCCGAGCCGACCGAGATCACCGATCGCCTGGGCTGGCTGGACAGCGCGGAGCGCATGGCCGGCGAGGTGGAGCGCCTGCAGCGCTTCGCCGATGAGGTGCGCGACGAGGGCATCACCCACGCGCTGCTCTGCGGCATGGGCGGATCGAGCCTGGCGCCCGAGGTGTACCGCAAGGTGTACGGCGTCCGGCCCGGCTACCTGGACCTGGCGGTGCTGGACAGCACCGATCCCGACGCCGTGCTCGCGGAGGCCGAACGCCTGGACCCGAAGAAGACGTTGTTCGTCATCTCGACGAAGTCGGGGGGCACGGTCGAGACCTCCTCGTTCTTCAAGTTCTTCTGGGGCAAGACCGTCGCCGCGTTGGGAGAGCGCGCCGGATCCCGCTTCTGCGCCATCACCGATCCGGGAAGCTCGCTGGCGGCGCTGGCCGAGCGGCACCACTTCCGCCGCATCTTCCTGGCCGACCCTCACGTTGGCGGCCGCTACTCGGCGCTTACCCACTTCGGCCTGGTGCCCGCGGCGCTGATCGGCGCGGATCTGACGACGCTGCTGGATCGCGCCCGGACCATGGTGTGCAACTGCGAGCCGTTCAACTGCCCGGAGCACGGCGACAACGCGGGCGGGCGCCTGGGCGCCTGGATCGGCACGCTGGCCAACGCGGGGCGCGACAAGCTCACGCTGATCCCGTCCGACCGCGTCGCGCCCTTCGGCGCGTGGCTGGAGCAGCTCCTCGCCGAGAGCACCGGCAAGGACGGCAAGGGCATCCTGCCGGTCGAGGGCGAGCCGGTCGGAGCGCCGGACGCCTACGGCCCGGATCGGGTGTTCGTGCAGCTCGACCTCGAAGGGGACGACCAGTACGACCGCGCGGTAGACGCGCTGGCGGCCGCGGGCCATCCGGTGCTGCGGCTCTACCTGCGCGACACCTACGATCTGGGCGCGCAGATCTTCCTGTGGGAGATGGCCACCGCGGTGGCCGGCCACGTGATTGGCGTGCAGCCGTTCGACCAGCCCAACGTGGAATCCGCCAAGGTGCTCGCCCGCCGCATGGTCGACGCCTATCGCCAGGAGGGGCGCCTGCCGGCCGCGACTCCGGCGCTGCGCGACGACGGCATCGCCGTCTACGGCGAAACCTCCGCGCGCGACGCGGCCGGCGCGCTGCGCGAGTTCATCGACCAGGCTCGTCCCGGCGACTACGTGGCGCTGCACGCGTACGTCGAGCCGACCCGCAAGACCGACGAGGTGCTGCGGCGGCTGCGCGTCGCCATCCGCGCCCGCCGGCGGGTGGCGACCACGGTGGGCTACGGGCCGCGCTTCCTGCACTCGACCGGCCAGCTGCACAAGGGCGACGCCGGCCGCGGGCTGTTCCTGCAGATCACCGCCGACGACGCGCGCGACGCGCCCATCCCCGACGAGGCGGGGGCGAGCGCGTCCTCGCTGAGCTTCGGGGCGCTGAAGTC
>Ga0247727_10016655_pt1 | contig 11830 bp, 18 predicted proteins | sample WisWelCaveWW1625_FD_202498 | JGI IMG/M metagenome (GOLD analysis project Ga0247727, IMG submission 202498) | Biofilm microbial communities from Wishing Well Cave, Virginia, United States - WW16-25 | ecosystem: Environmental > Aquatic > Deep subsurface > Groundwater > Cave microbial mat | place...
GGACAATCTCCGGGACAATCTCTGGGCCAATCTCCGGGACAATCTCCGGGGCAATCTCCGGGCCAATCTCGGGGCCAATCTCGGGGCCAATCTCCGGGACAATCTCCGGGCCAATCTCGGGGACAATCTCCGGGACAATCTCGGGGCCAATCTCTGGGACAATCTCGGGGCCAATCTCCGGGCCAATCTCCGGGACAATCTCGGGGACAATCTCCGGGACAATCTCGGGGCCAATCTCCGGGACAATCTCGATTACGTAGATACTTGGGTGTGGGGATCGTTAGACGCCTATTGGGTCGCGTATTTCCTTTATCCCCATGAGCACCTGCACCCGATGCATACCGCCGACCAGCTGGAGCTCCTGACTGGATGGGGGACTATCGCCCGCAGCGCCTTCTGGTGGTACCCGTTCGAGGGGGTCTGCTTTGTCTGTGACCGCCCGACCGAGATCCACAAGGACGAGCGCACCCGCCTGCACAACCCGAGCGGCCCTTCGGTAGCCTTCTCGGACGGCTGGCGACTGTACCACGTCCACGGTGTCGCGGTCCCCGCCGATATTATCGAGACCCCCGCATCCATCACCGTCGAGCGCATCCGCGCGGAGAGCAACGCCGAAGTCCGGCGCGTGATGATCGAGCTGTACGGCCAGGCGCGCTACCTGATCGACAGCGGTGCGCAACTGATCCACTCGGATGGTTACGGGGACCTCTATCGGGCGGAGGTGCCGGAAGACGAACCATTAGTCATGGTCAAGGTCATCAACAGCACGCCGGAACCGGACGGCAGCAGGAAGGATTATTGGCTAAGAGTGCCCGGAGAAATGACCACGGCAGAGCAGGCGGTGGCGTGGACATGCGGGCTGGAAGTCGGCAAGTTCGAGTTTATTTCTGAGAGCTGAGGAGGCTCACCGTGACCAAGAAAAACAATGTTATTCGCCAGGGCGACGTCGTAATCATCCTCGATCAGGGCCAGGACCCGAACGCCAAACCGCGCCGGGATCGAACCCTCGCCAAGGGGGAGGTTACAAACCACCACCACACCTTGACCGCCGGGACCGTCTACGGCACGCTCGGGGCGCAGCAGTGGATCGTCCTGGACGAGCCGGCGGAGCTGGTGCATCAGGAGCACGACACGCTGACGATCCCGCCGGGGGTGCATGAGGTCCGTATCCAACGCGAATATTCACCGCAAGAAGTCCGCAACGTGGCGGACTGACCCCATGACCCGCCCGCCCGCGACTATGCGCCCGGTTCAGGTAGGCAGCGGCCGACGATCACAGATCGTTCGCCGTGAGCTGACGCCCGGGCTGCTGGGCGACGGGCGGGCTTAGTAGGCAGGGTCGGGGTTCTCGGGTGCGATTTCTAATCGCCGTTCTCCTGGGTCTGCGCCCCCGGTCCTGCCATTTTCTGTGAGGTGATCGGATGCAAGTCGTAGCCAAATTCAATTCCAGGGTGCGGGCGGTACCGCAGTTGACGGCGCCCGAGGTGGCGCGGACGGCGCCGAACGTGCGCTATGAGGTCAAGCAAACCCGCCTATTGGCCGGCGGGTTCTGGGTTGAACTGGAAGGGTTGGGTTGGGTGCCGCGCTCATTCCGGGGCGTTCAGGTGTTTCGATGTTCTCGCTTATAAACGGTGACGCGGTACGGATACCTCTCAAAGCGGGGAGTGTGCATCTGATCGTCACGTCACCGCCGTACTTCGGCTTGCGCCGCTACGATGCCGGCCCGGGCGAGATCGGTTCCGATACGAGCATTATACCACGAGGGCAGACCATTACGCAACGTATCCGGTGTCCCTGCCGGAGTGGTTCATCCGGGCCTATGCGCCGGAGCGGGTCTGCTCGGTGTGCGGGGCCGGTTACGCGCCGCTGGTGGAGACAACTCGCGGAGATAGCGAGGCTGGGGATAGACCGAAGCAGACGCGCGGTATGGGGAACGGTAGCACGTTATCCCTGAGTGGTAACGGGTCAAAGGAGTGGGCAAAGCGTGGTACTAAAACCGATACCCATGGCCTGCTGCCTTCCTGCGATTGCAACGTGCCAGCGGGCAAGGCCGTAGTTTGCGACCCGTTTGTGGGAAGTGGTAGCACCCTGATCGCAGCGCGGCAGCTCGAGCGGACGGGGATCGGGGTCGATCTGTCGGAGAAGTACCTGCGCGAGATTGCTCGCCCGCGGTTGGGGCTAACGGAGCTAGAGGCGTGGGAGCATGGCATCCCCAGCCCGGCGAACCTCGATCTTTCTGATTTACCTATGTGGGCTATGGAGGCGAAGGGTGAGTGAAGCCTTTGCGGTAGACATCAGCCAGTACCAGGGTGCGACCGACTACCCCCAGCTCGCCGCGCAGATCCACGGTGCGATCTGCCGCGCTTCGATCGGGATCCAGGACGATCTCCTGTTCGATACGCATTGGGCCGGACTGACCGCCCAGGGCCGGCCGGTGGGCGCGTACCACTACCTGATTGACGATATCAACGGGGTCTGGCAGGCGGAGACGTTCCTGACGCAGCTCGAGGGCCGGACCCCGCAGGTGTGGAACGGCGCGGCCTGGGTGCCGGGGTATGTGCTGGACGTGGAGGATAACAGCGCCGGCCTCTCTCCCTCCGCCCTGGCTGCCCGGATCAAAGCCTTCATCCTGACCGTCAAGGCGGCGCGGCCCGAGCTGGCGGCCGTGATCTACACGCGCGGTTATTTCTGGAATGATAACGTCGGGCTGTCTGAGCTGGCTTTCTTTGCGACGCTGCTGCTGTGGATCGCCCGCTATACCTCGCTCTCTGCGCCGTGGGGCAACGCTGGCGACCAGGCGAAACTGCGCCCTGCACCGTGGTTCGATTGGGTGCTGTGGCAATTCAGCGCCGACGGCAACAATCAGGGCGACGAGTTCGGGGTCTCGTCGGACGATATCGACCTGGACCGGTTGAAGAACGCGCCGCCGCTGCCTCCGGTAATACCTCCGCCTCCCGGTGGGGATAAGCTCGGCAAGTGCGTGGCGGTGGTCACGTTCCGGGCTTACCCGGTGGTGGCCGATTGCACGAAGCAGCGCATGACGATCATCGGGGAGCCGTTCGTGATCCTCGGGGAGCGGACGATCTGCGGGCATAGTTGGTGGAACGTCGAGGATCAGGGCGGGGTCAAGGGCTGGTGCGTGAAGTCTGGGGTCGTGGTCCTGTGAGTGACCAGGCCGGCGCATACTGGCGCCTGCCCGAGGAAGATGTCCAGTTTGCGATCCAGTTCGAAACGGATACGACTCATCGCAAGCTGCTAATGGGCGACCGGATCAACCTGCGCGCCGGCCAGAATAATCTACCGGTGGTCGCGGTGGCCGGGAGCTTTGCCGAGGCAGCCGGGGCGTCTGGCGAATCGTATCGAGATTTTGCCTGGGTTGCGGCGGCGGTCCCGCCAGACATGCGTGAGGAATTCCCGCTCTCTTACAGCCAATGGCGGGCGTGCATCCCGGCCGGGGCCAGACCGATCGCAGAGTGGGCGGTGGGGGCGGGCGTCTCTCCGTCTGGCCGGCCGGCCTCGGTCGTGGCGATCCGGGCGCACGTCGCCCAGATGCTCGGGGAGTACGTCCAGGTGCAGCACTTCCATGTGCGCCGGCTAGGGCGGATACTGGAGCGTTTGGCCGGTGACGGGCGGATCGATCCGGGGCTGGCGCGGCTGGCCGGTCGGCTTTTGGCGGTGCTGCGCCGGCGCTGGAATTACGGGGCGGGCGGCTGATGGTTCCCTACCCGCCTGAGTTCGTCCTCTTCCTGGTCTGTGGCTGGGGCTGGCTGGTGACGGTCCCGCTGTTCTACCAGGCCGGCAAGCGGGCGGGCGAAGCAAGTGCGCCTCGAACGGTGATCCGTTGGGGCTTGGAGCTGGCCGAGCTGCCCGGGTACGCGCCGGTCGCCGTCCCGGCTGCGGTGCTGGTCGAGCGGGAACCGGGCAGCTACGCGCGCTTCTCCTGGGGGACGCTGACACCGGCGCAGTGGCGTGCGCTGGTCGAGAGTACGGCCATCTCCCGGCTGTGCGGGTCCGGGCGTCCGTTCACGCGCGCCGAGTTGGAACAGGTGCGGAACCTGCTGATCGGGCGTGGGTGTGCGGAGTGGCGGCGACCCGGGTATCCTGAGCAGGGCTGGGATTTACGACCAGCCATGAGAAGGGCAATCGTCATCCATACGGGCGGGCGGGTGGTGCGCGCCTCCCCCTCCGGTTGAGTGCGTGCGCCCGGGGGCGTGCGGCTGCCTGATACACGCGTGCTTACACGCTATAATCAGGGTGTGGTCACGAGGTCCGGGCGCCGGGGCGGGTCCGGACAAGACAAGACAAAACAAAAGACCCTCTCTAATCGGGAGGGTCTTTTCTATGCGGATGTTGGGGTCTATTCCGTGGTGATGCGTTTGACAATCCAGCCGTGTTGATAACTGCCGGGGCTGAGGGGTAGGTAGATTTCGCGTCCATCCTCCCCGACCAGGCGCAGGTGGTTGCCGTATGGGTTAGTGCGTTCTCCGGTGATGGTGAACTCGCTGGGCGGGTTCGCCATGTCGGAATATTGTAGAACGTTTCCATCTCGCAGGGCTCGGAGCAGTTGGGACGGGGTCAGGCTGGCGAGGCGGCGCCCGGTCAGGTCGTCGGGCGGAAGGGGTGTCGGGTCTTCTTGCAGGGCGCGGACCCTTTCCCATTCAGCAATCCGGGCGGAGTCGTGCCCGTAGTATGGGAACGGGCAGCTCATCGGATGCGGATATCCCGGTTGCATTCCACACTGGCAAATTTGGAAATTCATGGTGCGGGTTCTCCTTAGTCAAGCAGGTTTCTATCTTTTAGGGAGGTAAATCTACCGTCGTTCCCTATAATCACGTGGTCAAGCAATTTGATATTGAATAATTTGCAGGCTTCGAGGATCGCGCGAGTCACGGTGACATCATCCGGGCTGGGGGTCGGGTCGCCGGAGGGATGGTTGTGGGCGATGATGATCGAGGCGGCGTTCAGGACGACGGCCGGGCGCAAGACTTCAGATATTCGGATTTGTGACTGGTTCAATGATCCGCGATAGATTTGGCGAAGCTCTAAAACATGGTTGCGGGTGTCTAAACACATCACCCATAATTCCTCCTGGTCCTTGTCAAGCAGGTTCGGGGCGAAAAGATAAACGGCATCCTGCGGGCCGTGGATCTGGGCGCGGGTCCCGTTGGCCTTGTTCTCGTCCTGCATGCGCTCATATAGGGCTTTGATTTCGCCGATCAGCGGCGAGGGTTGCGGACGATAGTCGATCATGGATAACTGCTTGGTGGTCATGGTGCGGGGCCTCCTGTAGGTCGGCTTATCTATTACGATATAGCGTAATAACTATTATACAGGAACGGGGATGAAAGTCAAGTAGAAATGTGCTATTATGGCTGCATGAGCGCATCTGATGATCTCCCGGCGAATGATTGGTTCCCGGAAGTCGGGGTAACTGTGCGGCCGGGGAGCTGGGGCGAGTGGCGGGTCAACGGGGGCGGTAAGGTGCATCGGTTGGCAATTCTGGAAGACGGGCGAAAAGTGCGGGTTTATCAGTCTGGTACGGTGCAGAGTGCGGAAATGGGACCATCTTCTATCGTTTCGCCTCCGCCGCGTTCAATTATTCAATCGAGCGAGGCAGCCCGAGCATTACAAAAGCGCAGATATGAAAAGACGATTTCAGCATTCCAGGCCGGCATGGTCAAGGGAGCAAAGAAAGTTGACGCCTCCGTTCGGGGTCTCGGGGGTGCGGTCGCTATGATGGGCGAGGCGGCCATGCGGACGGCGGCCGGCGGCGGCCGGGACGGGATCACGGCCGCGAAATTCCTGCTCGGGGCGGCGGACCTGGCGCCAGCTCGGAAGGCTGATATGGACTCTGGGGAGGTCCGACTCTCCTTCTCGGTCTCGGCGGCGGCTCTCCCGGGTCTGGTTGCTGCCCTCGCTTCTGCCGGCCGGCAGCTCGCCGGCGACGCTCCTGGCGGCGTGGTTCCTGGGACGGTGCGGGAGGTCGGGGAGACGGACAATCAGGCTGAAGCGGCCGGCGATGGGGATAATTCTTAGCACGTTTGTATAAGGGAGTATGGCTAACAACCGGTTCTATCCGGTCGGACAAGGCGAACAGGCTCCAGCTCTCGGGGATTGCGGCCGGTCCAGCGGGGGCTGATCTGCCGGCGGTAGAAGCGGGTGCGACTGTGAGGCGGTCCGATAGGCGGCCGCGGAGCGGTGGCGGCGTTTTACACATGGATATATATAGGTATGAGAGGAAGCGGGTTCTTGACTTTGGGTGTGGGCGAGAGAGAGTGCGGAAGGGGGGTACACGTTGGTCGATTTTTGTTTTTGTTGTTTTGCGGCCCGTTCTCAAAATTCGGACCCCGTATGGATAACCCTGACCTCCCACCCGCCTGCGAATATTCTCTATCGGTGCTGTTGTTCGCTTTTGCGGTGCTGGTGTTTCAAACGTTGGTGCTGGTTGGGTTGATTCTATTGGTGCTGTGGATGGTTGGGGTGATCTGATGTTCTGCTGGTCGGATGCGCATGTATTTGCGACGCCGGACCGGTTGTGTGCGTGCGGGTTGTACAGGCGGGAAGGGGAGGGGTTCAGACGGGCGCACCCGGAGCGGTTGGCATGGTACAGGTGGGAGGAGGGTGAGGAAGAGGTGATTGCGCCTGCGGGGGAAAGACTGTATGATGCAGGCGAATATGGCACTGGTGGAGATCGTGATGCGGCGGGAAATGGCGGTGGGGAGGAAGTTATATAAGCCGGTCTGGGAGTGTGAGGGGGTGCTACGCTACAGTCGGTTGAATTTTTATACGCGGCGGGAGGCGGTGGCGTGGGGGGAGCGGTATGCGGTGAGGGTGAGGCGGCTGGCGTGGTTGCAGGCGCATGAGCGGAGGAGTGAGAGGATGAGGAATCGGAGGTGGGTATTGATTGGGTTGGGGCTGGTAGTGCTGGGGTTGGTGGCCCTGATCCTGTGGGGGGTGACGGCGGGATGAGGGGGGGTGAGACGGGGTTGGTGGCGGTCTGGTTGACGTCGGCTGTGGGGGGGGCGGTTTTTCAGGAGGTCGGGCCGCCGGGCTGGGCGGAGTTCATTTTCAATCAGGGCGGCATGGCGGCGGTGGCATTTCTGGTTTTATACTGGAAGCGGACGGATGATCAGAAGCAGCAGAAGGAATCGGATGAGCGTGAGACGCAGTTGGTCAAGATCCTTGGGGATGCGGTCAAGGTGATGGAGCGGGTCGCGACGATGCTGGACGCAGAGGCTCAGGATCGGATCGACAAGGTGATGAACGAAGTTACGGAATTGAAGAAAGCCTATGTCGCAGCAACCAGCGCGAGCACCCGGCCCAGCGAACAGCGCCCCGCTTGACGAGATCGAGCGGATCATGCGGCGGGCGCTGGAGCGGATTGAGCGGAACCAGGTCGATCTGGCGCTGGCGTTGCGCGAGGCGGAGAAGGTGGTCAAGGAAATGAGGAAGCCGGATGCGCACCCCCGTTGAATTAGTGTTAGTCGTTTTGCGGATGGGGACGGCGGCGGTGCTATTCACGCTGTTGATATTGGGGGTGGTGGCGTACTGGCAGGAGCGCGGGAATCGGATCGTGCGCTATGGGGGGACGGCGCTGCTGATCCTGGGGGTCAATAATTTTCTGGTCGGGATGCTGGCGCTGTTCTGGTCGCTGACCACGCCGGCTGATCCGTCGAGCGGGACGCTGATTGTCAGCACGATCCACGGGACGTATGTGGTCATGCATATTCTATTAATTATCCTGATGCTGCATTTGCTCGGGTATGTGGGGGTGAAAGTCTCCCCGCCGGAGCGCGAACTTTGAATCTGAGCGAGGCTTTTGCGGGGGAGTTGATCGAGGATTGGGTGGCGCTGATTGCGCGCTTGTCGCCGGCCGAGCTGGAGCACACGCTGAAGGTGGCCCTGGGGGTGCAGGCGCGCCGGGAGACGCTGGAGGGCTATGCGGCTTTTTACCAGTTGGTCTTCGGCCACGCCCCGCCGGTGCATGTGCTGGAGGTTTTCATTGAGGCGATATTTGCGAGTTTAGAGCAAGACTGGGCGACGCTGCTGTGGGCCTCGCGGCTGTTCTGGAAGACGACGACGATCACGATTTGCTGGGGTGCCTGGCAGATCGGCTTGTACCCGGAGCGGGCGAATTTGATTATCGGGGTGAACGACGATAAGGCCGCCGAGACGGCCGAGTCGATCGCCGACATTATCAACCATCACCCGAATTGGGGTTTCGCCTTCCCGCACGTCACGCCGGACAAGGAGAAGGGCTGGGGGGCGCAAGGGTATGAGGTCAAGTGCGACGGACCGAAGGGAAAGTATGAGGGTAGGATCGAGGCCGGGATATTGACGGAAACCTTCTCTGGGCAGACGTACAACGATTGGCGGGCGCTGAACACGACCCGCAACAATCCGACCCTGCGCGGGCGCGGGTATCGCTCGGGGGATATCATCGGTTCGCACCCGGACGGGTTTCTGATCCTGGACGACATTCACGACGAGGGCAATACGGAGAGTCCGAAGGAGGTGGCGCGGGTGGTGACGCGCGTGCGGGACACGATCCTGCCGACGCGGGTGAACGACCCGGCAACGGGCCGGCGCACGAAATTGGTCATGGTCGGGACGCCCTGGACGAAAGACGACGCCTACCATGCGATGAAGGAAACCGGGCGGTTTGTCTTTGCCGAGGTGCCGGTCATGCGCCAGACCGGGCCGAACGCGGCCGGGGCGGTTCATTTAGACTACCAGAAGCTCCAGGGCTGGTTCAGGTTGAGCTGGCCGGACCATTTCGGGGAGGAGCGGGTCAAGCTCGAATATGACTTGTCGAAGTACCGCGGCTTTATGCGCATGTATATGCTGACCATCATTGCGGCCTCGGATGCCGGTGTGAGTTATGTTTCCTACCCGGCCGATGAACTTCACCCGGAGAAACTGGTGGTAACGGGCGGGCTGGATTATGCTTCGGTGGTCGAGCCGACGCTGCGCGAGATCCGCTCACGTAGTTACCTTGCGTTTCTGTGGTGCGCCCATTTGCCGCAAGGCGGGGTGGTGATCGTGGATGGGGTCTTCGACCAGTTGACGCGCTTGCAGTCGGAAGTGCATTTGGAGAAGGTCCAGAACGCCTACCCGCTCTATCGCCAGACCGATTTCGAGCTGGACGGCAAGGGCGAGGAGGCTTATATCGCCATCATGCAGCGCCACCCCGGACTGCGGATCGTCGGGGTGCGGACCAGGAATAAGAATAAATACAAACGTTTCGAGGATGAGGTCCAACCGGATTTCGAGGACGGATCGATCATGGTCTCGGATGCGGATACGCCGGCCTTGAACGCCTTGCGCGAGGCCTTGGAGAATTATCCGTATGGGAACATGGATATTCTGGATGCCTGTTATTATATCCGCACCTCTGCGTCCGATGCGCTGGGGCGGGTGCGCGCCCTGGCGAACGCCGAGCGCGATCGTCAGCAAGGGAAGCAGTCGAAGCGGCCGCACCCCTGGGCCATAAACCCGAACGGGCGTTCGAGGAGCAGACCCCATGCCAGACATTAGCGCCATTCAGACCCGCGCCGGGTATCTGATCGAAGAATATGCCGGTCGCAACAAGTTGTTTGGCGAGTTCGACGTGATGTTCCACGGCGGCAGCCGGTTGCCCGGGGATCTGGAAAGTCTGGACTGGATCATGCCGATTGAGACCTCGGATGCGCACGATGCGATCCGGGCCGGCACGCGGGTTCTCTCGACGCTGGATCCGAAAGTCACGTTCTGGCCCAGGAACCCGAACCCGGAGAATAGGAAACGGGCCTCCGAGATCGAGCATAATTTGAAGTGGTTTCTGATCAATGCGTCGAAGCGCCGCCAGGTCGGGACGGTTTCCAAGTTGATGATGAGCTGTCTGATGTATGACACGGCCGCCTTGCAGGTCGTCCACCTGCCCTACCAGCAGAAAGTTCTGGCGACCCATAAGATCGGGGCGCGGGCTTACAAGAATTACATGCGCTTTGGTCCGTTTGCGATCATCGTTCACAAGCCGGAGAACGTCTTTCCAATGGAGAACGACTACGGGTTGGAGGGGGTTTTGAGCGTGCGGGTCGAGCAGGTCCACCGGGTGCTTTCGTTCTGGGGCGAGCGGGCCAACCAGGTCGAGAAGAAGTCGAAGGAGGCCGGCCACCCCTTCGATACGGTCACGGTTTACGACTATACCGATCTGGAGCGGCGGGTGGTCTGGGCCATCCCGGGCGAGAAAGACAAGCTGGCGGCCGCCGAGGATAAGGAGGCAATGGTCCTGATGGATGAGGAGCTGGGGTTGGATTTCCTGCCCTGGATTTACCGGACCGGCTCCGGATCCTTGTCGAATAAACCCGAGGAGCAGATCTTACCGCTGCTGTATTCGCTGGCGCGCTTCAAGCAGTACGAGGTGCTGAATACGCTGAATACGTTGGTGTATTCGGATGCGATCGCCACGATCGGGAAACCGAAGGAAAGGATCACCGGTCCGCACCCCGAAACGGCCGTTCAGGAGGAGTTTGACACCCCGCAGGGCAAGCAGTTGGTTCAGCCCGGTCACACGGTTGTGGATGTGGCCCCCCGCCAGCTCGATGTGGCCTTGTTGCAGTTGATGGACCGGACGGCGGACGCGATCGGTAAGACGACTGTGGCCCGCATTTTGCAGAATGCCGATATCCCGGCTGGGACCGCCTTCGCGACGATCAACCTGGCGACGCAAACGGCGGTCGGGTCATTGAAGCCGTACAAGGCGCTGGGCGAGACGGCCCTGGCGGATATTTGTGAACAGATGCTTCTTTGGATCCGGGCCTCGAAGATGGAGGCGGTTTCGTACGGGCGCGAGAAGGCCGACCTGGGGACGCAATATTTTATCCGGCCGGACGAGATCGACCCCGAGAATTTGTATATCGATGTCGAGCTGCACCCGGACGTTCCGACCGACCGGCTGGCGCGGATCAACGGGGCGCAGCTCTTGATTTCGATGGGCTACTCGCCCGAGCGGGCCTTCGAGGAGATGGGGGTCAGCGACCCCGACCAGGCCATTCTGGAGGGGTATGAGCATCAGATGGTGCGGGCGATGATCCAGCAGGCGATCCAGGCCGTGATTGCCGAGAAGAACGCCAAGACGCAGCAGAAGATCCAATCCATGATGCAACCGCCCCAGCCGCAACCCGGCCAGCCGCCGGGGGCGCCGCCGGGTCCACCCCCACAGATGCCGCCTGGAGCGGGGCCGCGCCCGCCTGGACCGCCAGGGATGCGTCCGCCGGGTGGGTCGCCGTTCCCGGGCGGGCAGGGTTTCAATCCGGCGCTGGCCGGCCTCCCGCCGGCGATGGCGAACCCGAACGGCACGCGCGAGATGGTCTCGGGGCGAGATCGGGGAGGCAATGAGCTGCCGTGAACCAGCGCGACCTGAATATCCTGATGCTGTCTGCCGAACGGACCGCCAAACGGATCGTCGGTGATTTCCTGAAGCACTACGAGCGCCGCGAACAGAAGGGCGCCGTTCAACCGGATTTGCTGGCTGCGCTGGCCCAGATCGCAAGCCCGATGGAGCTGAACGATGGCGAAGACAACCTATACGGTCCAGGCGGGGGATAACCTCGCCAAGCTCGCCGAGCAGTTTTACGGCGATCAGCGTTTCCTGACGATCCTGCTGGCCGCCAACGGCGGAACCTCGCTGATCCACCCGGGCGACGTGCTGAAGATCCCGGACATCTCCGGCTACCAGAAGCAGTTGAAGGAATCGGGCGAGAAGCATTACATCGCGCCCGGGTTGTGGAACGCGATCAAGGCCGAGGAAGCCATGCTCTACGGGGGCGTCAACCTGCAACCGAGCGGT
>Ga0247727_10016656_pt1 | contig 11830 bp, 7 predicted proteins | sample WisWelCaveWW1625_FD_202498 | JGI IMG/M metagenome (GOLD analysis project Ga0247727, IMG submission 202498) | Biofilm microbial communities from Wishing Well Cave, Virginia, United States - WW16-25 | ecosystem: Environmental > Aquatic > Deep subsurface > Groundwater > Cave microbial mat | place...
AAAACGTCAAACCAATCTGTTTCGTGATATTGGCACAGCGCATCATTTTGATTAACTGGAAACCCAGGTTCGCAAAAGAAAAATGAATAGCGACCCGGAAACATTGCCTGCGAAAAGATTCCCGGAACTATAAAAGGCTGGGCGTATTCACCTGTTGTGCCTATATTCTGTTTCAGCATACTGACGTGCGTCATTATTACGGGCTTATTATCGTGATCTACAAAGTAGACAACAAGGTTTGGCGTTGTTCTGGTTGGATCAAGCAGATGCCCTAGTTTGAATTTGTCGCTATAGTTATCAATGCCCGCCCCACATGTGGCGACCGTGCAGTCCTTCAATGTGCCTAAAATCTGATCTTTAATATTCTCACGGAACTCTGTAATGGATATCCCATACGCAGATTGAAAAGCATCGTTGGGTTGCGCGTCATTCCCAACCTTATCACAATATTGAGCGTATGCCTCTATACCATAGTCTTCCACCAGATGTCTCACCACAATAAAATTCACATCGGAATTGTCGAACCACCTTGTCTCATTCCACTCACTTGCCCGCCAAAAACTCAGCGCCCGTTCATCACTATAGAGAAAATCGCCTAAATCTGCACCAGAGGCTACATACCCTGCATATCCCGCATACCCCTGGATTAGAAAAGATGTAGGGCTTGCAGGGATATTCAACAGGTCACTCAGGCAGCCATGCTGCCATTGCCATGCGTGAGTAAATTCATGGATAACCAGACCGGTGTTGTAATGTTGATATTCCGGCGCCGCATACTCAACCCACAGCGGATGACCAACGTTTATCCAAACAAAAGGTTCTCCATCCCTGGAAATTTGAAATGTGCCGGCACTCCCACCTTCGCCGAATTTAATATCATTTGGATCATTGATGATTGTAAATTTGACACCTGTCAAAATATCAGACTCCAAATTATTCACAAAGAAATATCGGGCAAGACGCACACCTTCCTTTACAAAGTCACAATCCTCCCTTGAGACGTTTTCTGCGCATTTATAAGTGTTTAAGTCGGGCGAAAGAGTCGGTGTTGGAATTAATGTTGGCGTGGAAGTGGAGGCAGGCGTTTGAGTCAGGGTTGGCGATGGAACAACAGTGCTTGTTGTTGTGACAGTGGGCTTTGGAATTGTGGTTGCAGGTGTACAGGAAGAGAATAGGAACACGGCAACAACCATCAGCGAAAATGCTTTTTTCATATCACAATCCTTCATCCACACCGAGTCATAGGAGGTTTACGGTGGGAAATTATTTGATTGTTTCCTTCAACGCATCACCAAATATTCTCAACCCGTTATTGATCTGCTGACTCGTCACATTCAACGGCGGGATCCAGCGCACGGTATTGTCATAAGTGCCGCACGAAAGCAAAAGCAGGTTGCGTTCCTCTGCGGCGTGGATGACATCCTTGACCATTTGTTTTTCTTTGGCGCGATTGCCGTTCGCCGAAAATTCTGTGCCGATCATCAAGCCTTTGCCGCGCACGTCGCCGATCTGCGGATATTCCTCTTGAAGTTTTCGCAAACCCGTCATCAGTTGAATGCCTTTGTCCGTGGCATTCTCGAGCATATTTTCATCCCGCATCGCACGGATGGTTGCCACGCCCGCCGCGCACGCAACAGCGTTGCCGCCATACGTCCCGCCGATGGAGCCAGTGTCTAATTTCTTCATGATGTCGGTTCGCGTGAACACGCCCGAGAGCGGCATACCCGAAGCGATTCCCTTTGCGGCGGTGATGATGTCGGGGACGACATCGAAGTGTTCGAGGGCGAACCACTTCCCTGTTCTGCCAAAACCGGATTGCACTTCATCGAAGATGAGCATGATTCCGTGCTTGTCGCAAATTTCACGTAGACCTTTCATAAACGACGCGGGCGGAACAACGTATCCTCCCTCGCCTAGAACTGTTTCGATCAAAATAGCCGCCGTCTCTTTTGGAGCGGTCTGCGACGCAAGCAGATATTCAAGTTGCTCAAGCGCGTATTGACTCGCCTGTTCTTCGGTCATGCCCAATGCGTACGCATACGGAAACGGCGCAACGTACACCCCCGCCATGAGCGGAGCAAATCCTGCTCGGTAAATCGTCTTTGACGTGGTTAACGACATCGTCGCGTGAGTGCGCCCGTGGAAGGAGCCGTTGAACACAATGATGTTCGGTCTACCCGTGGCGACTTTGGCAATCTTGACCGCGTTCTCCAATGCCTCCGCGCCCGAATTGGCGAAGAAAAAAGAATCTATCGAAGGCGGAGAAATTTTCCGCAGTTCCTCGATCAGTTGCAACATCGGTTTGTGAATGACGATATTCGCCTGCGCGTGGAGGAAAAGCCCCGCCTGCTCACGAATCGCTTCGACGACTTTGGGATGGCAATGACCTGTATTCGCCACGCCGATGCCGCAGGTGAAATCGAGCAATTTGCGTCCGTCGTCTGTGTAAATGTACGAACCTTCCGCGCGCTCGGCAATAAAGTTGAAGATGCGCGTCCATGCGGGAGTCATGTGAGGGAAATTATCTTGATAGAGTTGGTTTGTCATAATTTTCCGTTTTGAAACACTGGTGGTCGTGTAGGGCGAGTGTTTTCTCGCCCATATCGAGACCACCAATTTCTAAAAGTATTTTTGTAACTTGGTGGTTTCGATACGCCCTTCGTTATCACTCAGGGCTACTCAACCACCAGATAGTATTCTTTAACTCTGTGCAATCATCACATGCTTGGTGATTTGATAATCGCCAATGGCTTCGGCGGATAAGTCTTTGCCGAAACCTGATTGCTTGAAGCCGCCGTGCGGCGTTTCAGATGTCAAAGGGAGGTGATCGTTCACCCAAACCGTACCAAATTCCAGTTGAGATGAGAGGCGCATGGCGCGTCCAATGTCGCGGGTGAAGATGGAAGCGGCGAGTCCGTATAACACATCATTACCCTTGTTCAACGCGTCGGCTTCATCAGAAAATTCCTGTACAGTGATCACAGGACCAAACACTTCGTTTTGCACAATTTCAGAATCCTGTTTCACATTTGAAATCACGGTCGGCTCATAGAAATAACCATTATCAAAACCTTTTGGCACGCCGCCACCTGTGAGAATTTTTGCGCCCTGCGATTTTGCACGATCAACAAAACCAGCCACACGCTCACGTTGGACGCCTGAAATCAATGGACCCATTTGGACTCCATCTTCAAACGGAAGCCCAATCTTGACATTTTTCATCGCCTCGACAACCGCTTCTTGCATGACCTTCAACTTGCTTTTTTCAACGTAGAGTCTGGTTGCCGCTGTGCAATCTTGACCTGTATTCATAAATGTTGCCATAGATGCTTTCGACGCAACCAGTTCAGGATCAGAATCTTCAAACACAATAAATGGAGCCTTGCCGCCGAGTTCAAGATGAACACGCTTGAGTGTATCTGCGGCGGTCTTCATAATTTTCTTACCAGTGCCTGTTGAACCTGTGAGGCTGACCATGCGAACATCAGGATGTTCAACGATGGCTTGACCCGTATCATTACCGCCAGTGACGATGTTAACCACGCCGTCAGGGAGGCCAGCTTCTTTTAAGAAGTCAGCAAGCAAAAGCGTAGTAAGAGGCGTGCCTGGGGCTGGCTTCAACACAATCGTACAGCCAGCGGCGAGGGCGGGACCAATCTTCCATGCCGCCATCATAAACGGATAATTCCACGGCGCGACTTGACCAACCACGCCAACAGGTTCACGGCGATACATGGATGTATAGCCCGGCATAAACTCGCCTGCATGTGAGCCATGTGTATCACGCGCCGCGCTTGCAAAGAAACGCAGGTTATCTACTGCAAAAGGAATATCACCGCCGAGGCTGACAAACGCATACGGCTTGCCCGTGTTTTCAGATTCAAGTTTTGCAATGGCTTCGCTGTTGGCTTCGATGACATCTGCTAGCTTCCAAATAATTTTCGAGCGCTCACCTGGAGATTTCTTCGACCAACGTCCGTCATAAAATGCGCGTTTGGCGGCTTGTACGGCGCGGTCTACATCTTCACGGCTGGCATCCACCACTTCTGCAATTTTCTTACCCGTTGCAGGGTCTTCAATCGCCATCATCTTGCCACCCTTTGTATCTTCCCATTTTCCGTCAATCCAAAGTTTGTGTTCCATGTTTTTCTCCTATCATAAGTTTATGGTCGAGCAAACAACCGAAACTCCAAAAAAGATACTATAATTATAGTATGACTTAACCCCAGCACGCTTCGCGCAACTGCCGGGACAACTCTAATTACTTCCAGAGGAACGCTATGGAAACCGATAAATTAATATTTACGAATCCAGCCACCGGCAGGCAATTCGGCGAAGTGCAGATCGCAACGCCTGCGGAAGTAAAACAGGCTGTTGAAGAGATGCGCCTGTCCTTTCCTGCATGGAGTTCCAAACCTGTAAAAGAGCGTATTCGTATCCTTCGTAAACTTCAAACACTGCTGATAGACAAACGTGACGAAATCACGAGTGTTCTCAATCAAGATTGCGGAAAAAGCCGGCAGGATGGCTTGATCGAGCTTTTCGTCGCAGTGGATATACTCGCACAACATTGCGCGCGCGCCCCGAAATGGCTCAAGAAGAAGCGGGTTTCATCAGGGCTATATTTATTCAAAAAATGTTTCGTTGAGTATCGTCCACACGGTGTCGTGGCAGTGATTGCGCCATGGAACTATCCGCTGACCCTGGCGCTCCCGCCAGTACTGATCGCCTTATTGGCTGGCAATACGGTGGTGCTTAAGCCATCTGAGGTCACTCCGGCAACAGGAGTTTTAATTGAGCAACTCATTCAACAGGTTCCTGAACTGGCTCCTTTCGTGCGTGTTGTGCATGGAGACGGTAAAGTCGGCGCGGCGCTCACGCAGTCCAAGCCTGATTTCATGTTCGTCACAGGTTCAACGCCCACAGGCAAGAAAATTATGCAAGCCGCCGCTGAGAACCTTACGCCGCTCTCACTTGAATTGGGTGGCAAAGACGCAATGATCGTGCTTGACGATGCAGATATTGACGCCGCGGCGCGTTGGGGAACCTGGGGCGCGTTTTTCAACGCGGGGCAGACCTGCATGGCAGTCGAGCGTGTGTATGTGGTCGAGTCAAAGTACGAAGAGTTTGTAAATCGCTCGGTTGGTTATGCAAAAGAACTCAAAACAGGCTTCTCAACGGAGTTTGATAGCCCGTATTTCACAGGACCTGTATCCGCCCGCCAGGCAGAAATTGTCAACCGCCACCTGGAAGATGCGCTTTCAAAAGGCGCGCGCGTTCTAACAGGAGGAAAAGAACAGGGCACGTTTTACAGCCCGATGGTGCTTGTGGACGTGGATCATTCCATGATCCTGATGCAGGAAGAAACATTTGGTCCGATCATGCCGATTATGAAAGTAAAAGACGAGGCGCAGGCAATTCAATTGGCGAACGACAGTAAATTCGGGCTCGGCGCCTCCATTTGGAGCAAGAACAACATTCATGCAAAGCGGGTGGCTAACCAGGTACAAGCGGCGGCTGTGATCATCAATGACAGCATTGCCCATTTCGGAATCCCGATGCTTCCATTTGGCGGCATGAAAGAGTCAGGGTATGGGCGCATCCATGGCAGGGAAGGCTTTATGCAGTTTACACAGTCTTTCAGTTATGCACTTGGCGCCGTACCGTTCAAATGGGACATTGCCACCATCCTGCGCGAGAGCGGACACTACAATATGGGAACTGCCATCATGGGTGTTGTTTATGGAACTTCGCTCAAACAAAAATGGCAGACGCTTTCACAACTATTTCGCAAATCAAAGGCGACGCCCAAAGATACTGATGTGAACACGAGTCCGCTAAAAAAACCTACTGAACACGAAGGTCACTAAGGAACACAAAGGGGACGCCTTACATAAAACTTCGTGGACTTCGTGCCCTTTGTGTTTAAAGACCTTTTTACGAGTGGGGGCAATTACGCAACCTATCAAGATAAGCGAATAGCAACCAACTGAATATTGGTCATATCTTCCATGGCGAACTTAACACCTTCGCGTCCCAACCCGCTTTGACGGTTGCCGCCGTACGGCATGTGGTCGGCGCGGAAGTTAGGCGTGTCGTTAATAATGACGCCGCCGAAGTTCAATCGTTTGACAGCCTGGAATACGCGATTAATATCGTTTGTGAACACACCGACCTGTAAACCAAATTTCGAGTCATTTGCCTGCTTTAATGCAGATTCAAAATCATCACTTGAAATGACGGATGCCACAGGGGCGAACACTTCTTCCGCAATCACTTTCATATCATCGCTGACGCCAGTTAACACGGTTGGATAATAGACGGTTCCTTCACGTTTGCCGCCTGTCAGCACTTTCGCGCCTGACCCTTGCGCCTCTTTGACCCACCCTTCGATTCGATCCACTTCCTTGGAATCAATCATCGGTCCGACGTCCACGCGCTCATCGAGCGGATCGCCCACCACCATTGCTTCCGTCGCTTTGACGAATTTCTCAGAGAACGGTTCGTAGACCTGCTTCTGGCTGTAAACTCTTTGGACCGAAATACAAACCTGACCTGAATTGTAAAACGCGCCGACTGCACATCGCTTGGCGACAAAATCCAAATCAGCATCGGGGGCAACGACAACAGGAGATGTATTCCCTAATTCAAGAGTCACCTTTTTGATTCCGGCAACAGCCAGAATGTGTTTCCCAATTTCAGGCGAGCCTGTGAAGGTGATCTTGTCGACGCGCTCGTCGGTTATGAGCCACTCACCCACAGTGCCGCCTGAACCAACGACCAGGTTAATTACTCCAGCGGGCAAGCCTGCTTCTTCCAATATCTGACATAACTTGACAGCGGCAAGCGGAGTGGTTGTCGCGGGTTTCAACACAAGCGTATTCCCTGCCGCAAGTGCAGGTGCAACTTTATGGGCAACCAGGTTGAGGGGAAAATTGAACGGACTGATCGCCGCGATCACACCTACGGGACGGCGAGTCCAAAAGCCGAAATAACCTTCACCCGCAGGGACGCCATCCAACGGGATCGTCTCGCCATGTAATCTTTTTGCTTCCTCAGCCGCAATCGTGAAAGTGCTGGCGGCTCGATCCACTTCGGCACGCGCAAACTTGAGCGCCTTGCCTGCCTCTGCCGCGATAGTCTTCGCGAGATCATCGGCGCGTTCGCGAAGTAAGGATGCGGCTCGTAACAAAATCTCTGCGCGCTTGTGCGCGGGCATATCTGCCATCACATCTTCGGCGCGTTCCGCCGCGTCTAGGGCTTTATTTAAATCTTCGCGGCTGGCAGTGGGAAGAGCGCCAACTAAAGAACCGTCATATTTATTTTTTACTTCAAGGACAGCGCCATTGCCTGTCCATTGCCCATCTATCAAAAGTTTGTATTCCATTTGTAGTCTCCAAATTTTTTTAATCTACATTGCATGTCGTTGCGACGAGCCTCAAACGGCGAGGGTGCTCTTCCCGACGAAGCAACGACATGGTTTTCTTAATGCGCGATCATCACATGCTTGGTAATTTGATAATCACCAACCGCTTCGGCAGACAAGTCTTTGCCGAAACCAGACTGCTTGAATCCACCGTGCGGAGTCTCAGATGTAATCGGCAAATGATCATTGACCCAGACCGTCCCGAATTCTAACTGGCTTGTCAAACGCATGGCTCTGCCAACATCTTTTGTAAACACCGATGCCGCCAAGCCGTACAACACGTCATTACCCAAATGCAACGCTTCGGCTTCGTTATCGAATTCCTGCACAGTAATCACAGGACCAAATACTTCACTTTGCACAATCTCCCAATCCTGTTGCACATTTGTAATCACAGTCGGCTCGTAGTAATAGCCTTTCTGAAAATCTTTTGGCACACCACCACCCGTCAGAATCTTTGCACCTTGAGATTTTGCACGATCCACAAACCCAGAGACTCTTTCACGTTGAATGCCAGAAATCAATGGACCCATCACAACGTCATCATCAAATGGCAAACCAACTTTGACATTTTTCATCGCTTCTACAACTGCTTCACGCATATCTTTGGCACGACCTTTTTCTACATAGATACGAGTCGCCGCGGTGCAATCCTGACCTGTGTTTGCCGTTGCCGCAAACGATGCTTTCGCCGCAACAAGTTCAGGGTCAGAATCGTCAAAGACAATAAATGGAGCTTTGCCGCCCAATTCAAGATGAACGCGCTTCAATGTGTCTGCGGCAGTCTTCATTACTTTTTTTCCCGTGCCAGATGAACCCGTCACACAAATCATGCGGACATCAGGATGTTCTGCAATTGCTTGCCCAGTCTCATTGCCACCAGAGAGGATGTTGACCACTCCGTCGGGGATGCCAGCTTCCTGGGTCAACGGAGCAAGCATCAGCGTAGTAAGAGGCGTGCCGGGGGCTGGCTTCAAAACAATGGTGCAACCAGCCGCAAGCGCAGGTCCAATCTTCCAGCCTGCCATGTTCAACGGATAATTCCACGGCGTGATTTGCCCGATCACACCCACAGGCTCGCGCCGATACATGGACGTATACCCAGCCATAAATTCGCCCGCGTGCGAGCCGTGCGTATCGCGCGCGGCGGTTGCAAAAAATCTTAAGTTGTCAACAGTAAATGGGACGTCACTTGCAAGGCTCAAAAATTTATACGGCTTACCCGTGTTCTCACTTTCGACACGCGCAAATTCTTCCGAGTTGGCTTCGAGCAAATCAGCAAGTTTCCAAATCGCTTTCGAGCGTTCACTTGGAGTTTTGCGCGACCAGCGTCCATCGTAAAATGCAGCTTTTGCAACCTGAACAGCCTTATCCACGTCCACCCTGGTTGCCTCTTGCACTTCGGCGATCTTTTCGCCCGTGGCAGGATTTTCAATGGACATCTTCCCGCCACCCTGCGAGTCCACCCACTTGCCGTCAATCCAAAGTCTATACTCCATGACCGATTCTCCTCGTGAGAACTTCAGGATGCTTAAATTATACAGTTCGGACTATCTATTGACAACACGGACATTCCGAAAAGGACACGTGTTGAGCGAAGACAAAACACGCGTCTTTCCTAGGGACAATTGATTCTGTTTCAGGAAGCGTTATCTCATCTTCAACACCGCACGGACGTAAGCGTCCGTGCTATTCCTACAAAGCCCGCTAACCCTAAAGGACGCTTCACGGAGCGAACTACATTTCCTTTATCCCAGACGGAAAGCCATACTCCGCCATCTTCTCCAAAAAGGGAACAGGGTCGAAAGCCTCAGGTCCAAGCACGCCCGCACCTTTCCAGATACCATGTTCAAGCAACTCCATAGCAATGACAGGCGTGAACGCGGTCTGCGCGACGACCGCCTGGCAGCCCCATGTTTGCATACAGTGTTGATTATCCGCCACTTGATACAGAAAAACTTCTTTCTTCTTTCCATCTTTCGTGCCCTTTACCCACGTTCCGGCGCAGGTTTTGCCATGCATCCTTTCGCCGAGGTGGGCAGGGTCTGGTAAAGACGCGGCGACCACATCACGCGGCGCGACTTCGACACCTTTTACTTTTATTTTTTCCTTATTATCCAATCCCAATTTGTGAAGTGTCTTTAGCACGCCGATGAATTCATCGCCAAGCCCATACTTGAACGTGACGCGTTTTGTTTTTAGCCAGCGCGGAACTAGCAATACTTCTTCATGCTCAACATTTACAACTTCCACTTTGCCGATTTCAGGGAAATCAAACACCTCAGGTTCGGAGAACGGCGCGGTGGTAAACCAGCCCTTTCCTTCTTCGTAAATCACAGGCGGATTCAAACATTCTTCGATCGTTGTCCAGATCGAAAAACTGGGAGCGAAGTCATAACCATCAATCGTAATGTTCGCGCCGTCACGGATGCCAATCTCTTCAATTTCATCGAAGAGATAATCTTGCGCGTAACGCGCGAACACATCCGCCATGCCAGGTTCCACGCCGAAGCCGACCAGCGCCAGCAAGCCTTTCTGTTCCCAGTCCTGGCTCTTCGCGAATTGATAATCGCCGAGTTTGACTCCCGTCTTGTTGAACGGGTCGGTAGGGTGCGGTTCGGATAATGTCATTGCCATGTCCATGTATTTCACGCCGACCTTGTACGCGGCATCGAAGATTTGTTTGTTGAAGAGCGGGTCAACCGCATTCATGATGAGGTCAACGTTGTATTTCTTTGCAAGCCCTTCAACATTTTCTTGTTTGCTTGCATCAATGGATTCAACAGGGAATCGTTGGTCGTCCCCCAGTTTCTTTTGCACTTCCTCGGCGCGCTTGATGTTGTAATCAGCCAACACCATCAACTCCATCCACTTGCGTGGTTTGGCAATCGCGGCGATGGCTTCCCCTACTCCCCCAACCCCGACGAGTAACACTCGCATAAAATCCTTTCAGATGGCTCCGCCGCCCGTCATGTTGCAGGGGCAGACTAGATTATTGAAACAGAATCAGGTTTCGGCTGAGAATGAAGCGGGTTTCTGCTCCTGTCGGGTCTGAGACCCGACAGGAGCAGAGTCGGACAGCAAGCTGTCCGACTCCAGAATTGAAATTAACTCCCCACAGAGGCTTTGAATTCAGTCCAGATGCGATCGTAGAGTTCGACGGCATCCCCGACATCTTCCGTCCATTGTAATTGGGCGGCAACTTCGGCGGAGGGATAAATTCCTTCGTTCGCCAGCACTTCAGGATCCATGAATTCCTTCGCGGCGGCGTTGGGCGTGCCGTATCCAACGAAAGCGGCATTTTGCGCGGCGATCTCAGGGAACTGGGTGTAATTCATGAACACCATCGCTGTATAAGCGTTCGGCGCGCCGAGGGGAATTGCCATGTTATCCTGCCAGATGGTGCAACCTTCCTTCGGGATGACATAGACAATGCCTTCGCGTCCTCCCAAATCTGGCAAGCCCGCTAGGATGGCGTCGCCGGTCCAGATATGGCCCAGCACGGTTTCGCCGCTGATGATCAAATCATCATTGTTCTGGCTGTCATAGGCTTTAATGCATTTGGCTTGGGCGATGAGCAGATTCTTCGCTTCTTCGAGATGGGCGGGATCGGTGTCGTTGAGGGTATATCCCAGGTACATCAGTGCGGCGCCAATCGTTTCGCGCGTGTCATCCAACATGCTGATCTTGCCGCAGTAGGGCGAGTTCGGGTCGAACATCATGCTCCAGGAATCAGTGTATTCTGTGACAACATTCGTATCCACCGCGAAACCAGAGGTACCCCAGAACCACGGCACTGTATATTTTTGTTCGGGGTCGAAATACTGATTGACGTTGAGCGGGTCCATGTGTTTGATGTTCGTGACCACATTGAAATCGAGTTCCATCAACATGCCTTCGGCGATCATGGTCTGCACCATGTAATCCGAGGGGACTACGATATCGTAAGTTGCGCCGCCAGCCTGCAACGTGGCAAGCAACTCTTCATTCGACGCAAAATTCGTTTCTGTGACTTTTACCCCGCACTCGGCTTCGAATGACTCTTTGATGGCTGGGTCAATGTATTCAACCCATGTGTAGAAAAAGATCTCATCGGCAAGTTTGGATGTATCGCCACAGCGTTCGGTCACTTCGCCGCCGGTAGCTGGTTCGGTTGCCGCAGAGGGCGCAGGCTGACACGCCGCCAGCACGAGCGCGGTAAGCAAAATTATGTAGATCAGCGTTTTCTTCATTTCTCTCTCCTGTTAGTATTTATTTTGTAGTCAATCCACTTTGGAATGACATGGATAGAAAAAATCATTTTCCGAGGGTGCGCCTCCTTCCTTTCAAGATAACAGCAGGAATGTTGAAAGATATGCGGCAAACGTGACCACAACGACAGCGATCCACGCGAGAGTCCTTCCA
>Ga0247727_10016657_pt1 | contig 11830 bp, 10 predicted proteins | sample WisWelCaveWW1625_FD_202498 | JGI IMG/M metagenome (GOLD analysis project Ga0247727, IMG submission 202498) | Biofilm microbial communities from Wishing Well Cave, Virginia, United States - WW16-25 | ecosystem: Environmental > Aquatic > Deep subsurface > Groundwater > Cave microbial mat | place...
AGGAGATCCCGATCGGGGCCGGCGAGTACTGGTACGGCATCACGGTCGACGGCGAGGGTCGCGTGTGGATCGGCGGGAGCGTCGCGCGCTACGACCCCGAGGACGAGACGTGGGAGTCGCCGGAAGCGGGCGTCTCCGGCGCGGGCATCGCCAGGGCGTCGTTCCCGCGGGCACGTCGCTCGGCTTCCGCGTGAAGACCGCCGGGGACCTCGGCGGCCTCGCCGCGGCCTCGTACGTGGACCTCGGGACGTAGCCGCCCGCGGAGTCGCCCCTCTCGCTCGCGGACGCGCTCGACGGGATCGGCGTGACGCACGGCAACGTGCTGCAGGTCGAGGTCACGCTGCGCAGTATCGACCGCGACGGCGCTCCGGTGCTCGATTCGATGGCGGTCAGCCGCAGCTGCGAGGTGCCGATCGGGTAGCCGTAGGAGTTCTAGGGACGGCCGATGCCAGGAGCGGGGAACCGGCCAGCAACTTCGGCAGATCCGCCCAGCCGGCCAGGTCGAGCGCGAGGTGGAGACGAGGGGATCGTAGCCCATCCGCCCGCTGGCGGGCAGCGAAGACCATCGGAACTCCGCCCGCACGGTGGCGCTCCCTTCGCGGGTCGAACGCCGTTTCGCCGATGAAGGCCGATCGCCAGGCTGGAAGCGCATCGCGAGGAAGCGCGCACTGGGGATCGTCCGCGGCGCGGGTTCGATGGCGGGCTCTCGGCAGCTTGCGAGGTCCGTTCCCGATTCCGCGATTCGGGGGCAGCCTGGCCGAGATCCAGCGGACCTGGGTGATCGCTTCCATTCTCCGTGGCCTGCGCGTTCACGGGGAGGATCCCGGTAGACGCCCCGGCGTAGTTTCGCCGCCGAACCCGCTTGCGACCGGATTCGCGAGGGTCCAAGGGCCGGCGCCGGCGCGCCGATACGCGTCAAGCCCAGGCTCCTCCTGCTGGCCAGCGTACTCGCCGGCCATCGAAGCGGCCACGTTGGGGAAGGGTGGCCGAAAAGCGTGGATCGCTCTGTGTTTCCGGCGGCGGTCGCGCTGCTTGGACGTGGCATGGACCTTGCTGAGCGCCACACGCAAATCACTGGCGTCCGGGGGACGAAGCGGGGAGGCGGAGATGGCACGGCAAGTTGGGATCGTTCTCGTTGGGGTCGTGGGGGCACTGTCCTGTGGGCACGAGAGCAGTTCGACGTCGGGCGCTGCAGACCTGTGCCAGGACACCTGCGAGTTCGCCCACGACGGGGCGTGCGACGACGGGGGTGCCGGGTCCCAGTTCGGCGTGTGCGATCTCGGCACCGACTGCGGCGACTGTGGTCTGCGGAGCGCGGGAGGCGGCGACGGTGGCGACGACGGCGCGGACGGGGACGGACGTATCTCGTGCGAGAATACCTGCGAGTACGCCTACGACGAGCAGTGCGACGACGGTGGTCCGGATTCGCAGTTCAGCCTCTGCGAGTTCGGCTCGGACTGCGCAGATTGCGGACCTCGCGGCGGCGAGAATCCGTCCTCGGCATGCGGCCCCGACGCCCCTTGCCCCGCTGACTTGCGGTGTCAGTACTTCACCGGTCGATGCGTCGAGTGCTTCAACGACTACGAGTGTCCGTCCGGCTATCGCTGCGACGAGAGTCAAACCTGCATCAGCGCCTGGGAATGCGACACGAACGACCAGTGCCCGCCGGGCCAATACTGCGCGAGCGCGCTGCACCAGTGCTTCGAGGACATCAGCCCCTGCCAGGCTTGCCTGGACAACTGCCAGGATCTCGACATCCCCGGCTGCTGTGCCTGCAGTGACCTTTGTCTCTGCTACGACGAATGCTGGGGGGATCCTCGCTGTCCCTGATCCCGTTTCCCGCTCGAGGGGTCGAGGCTCGGGCATGTCGGACGACACGAACTCCGCGCGGACCGCCGGCCGGCTCCTCGAGGCGACGCCCCTCGACCAGCGGCCCCGCTTCCTCGTCCGGGACAACGCCCCGCTCCTCCGAGGCGAGTTCGAACACTGGGCGGCGTAGGGCCCTGCGCCTGCAAGCCATCGCGCTCGTCCTGGCTCCCGCCCTCGTGTCCGGGGAGCCGGCGAACGCAGGACGGTCCGGGTCGGACGGCGGGACCGGACCCGTCCATCACCTGAACCTGCGCGTCGGGGCGGCCTCGACGGACGCGAACGGGCGTCCGACGCTCTGTCTCGAGGCGGCGCCGCCATGGATCCTCTCGGTCGAGGGCTGCGGGACCGGGCAGGGATTCCTGCACGACGAGGCCGGGCGGGAGCTGGCGCACTTCCGGGCGAAGCTCGCCTTCGACCTCGGCGAGTCGGAGGGAGAAGCGCTGCGGCTGCGGGTCGGCCTCGGGTTCGCGGAGCTGCAGATCGGCGACGACGACCCGGGATTCGTCTTCTCGCGCGCCGATCCGGTGGAGACGGCCGGGCCCGAGGCGCCCCTCTCCCTGCAGGGGCTGCTCGCGCTCGGGCGCGGCTTCGAGCTCGTCGCGAATCTAGTGGCCGGTCTCGCCTTGCTTCCCCGCGCCGGCACGCTGCGTGTTCCGCAGTCCGAGTGGCAGCCCTTCGCCGGCATCGAGGTCGGCGCCGGCTTCTAGTTCAGCGCACGCTTCGGCGTGGCGCTGTGTGTGTTCACATCCGACGCCGACTTATCGAACGCACGGGCAGACACGGCCCGCCGCCGCCTCCACGTGGTCCATCAACGCGCGCACGCGCGCGGTGCGGGCCAGATCGGGGTGCACCACGATCCACAGATCGACCCGGGCGACCACCTCCCGCCAGACGCGGGCGAGGTCGCGGCGTGCGTCGCCGGCCCACGTGGGCAGGACGGCCACGCCCCAGCCGGAAGCGCACAGCTCGGCGGCAACCGTCGTGCTGTTCGTGCGCGAGGCAGCGCGGCCGCTGCCGGCGCGCTCGGCCATCGCCCGTGAGGGCGGTGACTGCGCCATCTCGTCGTCGTAGAGGATGAGCTCGCAACCGTCGAGCCGCTCGCGGGCGCCGATGCGCCGTGCCCGGGCGCGCGCCGCATAGAAGGCGAGCGGTACCTGGCCGACGCGCTTCTAGCAGGACTATCCGGAGCCGGGGCTCGGACTGCTGGGCGGCAGGAACCTCCACTCCGCTCTGCGCATCCCAGGGCGCAGTCCAGGGACGCGCGCCGGACCCGAGCGACATTGCCACCCAGGATCAAGGCGCTATCGCCTTCTCGAGGAGCGCCGCGATCTCGTCGTAGCCGCGGGACGAGAGGTGGACGCCGTCGCGCAGGGTCAGGCCCGGCCGCTCCTGCATCCAGCGCGCCATGGATCCGGCCCCTCCCATCGCCGCGCGCGCGTCGAAGAACGCGCAGCCGGCATCGGCCGCCGCGCCCTTCTGCAAGGCGATCACCTCGTCGAGGGACGCCACCCACCGGCCGTCCGAGCGGCGATGAACGCGGTCGATCGGGCCGACGACGAGGCAAGCGCTTCGGGCCGGATCGCGCAGCAGGCGCAGGATCGCCGCGATGCGCGGGCGCCACCCCCGGCGATCGAACCCGTCGAACCGGACGTCGTTCGTGCCGAACGCGAAGACGACGAGGTCCGGGGCACGCAGGCGCAGGTGCTCCTCGAGCGCGGCTCGATCCGTCCGCTCGAGCGACGTCGAGACGAGGGCAGGCACGCCGAGCGAGTCCACGACCACGCCGGGTCCGCGTTCGAGGACGGCGCCGTGGAGGGTCACGGGGCCGTCGCCGTCGGCCTGCACGTCGATCCGGTGGCGCCCGGCCGGGACGTCGAAGACGCGCGAGTCCGTCCTGGGGAACGGCCCGCCCGCGTCGATCTCGCCCGCGGGGCGGCCGTCGATCCGTACGCGCGCCTTCCCACCGCCGGGTACCCGCTCCCAGACGATCTCGATCCGCGAGGCCTCGCCCTCCGCCCAGGCGACCGCGCCGCGGATCCGTGCCGTGCTGCGCGCCCCGCCGAGCCCGTACCGCACCGGAATCCGGTCGCGCTCGCGGAGGCGTCGCGTCGCCCACGCCGGGTGCGCGCCGAGGCGCACTCCGACGTGCCGGTACAGCGGCCACGTGCGACCGAGGAGGACGAAACCGTGCCCGCCGTCTCCGAACCGCGTCTGGAGCCTTCGGCGCAGCGCCGATGTGGGCCCGTCGCTCGCGACGTGCGAATCGCCGAAGACGGCGATCCGCGCCGTCTCGCCGGGGTCGAGCGCGTCGTGGAACCGATCGAGCGATCCCGGCGGCGCGAGAAAGAAGAGCGCCGGAGCGATTGAGGGGATCACGCGGGGATCGTGAGCGGCGTGGCCCAGGAACGCCAGTTTCGTCAGGGCCGCGCACCGGCCCTCTCGGGGAGGGGCAGTGTAGGCTCGCACAGGCGCTTACTGCAGCAGGGTCCCTCGCTCCTGCGTCTCGCGGACGCGGCCCGGCCTTTCGACACGGCCGAGGCGCTGCCGGCGGGCATCCGTCTCGCTTCGCCACTGCTGGCATATGGATGCAAGCAGTGAGTGACCAGGAACTTCCAGGTGTGCCCTCGGACGCTGGCCGTAGGGAAGCGCAGATCGAGCTCAGCGCTCGCCTTGAGCGCGCACCGGCCATTGCCGTAGGGTAGCCGTCGTGACCGCGACGGGACCTGCCATCCGCACGCCGGACCAGCGCCTGCGCGTGTTCGTCAGCTCGACGCTGCAGGAGCTCGCGGCGGAGCGCGCGGCCGTCTCCGACGCGGTGCGCGGCATCCGTCTCATCCCGGTGATGTTCGAGCTCGGGGCGCGGCCGCACCCGCCTCGCGACCTGTACCGCGCGTATCTCGCGCAGAGCGACGTGTTCGTGGGGATCTACTGGCAGCGCTACGGCTGGGTGGCGCCGGGAGAGTCGGTCTCGGGCCTGGAGGACGAGTACCTCCTGTCGGGCACGATGCCCAAGCTCATCTACATCAAGCGCGCGGACTCGCGCGAGGATCGGCTGGGCGGCCTCATCGGGCGTATCCAGTCCGCCGATCAGGTCTCGTACCGGCCCTTCTCCGACCCCGACGAGCTGCGCGATCTCGTCAAGGACGACCTCGCGCTCATGCTCACGGAGCACTTCTCCACGGGCGTCCACGCCGCCGACGCCCGCGCCGAGGCGGCCGCGTCGCCGGATCCTCAGGACCCCTCTCTGGCCGACGTCCCGCACCGCTGGGAACCCCCGCTCGAACGGGGCGAGCTGGTCGGGCGAGCGCAGATCGTCTCGTCGATCGCCGAGCTGCTCCGACGTCCTGACGTGGGCATCGTCACCCTCACGGGGCCCGGCGGCACCGGAAAGACCCGCCTTGCAATCCACGCAGCGCACGCGCACGGCCCGGACTTCGACTCCAACGTCTTCTACGTGGCGCTCGCCGGCGTACGCTCTGCGCAGGACGTGCTCGGCGCGATCCAGTCGGCGCTCGAGATCCCGATGCCTCCGAGTGGCGCAGAGCCCGAGAAGCTCCTCGTCGCGTTCCTCCGCCGCCGGCGTGCGCTCCTCGTGCTCGACAACTTCGAGCACCTCCTCGACGCCGCGCCGGAGGTGGCGCGCGTTTCGGCGGTCTGTCCACTCCTCAAGGTGCTCGTCACCTCGCGGGAGGCGCTGCGCGTCGCAGGCGAGCGCGAGCTGCCGGTTCCCCCCCTCTCGCAGGAGGGCCGCGCCGGCGAGGGGCTCTCCCCCTGCGCGAGCCTCTTCGAGCTGCGCGCCCGCGAGATGCGCCCGGACTTCCGCGTGAACGATGAGAACCGCATGGCCGTCGCCGAGATCTGCCGGCGCCTGGACGCGCTCCCCTTGGCGATCGAGCTCGCGGCCGCGCGCGTCCGCGTCCTGTCTCCTCAGGACATGCTGCCGCGGCTCGACCGTTCGCTCACCCTCCTGACGAGTCAGCGCCGCGACCTGCCGGCGCGCCAGCAGACCCTGCGCGCCGCGCTCGCGTGGAGCTACGACCTGCTCGGGCCCGCCGAGCAGGCGTTCTTCCGCCGCCTCGGGGTGTTCACCGGCGGCTTCTTCGAGGAGGCCGCCGCCGAGGTCGGCGAGGGCACCGGAATCGACGTCCTCGACGGGCTGACGTCGCTCGTCGACAAGAGCCTGCTCGCCCGGACCGACCTCGACGACACGCACCGCTTTCACCTGCTCGAGACCGTGCGCGAGTTCGCGCTCGAGCGGCTCACGGAGGCGGGCGAGGAGCACGAGGCGCGCACGCGCCACGCAAGGTGGGTGCGCGCGCTCTTCTCCTCGGGCCCGGGAACTCTGAACCGCCACGCCGAGCGGCCGAAGTGGTCGCGCCGACTGGGCCTGGAAGAGGGGAACGCGCGCGCCGCCCTGCGCTTCGCGGCGGGCGGCGACCGGACACTCGCCTGGGAAGTCTTCTGCCCGTTCGCCTACGCCCTGCTCACCCAGGCGCGTGTGCGCGAGCTGCTGCAGCTTCACGCCGAGGTCCTGCCCGGCGGCGAGCCGGACGATCCGGTCCTCGCGGCGATCGCCCGCGCGCTCGTGTGCAACGCGCAGATCATCGACGTCGACCCGCGCTTCGAGAAGGATCTCGAGGCCGCGATCGGGGTCCTCGAGGCCGCCGGTGAGCGCGTCTATCTCCCGGGCGCGACGGTCGCCTACGGCATGACCCTCATGGCCGCCGCACCCGAGCGCGCCCTGCCGGTCCTCGGACGGGCCATCGAGCTCGCGGTCCAGGAGCGTCAGAACCTGGTCGAGAGCTGGGCGCGGACCATGGTCAGCGTCTTCCACATGATGGCCTGGGACCTCGAGGCCTGCGGGCGTGCGGCGGACGATCTGCTCGCCGCCGCGCGCCGAAACGGCGATCCCGAGGGACAGGCCTTCGGGCGGACCCTCCAGGGACGCCTGTGCGTCCTGCACGGCGACGTCGAGGGCGCGCGGCGACTGTTCGCGGACGCCGTCGCCATCGCCCGCGAAAGGTCGGTCGCCTGGTCGCGCGCCGACGCGCTCGCGTGCCTGTGCAGCGCGACGCTCGCGCTCGGCGACACCACCGCGAGCCGCGCGCTCCTCGAGGAGACGCTCCTGTTCCTCACGCAGCTCGGCCTGGCCGGCACGGAGCTCCCCTTCGGCGCGATCGCGAAGATCCTCGCCGACGACGGCGAACGCGACCGGGCGGCGCAGGTCCTGTCGGTGGTGTCCGCGACGATCGGCGACGCCGGCCCGGCGGCGATGACGCGGGCGGATCCGACCGGGAGCCTGCTATCGGCCACCCGGGCGGCGTTCGCGGCGCTCGGCGTCCCCGGACGGACGTCGGCCGACGTCGACGCCTCCGAGATCGACGCGGCGCTTCACGCGGCCCTCGGCCGCTGAGCGAGCTTTGCGCCGTATTGGCGCTCCGGCGTCCCTTCGGCGCGCCGTCGCAGTCTTGATCGAGCCAGGAGGCCGGCCCCCTGATAAGCAACGAGGGCAAGAAGCACGTTCTCGGCCTGCGGGAGGGCGCGTCCGAGAACGCAGCGACCTGCACGGCGCTGCTCACGGACCTGCGAGACCGCGGGGTGCGGACCGACGACACGAGGCTCTTCGTCCTCGATGGATCGAAGTCCTCTCGACGACGAACGCGATCGAGAACGTCATCGGCTCCTTCCGCCTCCTCGGACGCCGCGTGAAGCGGTGGCGGGACGCCCGGATGATCCTGCGCTGGACGGTCGCCGCGGTGGTCGACGCCCAGAGTCGCTTCCGCCGGGTGATGGGCGCACGCGAGGGGATGATGAAGCTCGTCCTCGCCCTCCGCGCTCACGACGCTACGACCAACGTTGAATCCAAGAGGAAGGTCGCGTAGAGATGTCCCACCGGCCGCCACGAAGTTTCAACACGGAACGGGAGTGCGCTGGGCTAACTGACGAATGCATGCGGGTGAGAGTCCCGTCCGACCAGAGCCGCAGCGGGCAGGTCGGAATCGAGTCTTGCGGGCGTCGTGGCGACACGGGGTCCGAAGCGTAGACAGAAGTCGCGTGGGGTAGGGTAGTGAGCCCCGAAAGAGTGAATGTTGTGGAGGCCGAGACCGTTCCCGTCGTCGAAGGCCACGTGTGCACCGTCGCTATGCGAGACGGTGACGCTCCACCGGGGTCGAGGACCGCATCACGCGTGAAGGGCAGTCGTCGGGACCCAGGAGACCCGGCCGGGTCCGTCGGAGTAGTCGCCGACGGGGACGCATCGCGAGGGACGACCGAAGCGACGCGTCGAGCCGAGGCCGGGAGTCGGACCGACTCACAGTACCTATGAAGCCGCCGAAGGAAACGAGGCGTGTGGAGGGAAGGGGTCGGCCCGAGGGAGAACCGCGTGGGAAGGCCAGGGTCCGGACGCAGCGCCGGGTCGCCTTGCCGCCGAATCTCGCGCGGGTCAACGAGGCAGCACGAAAGGAGAAGAGCCTGCGGTTCACGGCGTTGCTGCATCACCTGGACGTCGCGGCGCTCGAGCGGGCATTTCGCCGGCTCAAGCGAGGAGCGGCGGCTGGGGTCGACGGGGAAACGGTCGCGACCTACCAGCAGGGACTGCAGCAGCGACTGCGGGACCTGTGCGACCGAGTGCACAGTGGACGTTACCGGCCGCGACCGGTACGCCGCGTGTACATGGCCGGCTTCTACGAAGAGGTACGGCGACGCTGGTACCGCGTGCTGAAACGGCGGTCCCAGCGTGCGCTCACGTGGAAACGGTTCAACGTGCTGCTCGAACGCTTCCCGCTTCCGGCGCCCCACATCTCCCACCCGCGCGCGGCTCCGGTCGTTGCATGACTCGGGCAACCCTCGGGAGGAGCCGAGTGCGGGAAAGCCGCATGCTCGGATCCGTGGGGGCGAAGCCGAATGGCCGAGCTACCCGACCGACGCCCGGGCCAAGGGGTCTCGTGCCAAGACCGCGCCCATTCCGTCGCATCGGTGCGCGCGCGTCGTCGGGCACGGTGAGGGTCGCGCGCCTGCTAGACTCTCTGCAGATGATTCCCCTTCCCGCGCCGGAGACGCGCACTGACGCCGAAGAAGTTCTCGAGGCGATGCGCGCTTGGCTGGAGAAAGCCGTCATCGGCCTGAACCTGTGCCCTTTCGCCAAGGGCGTGCACGTCGGGAACCGGATCCGCTACGTGGTCAGCGATGCGAGAGACCCGGAAACGCTGCGGGCCGACCTTGCTCGCGAGTTGCACACGCTGGCTACGGCCGACCCCGCGGAAGTCGAGACCACGCTCTTGATTCACCCATGGGCGCTGGACGATTTTCTGGACTACAACGATTTTCTGGATGTGGTCGACGCCGCCCTCGAGCAGCTCGGCCTGGTCGGCACCGTCCAGGTGGCGAGCTTCCATCCGCGGTACCGATTCGCGGGTGCCGAGCCCGACGCCATCGAGAACTACAGCAACCGCTCGCCCTACCCCATGCTGCATCTGCTGCGCGAGGAAAGCGTCGAGCGCGCCGTGGCGGGAACCCCCGATGCCGGGCGCATCCCCGAGCGCAACATGGAGACCCTGCGCCAACTCGGCCTCGAGGGCTGGCGCCGCCTCGGGCTTTTCGCGCCGCCGGAACCGGCCGGGACGATCAGGAAGTAAGCGCCCGCCCAGCGGCTCGGCGCGAAGGTAGTCGCGGAGGGTATCGAGGACGCGCAGGAGCTTCGCGCCGTGGAGGACGCCGGCGTCCACCACGGACAGGGGTATCTCGTCGCACGCCCGGCGTTTCCGCTGCCTCCGATCGACCGCGCGAAGCTCGTCGTGAGCTGAGACCGGTGACCCCGGCTGGTTCCGGAGGTTTTGCTTGTGGTCCGGCCGCTCCCGTGGGAGGAGAGCGCCCACATGTCGCATCAGCCCCCTTCTGACCGGGTCGCCGCCCCCCCGTTACCGATCGCGGCCTCGCCGATCCGTGGGTTATTCGACAAGATCCTTCCCGCGATCCAGCGGCCGACGCGGTCGTCGGGCGCCGAGTCGATCGTTCGCGAACTCTTCGGGCTCGCGGGTGTCGAGATCAACGGCACCAACCGCGGCGACATCCAGGTCCACGACCCACGCTTCTACGCGCGCACACTGCGTGACGCCTCGGTCGGCTTCGGCGAGTCGTACATGGACGGCTGGTGGGAGACCGACGCGCTCGACGTGACGATCGACAAGATCATCCGCGGGAAGCTCAAGGAGAAGATCACCGGCAGCTGGCGCCTCCGCGCCCTGACCGTCAAGGCGATGATGCTGAACCTCCAGGCCAAGAAGCGCTCGGGCGCATCGGTCGAGGCGCACTACGACATCGGCAACGACCTCTACACGCGGATGCTCGACGAGCGCATGGTCTACACGTGCGGCTACTGGCGTGACGCGAAGACTCTGACCCAGGCGCAGGAAGCCAAGCTCGACCTCGTCGCCCGCAAGGTCGGCCTCGAGCCCGGCATGCGCGTCCTCGACCTCGGCTGCGGCTGGGGTGGCATGGCGAGCTGGGCCGCCGAGAAGTACGGCTGCTCGGTCCTCGGCGTGACCCTCTCGAAGGACCAGGTCTCCCTCGGCAACGAATTGTGGGGCAGAAAAGGCAAGAAGCTCGACGTCGAGCTGCGCCTCTGCGACTACCGCGACGTCCAGGGCACCTTCGACCGCGTCATCTCGATCGGGATGATGGAGCACGTCGGGCCGAAGAATCACCGCGACATGATGAAGGTGATCGACCGTTGCCTCGTCGACGACGGCATCGCGCTCGTCCACACCATCTCGAACAACAAGAGCCTTCGCCACGGTACCCCGTGGGTCGAGAAGTACATCTTCCCGAACGCGGTCGCGCCGTCGCTGACGCAGATCGGCCGCGCGATCGAGGACCTGTTCGTGTGCGAGGATCTGCACAACCTCGGTGCCGACTACGACCTCACGCTGATGGCGTGGTGGGAGAACTTCGATCGCACCTACTCCGAGATCGCGCACCGCTACGATCGCCGCTTCTATCTGATGTGGAAGTTCTACCTGCTCGCTGCGGCGGGCGCGTCGCGTGCGCGGGACGGAAATCTTTTTCAGCTGGTGCTGACGAAGATCGGCCGCGCGCAGCCCGACAGCCGCATGGTCTGAGCTGAGTCTGCGCAAGGTTGTCTGGACGCCCAGGCGGCCGTTCCGACGAGCTGTGCGCCAAAAAAAGCTCCTTCCGGCATCACGCTTAGCAGAGCCCGTCGTCCCCGCACGCCGCACCGGGGACTCCGTTGCGCTTTGCGACGCCGTCGCAGTCGGAGTCCGTCGTGCATCCGTCGCAGTCGCCATCCGAGTCCGAGTCCGCGTCGACGTCTGCATCGCCGCCGTCGAAGAGAGGGGAGGGGGGGTATTCGTCGTCGACGATCACGTGCCTGATCTGTCGGCTCCTGAGCGCGGCGGAGATCGCCGAGTTGGAGTTGGCGACCGACGAGGCGCTTGGACGCGTCGAGCCCGCCTCGACCTGAGCACGACGGCGTCAGCCCCGCTCCGCTCCGTCTCCTCGTCGATCTCCAGCGCAAGCGGTGCCAGTTCGCTTCAGCGCCCATCTGCTACAAGACCGAGACCAAGCCGTTCTGGATGCCATTCAGGAAGACGAAGCTGGGGCGGCTGGATTCCCAGATGCCGCGCCGCAGGGCTTTGCGGGCGCCGAGTAGCACGCATTCCTTCGTGAACGCTCGAACGCGGCCGGTGTACGAGAGGGAGTAAGCGCGCAACGACGTCCACGAGATCCCCAAGAGCGGACGCAGGCCTGGGATCAGCGGTCCGATCTCGCGCGAGCGAAGCAGGTGAGCACCTCGCGGTCTTCGCCTCTCTCGTCGTCGAGCACCTTGCCGACGTCCACCGCGAACGAGGACGAGGCCGCCGTCCCGCCGCTCACCTCGCGGCGATCGACCTGCAGCGTCCGGAACTCGCAGCGCCATCTGCCCGCGGCGCCGGGGCGAGGCGTG
>Ga0247727_10016658_pt1 | contig 11829 bp, 18 predicted proteins | sample WisWelCaveWW1625_FD_202498 | JGI IMG/M metagenome (GOLD analysis project Ga0247727, IMG submission 202498) | Biofilm microbial communities from Wishing Well Cave, Virginia, United States - WW16-25 | ecosystem: Environmental > Aquatic > Deep subsurface > Groundwater > Cave microbial mat | place...
TCCAATAGAGTCGCCCTATGCCATTTCTGAATTAGAATTACTCGGAACGATGTTAATGTCTTCGAAACCAAGCAGAAAACAGTTTAACAAAATCGCCCAGGACGTGCACATGCACATTTCCTATTTCCAGCACGTGGTGCTGCACGAAATCGGTGAGTCTATATGGGCACATCTTGACGAGGATATCCGAAAGAAATGGGAAGCCATTGCAGCTACTTCAGACAAGGATGATCCCAAATCAAGCTTCCTCACACCGTACGCAAAAACATCTGTCAGCGAGGACTTCTGTGACACGTTCGCCATTTATTACACGCATGGCAGCGAGTTCCGACAGCGAATGGCAAAAAGACCGGTACTTGCAGAAAAATATGCCTTCATGCAACGGCTATGGAGCGGAGACGGCAGGAAACGCGAGTTTCATGGCAGCGCACGAACCTCTCTAAGCGCTCTACACGGCAAACCAGAATATGACATGCAGAAACTTTCAGTGGAAGAACAGCTGCATGATGCCTTGAACTCGCAGAAAAACGCAAATAATAATGAGCGCGCGGTTTTTGCAGACAAGGCATTATCATACGATGAAATCAGAGACATGGCTGTAAGAGATGAGACGAGCATTCGGCATGCGGCTGAAACATATCGTGAACAAGATTCTACACAGGAATATCGCGAGGAATTGGAAGCCAAGGCGCGAGTGTCATACTTGGTTACGACAAAGACAGATGAAGCGTTATGCAAGCTTAAAGTGGATGTTGGCCCTGATGCAGGAGATCTCTGCACATTGCTCTATCACGGCCAGCGCCCAGAAGCAATTGACTGGATTGTCAATAAAGGCGGAAAAAGAAAAAAAGCAGAAGACGCAGTTGACAGTCTCCTAAAACTCTACCATCAGTTTGAAGACTACCTTGAACATTTTGGCGAGGATACCAAAGAGCTCGGCGAGGAAGCGGGGAAAATGATTATAGGCGTGTTTGAATGGGAAGTCAAACAAGCACAATTAAAAGATTATCTTGCCAAAAGAAAAGGCACAATTCCTCCCGCGATACCTGGCTACTGAACAACCAAAAACCTGCCTTTCAGAAGAGTTATCCGATAAACTTCTCAATCCTGTCCAACGCTTTGTGAATTATCGGCAGTTTTGTCGCAAAACTACATCTGATGAAGCCCTCGCCCTCACTGCCAAAATCACTTCCAGGCACGACAGCAACTTTTTGCTTCTTCAACAAGTCAAAAGCAAACTTCGTGCTGTTTTTGCTGATGTGCTTGATGTTGGAGAATGTGTAAAAAGCGCCTTTCGGGTTTGGTGTAGTCAGCCCCATCTGATTCAGGCGTTTTACAATAACTTTTCTTCTTCTGTCGTACTCTTTGACCATGGCGAGCGTATATCTTTTGGGCAATGATAATGCCTTAATACCAAGCTTCTGCGACAATGTTGGAGCGCAAATGGATGTGTATATGTGCGTCTTCTTGATGGCATCAATAGCTTCTTTCGGCGCCACGACATAGCCGAGGCGGAAGCCACACATTGCGTACGTCTTGGAAAAGGATTGGAACGTAAACACGCGGTCACTCATACCATTCAAGCTTCCAATGCTGACATGTTTCGCATCATCGTATACTATCTGCTCGTATGCCTCATCAGAAAAAATTGCCAAGTCACGCTCAACTGCCAAATCAGCGATTTCTTCCAAAACTCTTCTGCTGATGACATTGCCAGTCGGATTTGCCGGAGAATTCAGCAGGATAACCCGCGTCTTCTTGTCAATCAACTTCTTCATGTCATCCGGATTTGGCTCAAAATTATTCTCCTCAGACAAACTGTAGCTGTCAATCGCTGCATTAAACAATTCAAAACTCGGCAGAAAACCCATAAATCCGGGATTTGGAACCAAAATCTCCTCAGACACGTCAAGCGTGCACGCAGCAGCAAGCAGCAAAGCTTCCTGACTGCCACAGGTCACTGCAACATTCTCAGGAGCTGCCTTAATCCTGTTATCGTGGCGCACTTTTTTGCAAATCGCTTCGCGCAATTCGTGTAATCCGCCTGCAGGAGAATAATGATTGCTCTGGTTAGCCAATCGCTTGACTTCAGCAACCAACGGTTTTGGCAGCTCAAAATCAGGCTCGCCCGGACCAAGCGAGAGCACATCAGGATGCTCCACCATTATCTCAATCAGCTTCTCAATCGCCTGGTCAGGCAATTGTTCCTCTCTCTCAGACAAGTGCACCATCTTTTTCTACAACTGAGTGCACAAACTTTAAAAAGCCAACGTTTCTGTGTATGTTACATGGAAAAGGGGGACTGGGGGTTAGTGGTCATAATTATTGTCATACTCATAATTATAGCACTGCTCACGAATAGCATGGACAAACTCTTTCCCACCCCGACTGTCAAAGAAGCAGTAACACAAACACTCAACATAACATGAGAGACCTCTCAAAAGAAATAGTTGTCAAAGAACTCATCACTTCGGTCTCTTTGATAAAAAAGCACGCGTTCTGGCTGGTGATATCATCACTTATTGACGCGCTCTTTTTCCTCGCGTGGGGATTCTTCACAACACCGGTCAGAGACAAAATTGTGGAACATTCTGTTCTGATTGCAAACAAGCTCTCAGCCATACTGGCAGAACAGGAAGTAAAAACAGGCATTCTCAGCCATCTGCTCGGGCCACAATTGCAACCAATGACTGGCAAGCTCATCCTGCTGATATTGTTGTTGTTTGCCGTCATTTACGTGCTCTACAACGCCTTCCATGGCACAAGCTGGTGGATGGCAACAAACATTGCAGAAATGCCACAGAAATATCGTGAATACATGCTCGGATTCGCGCGGGTGAACCTTATATGGATAACCGGATACATTTTATACAAATTCATTGACGTGATTATCAGCTTGCGCTACGTCATCATACAGAAATTCTCACCTGGCGCGCCAAACATTGCGGGAAAAGTTTTGCTGGCAGCGCTCGTATTGCTCGGCATCGCAGCATTCTTTAGCTATCCACGTTTGCGCGCAGCACAACTCTTCAGAACGCCATGGCGCATTACCGTGTCGCTTCTCGTTTTGTGCGCCAGCATGTTCCTCGCAGCACAATTCATTCTCAACAGCATCGGCAAACTAAACGTTGACGCGGCTCTTGTTGCCGGCATCATCATTCTCTTCCCTGTCATGAACCTCATCAGAACATACGCCATAAGAGTGCTCAGCCATGTTCACACACGCGATTAACCCAACCATTCTGCAGCTTGGACCGCTCGAAATTAGATGGTATGGGCTGATGTATGTTCTTGCGTTCATCGTCACATTCTACTATGTGCGAGCGGCAATACGACAGGGAAAGCTCGCGCTTACCGAAAAAGAACTTGACAGTCTTCTCGGCTGGATGGTCGCCTTTATGATTATCGGTGCGCGAGTATTCTACGCCATCTTCTACAATCCACAATATTTCATGGAAACGCCATGGAAACTATTATTCGTCTGGGAAGGAGGATTAAGCTTCCATGGGGGATTTTTGGGCATCGTGCTTGCAGTCTGGTGGTACGGACGGAAAAAAGGAGTGCCATTCCTCAAACTTGCAGACACATTTTGCGTGCCAATCGCGCTAGGAAACGCATTTGGCAGAATCGGCAATTTCATCAATGGAGAATTGTACGGCATTCCAACAAATCTGCCCTGGGGCGTTGTATTTCCCGGAGCAGAAGGACCACGACACCCAACGCAAATCTATGAAGCCGCGTACAATGTAGTAATTTTCGCAATTCTTTACTCACAACGAAACAAACAGTGGAAAGACGGCATGCTATTCGGCATCTTCATGATGCTCTACAGCATTTTCCGATTTGCAGTGGAATTCATCAAAGACCTGCCACAGTTTGGCCCGCTGACAATGGGACAATGGCTCACGCTGCCGGTGTTCTTGCTTGGAGTCTGGCTTGTCTGGCGGGCACGCAATGTTTAAATACCCCACTTCGCTTTTTCCAACACTATGAAGAAGTTATTTTTGCTGATTGTGTTGATTCTTCTTGTCGCGTGCGCAGGAGAAAAACTTCCTGAACCAAAACCACAACCCGCGATACCGCAGATTGAAATTGTCCCGCCTGGTGGCGGAGTTCTGCCAGAAAAGCCGCAATACGAGCCACCACCCAGTGAGCCAGAAGTACCAGACATTGCAAACGCCACGTAAATGAAACGAATTCTTGCTTTCATATTCCTTCTTCTCCTTGTATCATGCACACGTGATACTTCTACAACAGCCACGCCGCCGCAGCCACCACTCAAACCGTTAACAGGAGTGACGCCGAGCGGCACTACAACAACGCAAGATGGTCACACCATTGCATATCAGCTTTATCCCAACAAGGCAGGAAGCCCTGCAGTCATCCTTTTGCACATGCTAAGGCGAAGCAGGACAGACTGGGACTCTGTAGCAAAATGGCTGCAGAAAAACGGATACACAGTCATAGCGATTGACTTACGGGGACACGGGCTCAGCACCGGCAACTTTGAGAAATTCACGCCAGAAGACTTCAACAAAATGACACTTGATGTTGCAGCAGCAAAAGGAGTTCTGGAAAATACCGGCGCTGACCTCAAAAGAATTTCCATCATCGGCGCAAGCATTGGCGCGAATGTTGCATACAAATATGCGGCAACAGATACAGATGTGAAAACAGTCGTGCTGTTAAGCCCTGGACTAGAATACAGAGGAGTGAAGTTAACTGAAAAATTATCCAAGCCATTCCTTATTGTTGCCAGCAAGGAAGATGAATACAGCGCGCAAACTGCACAAGAACTCTCGAAGAATACGTACGCAAAGCTGATTCTGTACGAAAACGCAGGGCACGGCACAAACATGTTCGTCAAGAACGAGCTGGCGCCGAGCATACTCCAATGGCTCAAGGAACACGCGTAAGATGGAAACATGGCTTATCTTATCGCTGATTTTTCCTGCACTCTACGCACTTGCAAACGTAATTGACAAATTCCTGCTGGAAAAACGCGTACAAAACTGCTTTTCCATAGTTCCTGTAGGAGGCTGGATACAGCTCATCTTCGGCATTGGCGTATTACTTTTTGCCCCATTCGCCGGAACACATTCCCAAGCAATCATTGCATTCCTGATTGGAATAGGCATAAGCATCACTTACGGTCTCTACTATTACGCGCTTTCTGTGGAAGAGGCAACACGCGCAATCTCAATCTGGTACATGACTCCAGTAATAATCGCAATCCTTGCAGCCATCTTTTTGGATGAAATTCTTCCTGCCTGGAAATATGCTGCTATAATTGTCGCGGCAGCAGGTGCTGTTCTCATCGGAATAGAACAGTTACGCGGGTTTGTCATGCGCAAAGGATTCTACGTTATTCTGCTTAACAGTTTCATACTCGCAACCATTTCCATCGCGCAAAAACACATGCTTGAAACACTTTCCTTCCTCAATCTTTTCGGCATACAATCACTTGGATTGGCAACCGGCGGAACACTTTTCCTTGTTTCACGGAACGTGCGAAGACATCTTTCTATCGTACTCAAAAGCGCGCATGTCGTTTTTGCCGGAGAAACCGTAACCTTCGCTGCAGTGCTTATAGGTCTCTCGGCCGTAGCCAGCGCTGAAGTGTCAAAAGTGAGCGCGATGAGCTCAGTACAACCACTCTACCTGCTCATCTACATGATTTTGCTCAGCACATTCATACCACATATTCTGAAAGAAGTATTCACGCGGAAAACACTTGCCATTAAAATTGTCTCAATTCTAATGATTGTTGTCGGAACATTTTTTGTGGCGCTTTAATACACAAAGTTTAAATAAGCCCAACTGCTCAAAATTTGTAAAAGAGATGAAAGAATTCATTTGTCCGAAGTGCGGTGCACGAAGCCATCGGCCAGGAACATGCAACAAGGACAAAATTGCATTTGAACTGCGCTGCCCGCAATGCGGACAAAAAGAATGCTATTGCAATTAGGAGGTCACAATGCCAGCCAAACCAAAAGTCATCGTATACTCAACGCCAACCTGTCCATACTGTCATGCGGCAAAGGAATTCCTGAAAGAAAACAAAATAGCATTTGAAGACGTAGACGTCAGCAAAAACCAGGACAGGGCACAGGAAATGATAGAAAAAAGCGGGCAGATGGGCGTGCCAGTGATTGATATCAATGGAACCATCATTGTCGGCTATGACAAGGAAGCGATAAAGAAAGCGCTGAAGCTCAAATAATTTCTCGTATCAAACCATCTTAGAAGGTAGGGATTTCAGGAATTGTCTAAAAAGATAATTAACGTGGGGTTGTAAAATAATTACTCCTTGAAACCTTGAGATTTTGCCCATTTAAGCAATTTTTCCCGTGTTTGTTTTTCCTTTTCATACAGGTGTTTTTTCTGTTCATACGCGCGTAAGTCTCGCCCGTATCTATGCTGTTGTTTTTCCCAAGCTTTTGAGGATGTCTCATACTTCTTATGAGCGTTTGAGTATTTCTTTTTGGTCTCTCTATAGAATGTGATGAGGTCGTTGACCACCATGTCAAATGTTTTTCCTTTTTCAGCCAAGTCCAATGATAGGAGCCTTTCTCTTGTTTCTTCGGAAATTTTTATCGTCGTTACCATAGTATACTAGGTATAACGAGTATACTTATAAAGCTTTCGGTTCTAGGCCAGAAAAACTCACCTTTTCGAACCGTTTATTTGCATATTCTTCAAAAGCTTTAAATAACGTCTAAAACGGGCTTCTTTCAACGGGCACGTAGCTCAGCCTGGCAGAGCACATCGTTCGCAACGATGGGGCCCCGGGTTCAAATCCCGGCGTGTCCACTAGAAATATTTCTTCACGCCCGCTTTGGGGCATAACTTGTTGACAGGGCATTTAGAGCAATAAGGAGTGGGAGCTTGGCAAATTGCACGACCATGCGCCTTGAGAAGATGAGGGATTTTGTCCCACCAATACTTGTCCAAGTTCATTAAATCAGTTTCAACTTTCTCAGGATTTGTGTTCTTTGTCCAGCCCAAGCGGTAAGCAACTCGCAAGACGTGTGTGTCACAAGGAATGCCGACAACAATTCCATACGCGTTCTGCAAGATTGCATTTGCTGTCTTTCTGCCAATGCCTGGAAGCTCGGTGAGCTCGTCCATTGTTTTCGGCACTTTGCAATCGTGCTTCTCAACCAACATCTTGCATGCGGCAATGATGTTTTTTGCTTTATTTCCGGCAAAAGAAATCTTGCTGATGTATTTCACAAGCTCTGACGTTGTTGCTTTCGCATAATCATCTGCTTTTTTGTGTTTCGCAAAGAGAGCAGGTGTGGCAGAATTGACCACCTCATCGCGCACTTGAGCAGAAAGAATGGCGGCAACCATCAAGTCCAGCGGCGTCCTGAAATCAAGATAATATTTCGCGCCTGGATAGGTCTTCTGCAGGATTTTCAGCACGTGCGCCGCTTTTTCCATGAATGGTTAATGCTCCATTTTGCATAAAAATGTTCGTATTGTCGTACTATAAAGACGTCAATTTCAAATGTGCATTTTACTATGATGCTCTTATGTATAAAGAGCTGAAGTATACCTTAGATTTCCTCTTTATCTTCATGCTAGTGCTAAGTATAATACTATTCCTCGCTGGCCTGGTTACAGATGTTGGCGGGCCGGCGCTTGAAGCGATTCACCGCATTGATTTCGCCATATTGGGAGGCTACTATGCTTTCTTTGCACACGGAATTTACAAGGCAAAACAGAAAATTCAGTATGTAAAGCAGCACTGGATAATGCTGGCGCTTCTGCTGCTTCCGTTTTTGCCGATTGCGCGGCTGGCGCGGCTTGCAGAACTTGAGCGCGCATTAGCAATAAGCGCAAATACTCTCTGGCACTTCCTTGACGAGCTTGGAATGCTGTGATTTCCGACATCTTTTTATACGCTTATTCTCGTCGCACAAACAATGGGCAGGTAGTTCAGCCCGGTAGAACGCCCCGCTGGCAGCGGGGAGGCCGTGGGTTCAAATCCCGCCCTGTCCATGAGCAAACTTATAAGTAGCTTTTGTATTTTGTGCGAATGCGCTCGGCGTCTGACAAGACAATAGCCTTCATCTGGCCTTCGAGCGCGTGCAGTTTTTCTTCGACATTCTCGCCTGCAAGGAGCTTATTGATAATTGCAAAAAATTCATTCTGCATTTGATCCTTCTCGACAGGCAGCAGCTGCGTGACCCATGTCAATCTGGCCGGCAGGGGAACTGCCTCGTTTCCCAGGCGCGCAACCGCCTCACGGAAATACACCTTCTTTTGATTTTCGTCCTTTTGATCTCGTGGTATAATTAAATTGCACCTTTCACGCTCAGTCTCAATATCCTGCTTCACCTGTTCCTTCATTGCTACCCACCTTGCACCCTGACCCTTCGCATATTCTTCCATTCTCTGCGCCTTTTCCTTCCATGAAACCAATCTTTCCTGCAAGCGAGCGGTTTCCTCATCAATTACGTTTTGGACCTTGAACTTGATGTCCTTCACTTCCCGAATCGCTTTCAAATCTCCCTGGGAAGCGTCCCTTAACTTACCAACATAATCCAGAATCATGTAATCAAAATTAGGCGTGACTGCAAGCCGTGCTACCGGATTAAATCGCGCATCCTGCAGAAGCGCAATCCGCGTTTCATACCACGGAATGACTTGTTTTAAATCGTCTTCATCTTCTGGAAAAAGCGCATCGGCCTCTTTTTTGACCTGCTTCCGCTCTGCGGCAACCTGCTCCGCCTCGACAGAAAAGCCAGCCAGCTCTTCCTTGCGCGGTCCGAAAATCCTGCCAAAAAAGCCCATCGAATGTATTAACGCTGCGCGCTATATAAAAATAGCGCACGCAATATTATTAAATCACGATCCATTTGTTTATCACATGGCGCGACCAAAAGCATTCCGGTATCTGACTTGGAGTGTGTTCAACAATTACATTGGGCGCAAGAGAGCAAACTTGTTCAGCGTCATTGTTGATACCAATGAAGGTCTTGTTTATCCTGTGCCAACTGACACAGAACATATTGACTGGGCAGCACAAATTCTTGGCTGCACCCGTGATAATATTCGCCAGGACCCTTCCGTGGCATCTCATCTTATACCTGTTGTCATTGAGACATCTCCGCCGCCAGAAGAGCTTCGTCGAGTGGTGATAGGAACATGCGGTATGGAAATCGGCTACCGAGTCAGGCATACCGCGGACCAACTTGAGCGAGGGCGAGCGATGGTTATGGAATTCTTGGAAGGTGGAGAAGTGCCCCTTGACAAAGACCTACAGCCAGAAGTGGTCAAACGCTGGCTGGCAGCGTAAGATTTAAATAGTCACCCCTATATAATGGTAACATTATGGAGCAGATTGTGGTTGGGGATACACCTCAGGATAGCGAGAGTGTTGCTGGCATACACACGCTAGATGACTTAGTCTACAATGTGCAACGCCTGTTCTTCGAAAATAGCAAAGAAGATTTCTTCAAAAAGGCACACGCGCTTGCAGCAACTTATTTTGAGAGAAACAAAGACCAATATTCTGCTTTCCAGAAACATTACAAGCAAACAGACACGTCAGAGTTTCCAAACGAAGTCAAGCTTTTCCTCGAGGCAATCACACGATGAAACAAAAATCATATGACTTTCTCACTTGGGCGGCTATTTCAAATTACGGCGACCGCAAAGAACCAGGACGCTTCAGCGTTGTTGTAGATTTGCCAGCAGGAACAGTATACGCAGTACCGCGCGAGGTAGAGCACAAGGATTTTCTCTGCACGCTTCTGGGAAGAACAGAAGAGGAAATAAAGCAAAATCCTTCGATGGTGAAGCGAATAGTTCCCGTGCATATCGACCTCAACGGACAAGATGAAGTCTACCGAATCATCACAGGCCTCAGCGGCTTTGAACAAATTTACCGCGTCAAGCACAGCATTGAAGACCTGCAGGCAGCACACCAACGAGCACTGAAATTTGTGGAACAGGGAGAAGCGCCTTGCGTTCAGACACTTGAAGCAAAAATAGATGGACGCTACGCCAGGCTAACAGCATAATTAACCGCAACGTTTTTAAAGCATCCTCGTTCTCAAAAACAATATGGTCAAGGGGGCATTTTTCGACTTTTGGGGAACGCTTGTAGAGAATGGCACATATTCGCCTCTCAAACAGAGCTTTGGAATATTACGGGTACGAATGCCGTTCGGACAGTTTGCAGAACATTTTGAACGCGTGTTAATGACGAAACAATATGAAGACCAGGCGGCAGCATTTGTCGAAGTCTGCAAAGCATTCAATGTCGATCCAATCCCGATAGTCATCGAAAAACTCATTGGCGTCTGGAACAAGAACAGATTATTGGCAAAACTGTATCCAGACACGATTGACACGCTCAAAGCATTGAAAGAAAAAAAGATAAAAATAGCGCTAATCAGCAACGCACCTCAAAACAGCGTTGAATCGGTGCTGGAACGCTTCGGCATGACTGACTTGTTTGACGGCATCTTCATCAGCCACGAGCAAGGAATGCTCAAAACAGAAGGGCTCTTTGAAGCTGCACTCAAAAAACTCAAGCTCAAAAAAGATGATGTAATCTCAGTAGGAGATAGCATTGAAACAGATATCAAAGGAGCAGAAGCAGCGGGCATAAAAGCATACCTGTTGGACAGAAAAGGAAGAAGAGAATTTGCAAACAAAATACAATCACTAACAGAACTGATTAAAATCGCGGAGGAATAATCATGCATCAAGCATACGTTTTACACAGAGACGTCAAACGAAAAGCACGCGGGTTTACCTGCGCAGAAGCACATGACGCGGGCATTGTGACCTGCCAGGAATTTGACGCTTTGAAACTGCCCTGGGATTCACGCAGGAAGACAAAATACGCAGAGAATGTCGCGTATCTGAAATCGCTTGCAAAACCTGCTTTGAAAGCGAAGCCAAAAGCTGCAAAGCCAAAAGTTTCAAAATGAATGATTGCATTTTCTGCAAGATAATCAGAAAAGAGATTCCTTCTGAAAATTTTGTTTACGAAAACGATAAGATAGTTGCGTTCTTAGACATCGCACCAAGCAGTCCAGGGCACACTCTTGTCGTGCCAAAAGCGCACTATGCTGACTTGCTCGAAACGCCTGATGACGTGCTTGCAGACATAATGTCACGAACGAAGAAGATTGCTGTTGCAATTATGAAGGCAGTTAGCGCGCAAGGATTCAATACAATATGTAATACCAAGCCGGCGGCCGGACAGGTAATCTTCCACACGCATTTCCACATCATACCGCGCTTTCCAAATGATGGGCTGAAGCACTGGCCCAAAATTGGCATGAGCGCGGAAGAAATGAAGAGGATAAAAAACAATATTGTTTCTGCGTTGAAGTAATAGTGATCCACGACATAAGCTTTTTAAGCGTGCCCTTTTCCGATATCTGTGCGGCGGTGTAGCTCAGCCTGGTTAGAGCACCGGTTTCATAAGCCGGGGGTCACGAGTTCAAATCTCGTCACCGCCATTTTTGCAATACGTGCTTCGCACTCATTGTAGACAACAAACGAGATTTGAACATCTGGTCACTTCGTTCCCAGCCCTCCTCGATACCTCGGAGGAATCTCGTCACCGCCACTATATTTATATAGCGTGATTCCGTTCCTGTTCTCAAAGAGGTGATTTGAATGGTTGAACCAAAAATCCGTGGATGGCTGTATTTGATTGTTGGTCTTTTAGCCCTCTACTTTACATGGAGCGGAAACGTTTCCTGGGCAGTATACCTGTTGGCGGTGTCAATGGTAATCTCAGGATACCACCACGCATTCCAAAAGCACAAGTAATTCTTTTTCGATTTTTTTTATTAT
>Ga0247727_10016659_pt1 | contig 11829 bp, 16 predicted proteins | sample WisWelCaveWW1625_FD_202498 | JGI IMG/M metagenome (GOLD analysis project Ga0247727, IMG submission 202498) | Biofilm microbial communities from Wishing Well Cave, Virginia, United States - WW16-25 | ecosystem: Environmental > Aquatic > Deep subsurface > Groundwater > Cave microbial mat | place...
TCTTAGCAGTTCATTCGGGTATTTCAAAAAGGGCCGGGCTCCTTCCCCGGCATGGGCTCCTGTCCGAGTGGCACACGTACCGGCCCGGAACCACCTTGCCGTAGTTGGTCGCGGGCCTTGTTTCGTCCGACCCGCAGCGAGGACAGTTCGTCGTCTTTTCGCGCTCTTCCGGGCGCTTCCGCGGTCTTCCGCTGGTCATAGCGTCAAACCCTCCCGTCGATCTATTCGTAGTAGGTTCCGCCAAGATTTCCTTCGTATTCAAGTGAGCCCAAGCGGCGGCGACTTCCTCGGCGTCGCGAGTCTTGATGACAAGCTCGTCGTTGCCGAACGTGTTGACGGGAGCGAACGTCATTCCGGTTCCGAGCGGCGAGACCTGCGCGTTGAGGAGGCCTACCCCAAAGACGAGGTATTCGGTCTCTGGTGTCTCGTCCGGGAGGGAGCATGCCCAACGGAAAACGTCGCCACGCTTCAGCGTGCCGAGCGCCGTCTCGGGGCTACTCATCGTTCACCTCTCGATCATCCGCCGTGGTCCCGACCCTCGCCTCAACACGCGAGAGGTGAGGCAAGCATAGAGAGGTCCTGGTCGGGGCCGCGGGGGGCGTTTCGCAAGGCGCTTGTCTCACCATGCCTATTAAACGCCAATGGTTGGCTGAAAGTTTCAAAGATCGTCATTTACTCATGCAAATTCTTTTATTGCTTGGCTATCAATGGCTTGCGCGTGAATTATTTTTCATGGAAATTCAGCATTACGCCGTACGGCCTTCCTGCGCGCGGAGGAGCTCGACGGCGCGCTTGCGCTCCGCGTTGTGCCAAGCGAGGGCGCATTTCGTCGAGCAGTAGAGCTTGGGCGAAGGTCCGCGAGCCCCTGGCTTACGGGCTACAGCGGCGCCACAGGCGCGGCAAACATGTTGGACGGTATCGGTATCCATCTCTCCTCCGCAAAAGGTTTACATTAGTATGCTACCAAGCTGGCGCGATGTCAAGAGCGAATCGTCCTCGCCTTTTATTTTCGCCCAAGGCTTGACATCGGCCTTGCAGGACGCTACAATTACCGCGTTGGAGATCTCATGAGGATTTCGACCTTCCGAGCCCGTCGCGCTGCCGCTGGTGAGATCTCCAACAATCCCACCCTAGGAGCGCGGCGCGGCGGGTTCGGGGGGTCGCCAAGGAGAGCGAATGAGGGAAACGGAAATGACATCCGGCCACGCATCGCTCATCAAACTCGGTAGCGCTCTGGGGCTCTTGGCGCAAGCCAAGACGATCCAGGAAGTAAAGCATGTCTCCGATTTAGCCGAAGCCGCACGGGTGTACGCTAAGCAGTCTCATCTCAGCATCGAGATCGTGAACGACGCTTCCGAGATTCGCCTCCGGGCCGAGCGGAGGCTGGGCGAAATGCTCAAGGTCGCGCCGAAAAATCCCGGTAGTCGAAAGAAAGCTGGCGATTCCAAAATGGAATCGCCAGTGCCCAAGCTCTCCAGTATCGGGATATCTCTTAAGCAGTCCTATTTCGCTCAGAAGGTAGCTTCCGTCCCTCAGCGAAATTTCGAGAAGTTCATTGCCGACGGACGACAGGACGGACGAGAGTTGCGGACTTGGGAACTCACCCGGAAAGTAATCCAAGAGGATCGGAGGAAACGCCGAGAGGAAAGACTCCGCGACCTTTCCAAGACAAGCCAGGGGCTTTCGGGTACGCTGGGAGTGTTTCCGATCCTGTACGCCGATCCGCCGTGGAGATACGAATACATCGCCACGGATTCCCGCGCCATCGAAAATCAATATCCGACCATGGACCTCGAAAAGATCAAAGCCCTTCCCATCGCCGATATCTCAGCGCCCGACGCGGTTCTTTTCTTATGGGCCACGAGCCCAAAGCTCGAGGAAGCCCTGGAGGTCATGCGCTCTTGGGGCTTCAAGTACCGAACTTCCGCTGTGTGGGACAAAGAGAAGATCGGCATGGGCTACTATTTCCGGCAGCAGCACGAGTTCCTCCTCTTGGGGACGAAGGGCGATCCTCCGACGCCTCCCGAAGAGGCGCGACCGCCTTCGGTCTTTCGGGCGGGCCGATTGAAGCATTCCGAAAAACCCGAGGACGTCAGGAAGGCGATTGAAACCATGTATCCCAGCCTGCCGAGAGTGGAACTTTTCGCGCGAACAAAGCATTCCGGCTGGGAGGTTTGGGGAAACGAAGCGTGAATGATTTCGTCACTGATCTGGCCTGGAGCTTCGAGATCGCCGACGATCAATCCCTGGATGCCTTCTATCGAAAGACGTTCCCCCACTTGGAGAGGATCGAAAAGGTCCAAGACTTGGCGTTGCAAAGACGCGGAATCGACAAGATTCTCCACATGAAAAGCGGCAAGAGCTATTTCGTCGATGAGAAAAAGCGGCGCACGGCCTATCCGGATATCCTCATCGAGGAATATTCCGATTTCGACCGGCGGCGCGTCGGCTGGATCGGAAAGGACAAGTACACCGACTACCTGGTCTACGCGATCATGCCGACCCAGACCGTCTATCTTTTCCCCTTCCTGCTCCTGCAGCTCGCCTGGCTCCGAAACTACTCTCAATGGCTGGCCAGGTACGGACGGAAGTTCGCGGCCAACAAAGGCTACAGAACGTCCAATATCGCCGTTCCCGGAGGCGCGCTTATCGATGCGATACGCTGGGAAATGTGCCAGACTGAAGCGGTCTAGGAGATCAGGAGGAAACCATGTCGCGATTCCAACGCCATGCCGAAGTGATCGCTTCGGCGCTTGCCCTTTGCGAACGCATGTACCAGGGTTCTCTCGGAGCCGATATCAGCGAGGCGGAAATCTCCCGCATCGCACGGGAGCCGCTCGCGGTCCTCTCCGACATGGTGGACGTTCTCACGGCGGCCGCGGCGACCCTCCAGCAAGAAGCGGCTCCTGCCGCGCAGGCATGAATCCCCAGCTCGAAAAACGTCTCCTTGATCTGGCCGGCGCATGGCGGTCGATGTCCGATAGCGCCGATCCGGTCTCGCCGGAAGCGGTCGAAGCGGAGCGGCGGCGCAACGATGCTGCGTGCATGGCCCGTGCGATCGCAGAGAAAATTCTTCGCCGCGAACCCCTGGACGGAGACCTGTCGAAACTCGCGGAGACCTGCAATGATCTCTCCGGAGACGATGCGGCACTTCCGACTTGGCAGGAGTTGACGGGGGCGCCGATCTTGTCGGGATCTCCCCTCTTGGAGCAAGCCAATTTTCCCGTCCCTTATGTCGCGTTTCCCCTGTTCATCCGAGGCACGCTGACGCAAATTCACGGACCTCCCAAGGGCGGGAAAAGCACGTTCAGCCTGTTTTTCAGCGTCGCGGCGGCGTGCGGTTCCTGGCCGCAGGATTCCCCGATTTACGCCGACCAGCCGGCGCGCGTCCTGTTCGTCTCGTGGGAGGACGCACCCATCCTGCTCTCGCGCCGCATCGCCTCCTACGCCGATGGATTGGGACTCGGTCGGATCATGCCCGAAAACCTCCTGGTGACGTACATGCCGGAATTCTACCTCAACGTCGCAAAACACATCACCGTCTTGGAGAAGGAAATCGTCGAGAGACATCTGGATGTCGTGATTTTCGATACGCTGTCTCATGCTCACGCCGTCGAGGAAAACACCGCCACCGAAATCAAACCCGTCATGAACGCCATGCGTCGTTTGGCCGTCCGCACGCAATCCTCGCTGTGCTACGTCCATCACGCGGTCAAGGCCAAAGAGGGCCGATCCATCGGCGAGCGCGGCCGGGGTTCTACCGCGATATCCGCCTCCGCCGACATCATCATCGATTGGGGCGACCACGGTCAGAGTGACATCACCCCGGTCTCGTTCACGTCCAAGTGGGGCGAAAAAGGTACGTGGGAAGTGGAATACGTCCGCCTCCCCAATGACGCCGTACGCTGGGATATCCGCGCCCTGGAGATCAAAAAAAATAAAACCGAACGGAAAAACGCCGTCCTCCGAGCCATCACCGATCTCCTGCCCCATTGGCAAGCGGGCGTCCCAAGTACCGCCGTCATTACCCTCGTGGCTGATATGGGAATTTCCAAACAGACCTGTCACCGCTACTTGGCCCAACTCGTTGATGACAAAAAAGTACTCCTGCAAACAGATGGTAAACGCCATTTGTATCTATTACCAAGCGATAATCAATGACCGTCTCAAAAATCGTCTCAGTATGTCTCAGCTATGTTCTAATCGGTATGTCTCAGTCTCATTCCCTATGGGAATAGGGGGGAAATGAGACATGAGACATGGCGATATGAGACATGAGACAACGAGGTGGAAAGGACCGTCCGAATGACCCCCTGCCCCTGCCTCTCCGACACCCTCTGCTGCAAGTGTGCGTGCCCTTGCCTCCGAGAGTGCGACGGGCATGTGATCCATGCGGACTGCGAGAAGCCACCCATGAGGGAAGATGGAAACCGCGAGCCTACCGGCCTGGCGCCGGAAGCTCCTGCGGAGACGATAGCAGTAGAGTCAGCCGTGCCTCCGAACGTCGCTCATCTGTCGGCTGAGCAGCGAGCGGAGTTGCATCGCCAAGCGGAAGAAGAGGGAATCACATTTTGACTCTCACTGAACGCCAAGGTATTACGTGCGTGCGTTTTCGCCAAAACCGTGCCAAGATCGTCCAGGCTGGCACATAAGTTGGACGTGATTTTGCAAGTCTTTGAGTTTAAGCTGGTTAGCAATCCAAGTTTGTGCCAACTCGTTGTCTCACTTGGATTTGGTGGGACATGCAAAAAAACTGCTCAAATTGGGATAAATTCGTGGTTCAAAAATTCTTTTTCTAATATTAGCAGAGACTATTTTTAGAAAATGTCAAAAATCATACAACTTTTGAACCGTTTCAAGCGTACGCTAGTGCGGAGCGTTAGCGGCGCGCACCTAGCGCAACGCAGCGTTCTGTTATTACGCCTGTTGCCGCGTGCTTACGCGCGGGCTCGCTTGGGGCGCTCGCCGCGCGCCGCGGAACAGCGTTGCAAGGCACTTGCCTTTTTGCGACATTCACTGATTCAGATGATACGCTATTGTTACAGCTGTGGCAAGGAATTTCCGCTTGTCCATCGCTTGCGGGCCTTTTGCTCTTACACCTTCAAGGAAGAATTTCTGGATTTCCAGTATGAAGAAAGGATTGCGCCCATGCCGGACCAGACCTTGGAGTGCACGGACTGCCGCGAGCCGTTCACGTTTACTGAGAGAGAGCAAGCTTTCTACGCTACCAAGCTCGACGCCAAGACCGGGCAACCGTGGAGTGCGCCAAAACGCTGCAAACCCTGTCGTGAGGCGAAGAAGCAGGCGCGGAGGAGCCAGGGGAATTAGATGATCCGCATGCTTGAAATCCCTGAGCCGACGCCTTCCCTCAATGCGATTCTACGCATGCACTGGAGCAGCCGTATCAAATTTGGTGAGCGATGGGAACTGCTCCTCTTGGAAGCGCGTGCTCATTTCATGCCCGCTGCCCGTCGGAAACGCTTCGTGCGAATCACACGCGTCGCTTCGCGTCTCCTCGATCTGGACAACCTATGGGGCGGGGCAAAGATCCCCATCGACGCCATGAAGAAGCTCGGGATCGTGGTCGATGACAGCCCGCGATGGCTCAAACTGAGCGTCGTACAGCGGAAGGGCACGCCGGCGCGGACGGAAATCGAAATACGAGATCGGTCTTGAAACGAATCTTCTGGCGCTTCGTCTGCTTGCTCCTCGGTCACATCGACGAGCCCATGCCTCTGGATGGCCGCGAGCCTCCATGCCACATCACGCTACTGGGTTCATGGAAGCTCGTGTGCAAAGTATGCGGGCGGACGCGCCTTGACCCGTGAGTCGATCATGTGATAAGGTGAATCTATGAAGGGAATCAGAATCGGCCCGCCGAAAACGTCGCCCAAGCGCATCGAGGCGACGGAACGCCAGCTTTTCGCCATCAATCTCCGCAAGCAGGGCTGGAATTATTACGACATGGCCCGGCAAATGGGTTGCTCGCCGGCAAACGCATGTGATCTAGTCAAGCGGGGCCTCAAGAACATGCTCCGGGCGCCTGCGGAAGAGCTTCGTACCTTGGAATACGAGCGGCTTCAGGCGATCATGAAGGTGCTTTGGACGAGAGTGCAGAAAGGAAATCTCGGCGCTATCGGGATGGCGCTAAGGACCTCGGCTCAGATCGCGGAACTGATGGGACTCAACATCCAAGTGAAGGGTCCGGGCGATACAGGCATCACGCTGACGCAACTGATTCTGTCCGTGCATGAGGCGATCCCGCAGTCTGAGCGGCTGAAGGTCATCGAAGGCAAGGCCGAGGAGGCGAACGGCAATGGTATGGACGGAGGAGAGCGCATCGAGATACGAAGTGAAGAAGTGGATCAAGCAACCGAGCAAATTCGTCCATGACGTCTTCGGGGCTACTCCCGATCTGTGGCAGGCGGAGGCGCTCGATGCGTTTCCAACCTCTCAGCGCATGTGTCTTAAGGGATCGAAGGGAGTAGCGAAGAGCACGACGCTCGCCTGGCTCATCTGGAATTTTCTTCTCACGCGCCCGTATCCGAGGATTGCGGCGACATCGATCACCTCTGAGAACTTGTCCGATGGACTATGGACGGAGCTTCAGAAGTGGCGGAACAAATCGCCGCTCTTGACGGCGAAGTTTGAGTGGACACGGACGAGGATATTCTCGAAGGAGCAGCCGGAAACATGGTGGGCGAGTGCGAGGAGCTGGAGCCGAAGCGCCGACAGCGAGCAGCAGGGGAATACTCTGGCTGGATTGCACGAAGACTATCTGCTTTTCGTGATCGACGAAGCCGGAGGGGTGCCGGATGCGGTTGTCGCGGCGGCTGAAGCCGGACTGGCGACGGGCAAGGAAACGAAGCTCGTCATTGCGGGCAATCCGACGCATCTGGAAGGCCCGATCCATAGAGCATGCACCCGCGAGCGGCATTTGTGGAAGTTGTTCGAGGTGACGGGCGATCCTGACGATCCGAAGCGTTCGCCGAGAGTGTCGATCCAGTGGGCCAAGGAGCAGATCGAGAAGTACGGCCGCGAGAATCCATGGGTGCAGGTGAACGTGTTCGGGCGCTTTCCGTCGGCGTCGATCAACTCGCTCTTGGGAGTGGACGAGGTAAGTGCGGCCATGCAACGCGATCTGTCCGACGAGGCGTATGAGTTCTCTCAAAAGCGGCTTGGGATTGACGTGGCGCGTTTCGGCGACGCGCGCACGGTCATCTTCCCGCGACAGGGCCTCTTGGCTTCCAATCCCGTCGAGATCCGAAATGCGCGCTCTCACGAGATCGCGGCGCGGGTGGCGTTGGCGAAGAGCCGATGGCATTCGGAGATGGAGTTCATCGACGACACGGGCGGCTACGGAGCGGGCGTCATCGACGCGCTCCTTCAGGCGGGACACGCCCCGACCCCGATCAACTTCAGCGGGAAGGCGATTGATCCGCGCTACTTCAACAAGCGGAGCGAGATGTGGTTCGAGATGGCCGACTGGGTCAAGAGGGGCGGCGCCTTGCCCCATGATCCGGGTCTGGCGCGGGAACTGACGACGCCGACGTACACCTTCCAGGGAGGGAAATTCCGGCTCGAGGAGAAGGAGCAGATCCAGGAGCGTCTCGGCTTCTCTCCCGATCTGGCAGACGCTTTGGCGTTGACCTTCGCCCTTCCTGAAATGCCGCGCGCTGGCGTGGTCCTGCCTGGGGGAGAGCGCGCCGGCAAGCTCGAGCACGAATACGATCCCTTCGACTCCTCGAGGCTCTAACGATTTCCCCTTGACATATCCCGGCGCACCGCTACACTTCACCTGAAGCGCAGGCGGGTAGCTCCCGCCGTGGTCGTCCAAGGCTGCGATTGTCCTCCAGGAATCGCGGCCCTGGACGCCGCGCCCCCTGGAGGCTTCCTCAAGGAGGCCGTCTCGATGTTGGTGAGGGGCGCGGAGCAGCAGGACCTCGACTGGCTCATCGGTCAACTCAAGGAATTCTCACGGTTCTTCGGATCACATCACGTGCTCTTCCCGCATGACGACGAAGCTTACGCACGTAACGGTCTGTCGGGCATGATGGAGAAGCATCTTGTCCTGGTGGCTGAGCGCGAGGACAAGACACCGATCGGGTTTGTGGCGGGGATCGTGACGCCGCATCTGTTCAACCCGAAACTCCGGGTGCTTTGCGAGACGTTCTGGTGGGTGATTCCCGAGGCGCGGATGTCGTTGGCTGCGTCGAAGCTTCTCGATGCGTTCACGAAGTGGGGCCAGGAGCACGCCGACTGGATCATCTTTTCGCTCGAGGAGCGCACGCCGGTGCGGGATCGCGGGCTGTTGCGGCGAGGTTTCAGACTGCAGGAACGGTCGTATCTGATGGAGGTGGAATGATGGCTGCCGCGACGGGTGCGATTATTGGGGCTCTTATCGCAGCAGGGGCTACGGCCTATTCGGTCCAGCAATCGGAAGAGGCGCGTCAGGAAGCGCGGAAGGAGAAGAAGCAGCAGGGGGAGGCTCAACGAAGGCTCGAGGGTGAACTCCGCGGAAGGCAGGAGGGGGCCGAGAGTGCCGCTCTGGCGCGTGCGACGCGCGAACAGGCACGGGCAAGGCAGCGGGCTCTTGCGGCGGGTGCTACTGGCAGACGCGAGACGATCCTCACCGGACCCTTGGGACTCGTCGGCGAAGCCACGACGGGACAGAAGACGCTCCTGGGACTTTAGATGCCCGATCCGTACTACAACCTGAACTATCGGCCGGAGACGAAGCGCCAGTATCTCGAGCTTCTCAGGGTGCAACTCGAGAACGAGCGTTCGAGTTTCATCCCGCATTGGCGGGATCTCGGAGACTTCATTCTTCCCCGTCGGCCGAGGTTCTTCCTTTCGGACGCGAACCGGGGCGAGCGTCGGAACCAGAAGATCATCGACACGACGGCGACTCTGGCGGTGCGGACGTTGCAATCCGGGATGATGGCGGGGATCACGTCTCCTGCGCGGCCGTGGTTTCGGCTGACGACTCCCGATCCTGAATTGGGTGAATTCGCGCCGGTCAAGGAATGGCTGCATGTGGTCGCGCAGCGGATGGCGACGGTGTTCTTGAGATCGAATCTGTATAACGCGCTCCCCATCGTCTACGGAGACCTCGGCGTTTTCGCGACGGGTGCCGTCTCGATCGAGGAGGACTTCGAGAGCGTCGTGCGCTTCTATCCGTTTCCCATCGGCAGCTACATGATCGCCAACAATGATCGGCTGAAGGTCGATGTCTTTTTCCGAGAGTTCAGGATGACGGTGAGGCAGATCGTCAACCGGTTCGGTCGCAAGGCTGAGGAGCCAAGCAAGATCGACTGGACGAACATGTCGGCCTACGTTCGGAATCTCTGGGAGAACGGGCAGGTTGAGGCATGGGTGGATATCGCTCATGCGATCATTCCGAACGACGATTACCGTCCGAGGGCGGTGGAGGCGAAGTACAAACGGTACTTGTCGTGCTATTACGAGCGCGGATCTTCGGGCGTAGCGACAGGCAGTTACGTCGCGGAACTTGACGGCGAGAAGATCCTCAGCCAATCGGGATACGATTATTTTCCGATTCTCTGTCCGAGGTGGGAGATCACCGGAGAGGATGTTTACGGAACGAACTGTCCGGGCATGACGGCTCTCGGCGATATCCGGCAGCTTCAGATCGGCGAGAAGCGCGGTGCTCAGGCGATCGAGAAGATGGTGAATCCTCCGATGGTGGCTCCGACGGCGCTCAGGACGATGAAGACGACGATCCTGCCGGGGGACATCACCTACTCCGACGAGCGGGAAGGCCAGAGGGGATTCCGTCCCGCCCATGAAGTCAACTTCAGGATCGCGGAACTTGAGGCGAAACAGGATCAGGTTCGTCAGCGAATTCGCCGAGCCTTCTATGAAGACCTCTTCCTCATGCTGGCGACGATTGATCGGCGTCAGATCACGGCGCGGGAGATCGATGAGCGCCATGAGGAGAAGCTTCTCATGCTCGGGCCGGTGCTCGAGCAACTGAACCAGGATTTGCTCGATCCCTTGATCGACAACACCTTCGACATCATGCTCCGGCAGGGGCTTATTCCGAGACCTCCGGAGGAACTTCAGGGCACGACGCTCAAAGTCGAGTATATCTCGATCATGGCGCAGGCGCAGAAACTCGCGGGGATCGGCGGGATCGAACGCTTCGCAGGCTTCGTCGGACAGATTGCGGGATTCGATCCTCAAGTGCTCGACAAGATCGACCGGGATCAGATGGTCGATGAATACGGCGAGATCACGAGCGTCCCTCCGCGAATCATCGTGCCGGACGAGCAAGTGGCGGCAATCCGTCAGGCGCGCGTTGAGGCGGCTCAGGCGCAGCAAGCGGCGGCTATGGCTGCTGATGCGGCAAGAACAGTGAAGGACTTATCTTCCGCCAAGATGGGCGAGGATAACGCGCTCACGCGGCTGGAGGAACTCTCCCGAGCCGGAGCGATCACGCCGTGACGACTCCGAAAGCGTTTGTCGGGAATGCAGCCGACGAGGATCAGGTCCGCGATGCGGGCAGGAAAGTCAAGACGCTGCGAGAGCGCGAACTTGAAGACGTGCGATTCGTGCTTTCCGACGTGCGCGGGCGGAGATTCTACTGGCGCTATCTCAAGCTCTGCCGGATTTTCGCCTTGAGTTTCACGGGAGACAACGAGACGTTCTTCAGGGAAGGACAGCGCGACATCGGACTCAGGTTGCTCGGGGATCTCAACGAAGCGACTCCGGCGGCCTACGCGGTCATGAAAGAAGAGAACGAGCGGATGGAGGACAAAGATGCCTGATCTTGCGGCGGCTCCTGCGGTTCTTCCAGAGAAGAAAGTGGATGCTGCGGCCGTTGCGGGTTCGGAATCGGTGACGCCGCCGGTTGCCGCTCCTCCTCCGGCGAAAGCGCCTGAGAGCGCCACAGCTCCCAAGGCGGCGGCGAAGGCTCCCGAAAAATACGAACTCAAGATGCCCGATGGTTCGCTCCTGGATGCCGGGGCGATTGAGAGGACCGCGACTTACGCCAAGGAGCGGGGACTCTCGAACGAAGACGCCCAGGCGGTGCTCGAGCGCGATCATGCGACCATCATGAGCTATGCGGATGCGCAGAAGGCGATGGTGTCGGAAAAGCTCGCGGCTTGGGTCGAGGATGTCAAAGCCGACAAGGAACTCGGCGGAGACAACTTCGGCAAGAGCGTGGAACTCGCCAAGCGGGTCGTCGAACGCTTCGGCACGGACGCCTTCAAGAAGGCCCTGAACGAAAGCGGGCTCGGCAACCATCCCGAGCTTGTGCGCGTCTTCGTTCGGATCGGCCGGTCCATGGCCGAAGACACGCTGGTCGTTCCGCGTTCCACGAGCGGCACGAAGCGGTCTCTCGAAGAGGTCTTTTACGGTGGCACGAAGGAGAAGTCCGAGTAAGGAGAAAACGAAATGGCTACCCTTGGAGCAAGTGTACTGACGCTTTCGGATTGGGCCAAGAGGCTCGATCCTGACGGCAAGGTTCCTGCGATCGCGGAACTCTTGTCCCAGTCCAACGAAGTGCTCGAAGACATGCTCTGGAAGGAAGGCAATCTGCCTACCGGCGAGCGTGTCACGGTGAGAACGGGCCTCCCGACGGTTGCCTGGAGGCTGCTCAATCAGGGCATCACGCCGTCGAAGTCGACGACCGCTCAGATCGACGAGCAGACGGGCATCCTTGAAGCCTGGAGCGAAGTCGACAAGGATCTGGCGGAACTGAACGGCAACACGGCGGCTTTCAGGCTTTCGGAAGCGGCGGCGTTTCTGGAGAGTCTGAACCAGGAGTTCGTCGGAACGCTTTTCTACGGGAACAGCGGCACC
>Ga0247727_10016660_pt1 | contig 11829 bp, 10 predicted proteins | sample WisWelCaveWW1625_FD_202498 | JGI IMG/M metagenome (GOLD analysis project Ga0247727, IMG submission 202498) | Biofilm microbial communities from Wishing Well Cave, Virginia, United States - WW16-25 | ecosystem: Environmental > Aquatic > Deep subsurface > Groundwater > Cave microbial mat | place...
CGTGACGGCGATATTCTCCGCCACCGTCATATGCGGAAAGAGGCCGACCTCCTGGAACACGTAGCCGATGCGCCGCCGTAGGGCGACCGGATCGAGGGTCGCCACATCGGCGCTGCCGACCCGCAGCGTTCCCGCACTCGGATCGGACAGGCGATTGACGAGGCGCAGCAGCGTGGTCTTGCCCGAGCCGGACGCGCCCACGACGGCCAGGAACTCGCGCGCGCGCACGGAGAGGGAAACGCCATCGAGCGCCGGCGCAGCATCACCGAAGCGCTTGCTGACCCCCTCGAGCGTGATCGCCGCGTCCTGAGCCATGACCGGGCCACCGAGCAGGCGCTAAGCCGATACCAACTCGTGGACGCTGAACAGATCGTTGCGATCGGTCCACACGCGGCCCGGCTGCCATCCGGACGACCGCGCCAGGTCCTGAAACTGGCCGATCGCGTACTTGTAGGAGTTCTCCGTGTGAATCCGCTCGCCGGCTCGGAAGCAAAACCGGCAGCCGCGCACCTCCACCTCCTGGTAGCGCCTGCTCTGCAGGTACATCTCGATGCGACCGTCCCGCGGGTTGTACACGGCCTGGTGCTCGAAGGCTTCGAGGTTAAACGTGCCACCGAGCTCGCGATTGATGCGGGCCAACAGGTTGAGGTTGAACGCCGCGGTAATGCCGCGCGAGTCGTTGTAGGCGAGCACGAGCTGGCGCGCGTCCTTCTTCAGGTCGACGCCGACGATCATCCGGCCGCCGGGCCACAGGTCGGTGCGAAAGACGCGCAGCAAGCGCTGCGCCTCGACGGGCGTGAGATTGCCGATGGTCGAGCCCGGGAAGAAGCCTGTCTTGGCACGTTCCGCAAGGTCAGCGGGAAACGCGACCGGATGGGAAAAATCACAGACGATCGGCCGTACGTCGAGCGTGGGAAACCGCGCGGCGAGGCGTTGCCTTGCGTCATCGAGCGCGCTTTCGGCGACGTCGACGCATACGTACGCCCCGAGTTTCGGCAACTGTCGCAACAGGATTTCCGTCTTGCGGCTCGAGCCGGAGCCGAACTCCACCAGGACGCCGCCGACCGGCACCCCCTGCGCCATTTCCGCGGCGTGGGCAGCGAGGATCGCCGTCTCCGTGCGCGTTGGGTAGTATTCGGGCAGGCGCGTGATTTCTTCGAACAGCTCGCTGCCGCGCGCATCGTAGAAGAAGCGGCACGGCAGGGCCCTGTGCGGCCGCGACAGGCCATTGAGCACTGCGGTCGCGAATTCATCATCCCCTGCCCGCGCAAGCGCGGGCAGGCGGCGTGGGGTGAGCATCAGGTGATCTCCGCGGCGAGACGCAGGCCCATGAACTGCCAGCGCTGGTGGGGATAGAAGAAGTTGCGGTAGGTCGCGCGCGTGTGCCCCGGCGGCGTGGCGCAGGAGCCCCCCCGCAAGATCTGCTGGCTTACCATGAACTTGCCGTTGTATTCGCCGAGCGCGCCGGCGGGCGGCCGATAGCCCGGGTACGGCAGGTAGGCGCTCTGCGTCCATTGCCACACGGCGCCGAACATCTGCCGCGGACTGCCGTCCGGCGCCTGCGCGGGCAGCGGCCGCAGTGCTCCGTCGGCCGGCGTCTTGCCGGTGACCGGCACGCCCCGGGCTGCGATCTCCCATTCGAATTCGGTGGGCAGCCGCTTGCCGGCCCAGCGGGCGAACGCATCCGCCTCGTAGTAGCTGACGTGGCACACCGGAGCCGCAAGCTCGACCGGCTGCAGCCCTTCGAGCGACATGGCCAGCCACTGGCCGTCTTGCTTCTCCCAGTAGAGCGGGGCCTCCCAGCCTTCTCGATTGATGGCCGCCCACCCGTCGGCAAGCCAATGCGCCGCCGTGCGGTAGCCCTCAGCGGCCATGAACTCGAGCCATTCGCCATTGGTGACGAGCCGATCGGCGAGCCGGAAGGGGTGAACGAGCGCGTCGTGGCGAGGGGCTTCGTTGTCCCAAGCGAAGCCTTCGCCAGCGTGGCCAACCTTGGCAATGCCGCCCGGGAGATCGACCCAGCCTAGCGCCGCCGGCTCGGGCTGAACTGTGTGCGGCCGCCTCGCGCGATAAACCGGCCGCAGCGGGCTGGCGGCGAACAGGGCCAGGATGTCGGTCAGCAGCAGTTCTTGGTGCTGCTGCTCGTGATTGATGCCGATCTCCAGAAGCCGGGCTGTTTCCGAGTTCGGCTCGACGCCCCTTGCGAAAAGATTTGTCAGCCCCTCGTCGACATGCGTGCGGTAGGCGAAGACCCGCTCGCTCGACGGTCTCGTGAGAAGGCCACGCTTCGGGCGCGGTTGTCGCGCCCCTTGGCTCTCGTAGTAGGAATTGAAGCAGTAGTTGAAGGTTTCATCGAACACCCGGTAGCCGGGCAAGTGCTTGGCGAGGATGAAGGTCTCGAGGAACCACGTTACATGCGCGAGGTGCCATTTCGTCGGGCTCGCGTCCTCCATCGCCTGGACCGTCATGTCCTCGGCGCTGAGCGGACGCGCCAAGTCCTCGGAGAGGTGCCGCGTGTCGAACAGGCGATTCTCGAGAACCCGCTGACCGTCGATGGTGGTGCGCTGAACCGACCCCTGTCGCGTCATGAGCCTGCCTCCTTGCAGAAATTCACCCGCCATATCAGAATCAGACGGCGAGCCGCTCCGAAGCCATCGCGACGCCGGCCAACGACAATGCCCTTGCTTGCTATTGGTTCCATGCGGGCCAAATTATGGCGCAATCGGTATTTTGCAACTGTCTTCGCCAAAGACTCCTGACACGATCCGCGTGCTGCGTCGTATGATTGGCCCGCGCTTTCGTCACTACGGTGATCGGTGTGAACTGGATCAGAACCTCATCTCCTTGCACAACTTGGCATCGGAATCTTCGCTGGCGGCTCGTCCCGAGGCCACCGGGCGCAGGTGCGTCTCCTGCCGGGCCGTGTACTCGCGTGCTAACGGAATTGAGGTGCGAGCGGTGCCCGGCCCCAAGCTGGAGAATCGATGGCTCGGGCGCCGTTGGCAGCTGCGCAAATCGCCATCCCCTCTCGTCATCCCGGCGCCGCTCGCAAGCGCAGCGCGCGAGCGGGACCAGGATGACGACGGAGTAGATCGCAAGCGCTTGGCTCATGCGGCCGATGGGAGTGGCTTGCGGGCGCCTCTGCTGCCTCGCGCGCGCCTGTCGCTTTTTGAGCACACGGCCTAGGTGTTGATCGATCCACCGTCCACGGCAATCGTCTGGCCGGTGACGAAGTCGCTGTCGGAAGAGGCGAGGAAGATCAGGGCGCCGAGGAGATCTTCGGGGTGGCCGTCGCGCTGGATGGCGCGGCTCGCCACCACGCGATCGCGCGCGAAGGCGATGTGCTCCAGGTTGGCCATGATGCTGTCGCTCAAGGTGAGGCCCGGCGCCAGCGTGTTGACGCAGATGTTGTGGGCGCCGAGCTCGCGCGACAGGGCCCGCGTGAACGCCACCACCCCGCCCTTGGAGGTGACGTAGTGCAGCATCAGAGGCATGCCCTTGTAGGCGGTGCCCGAGGCGATGTTGACGATCTTGCCCTGCTTGCGCGCGATCATGGCCGGCGCTGCGTGCTTCACCATCAGGAAGGGCCCGCGCAGATTGACCGCCATCACCCTGTCCCACAAGGCAACCTCGATGTCGGCGAATCCCACCGGGGGAAGCGTGGAGAACACGGCCGCGTTGTTGATGAGGATGTCGATGCGACCGGTCCGGCCTAAGATTGCGGCGATGGCGGACTTGACCGAAGCTTCGTTGCTGACGTCGACGGTGAGGCCGAAGCAATCATTCCCTTCCTTGCTGCTGATATCGGCCGCGGCCGCATCGCTGTCGGCGACGTCGAGAATTGCCACAGTGGCGCCCTCGCGCGACAGGGCGGCCGCAAACTGGCGGCCCAGACCATGCGCGCCACCGGTGACGATGGCAGTCCTGTCATGAAGCTTGCCCATGGCGATTGCCTCGCATCGATCGTTGCTGCCGGCCCATTGTTGGGAACTTTGCGACTTTTACCATCGGCCATCGGCCGGAGAGAACGGCCAGCGTTTCCACCAGTTGTAGATGGCGCCCGGCGGGAGGCTGAGAAGCTCTTGGCTATCTCCCGTTTCGGGCAAATCGCCGCTTTGCCGCCTGGCGATGCCCAGGATCGCCGGAATTGCGCTGGCTACCACCCCTACGGGCCCGGGCGGCGAAGGCCAAAAAAGGCCTGCCCCGCGTTACGGGAAGCGGCATTCTGGAAGGGCGACCGCTTTTCGCGGTAAGCGAGTGCCGCGCGGCGAGTCCGGCCGCTCCCCGCCTTGGGGAGACTCAGTTAACCGGGTTGCATATGACGCTCATCGGCAGCGTGGGAACGGGCCGCGGTCGAAGTGGAAGTGGTCGTGATGGGCCTCGTTGTAGTCGGGCCCGAGCGCGGCACGGAAGTAGGGGCAGGCGCGGGCGTGCGCTTCGCGCAGAAAGCGGCCCTCCGCGCCCTCGCTGCGCCAATGGCTGCGCACGCTGATGCGACGGCCATCGGCCAATGTGAAGCCGCCGATATCGGCAGCGTTGGCGGTGGCGTGCTGGCTGCGCCGGTGGCTCCAGAGCCGGTTGCCGATGATGTTGCGGCACGAGTAGCTGCCCATGCTCTGGACGGAAGCCACCTTCTGGCCGAAAATTTCCATCGCCAGCGGCTGCACCTCGTGCTCGAGCCACAAGGCGAGCGCCACGGCCGTTTCACATGTCAGCTGTCCGAAGGAGGCGCGCACGCCGCCTGCGGAAACGAGACGCACGCTGTTCGACCAGCCGCAGCCCCCCTCGATGGGGCTATCGGCAATGGGCTGCGCGTCGATGTGCGGGGCTTTCAGCGTGCGCGCGCAGACACTCGGGTAATATTTGATGCCGGCGAGCCGCCAATCGACGAGCCACGGGCGTGGCGTTGCCAGATCGAGGACGGGCAGCGGATTGATGGCCGGTGCGACCAGGCCCTGCCGCAAGGCGAACGCCGTTCCCGCAGCAATCAGCACGAACAGCAGGACACGCGGCCACGTCGCGCGCCTTCGCAGCGGGTCGATGTCGCGGCTCGGCATGGCGGGCATCTATAGAGAGCGCAGCGGATGCGGCAAGCCCGAGGCAGCCGGCCCTTGCGAGCGCCGGCCATCGCGGTCGCCGACGAATTGGCGTAATACCTTCCAGCGCCTGCATACTTCGCCAATGCCGGCCGACCCTGGCTGACGGGCGGCGGCGATCCCATATAATGGACGCTCGCCTGCACGATTCGCAGCGAGGAGAGGAAAATCAGGATCCCGAGGACCGACCGATGCCGATGAACTTCGCCAAGACCGGTCTGTTGCTGGCCTTGTTGACGGGCATTTTCGTGGCCATGGGGTGGGTCGTGGGCGGCGCCACCGGAATGGTGATCGCCTTCCTGATCGCGCTGGCCATGAACGTGTTCAGCCTGTGGCAGTCGGACAAGCTCGTGCTCAGGATGTACGGCGCGGAGGAGGTCGACGCGAGCTCCGGCGGCCAATACTACGAGATCGTGCGCGATCTGGCGGCCCGGGCCCAGCTGCCGATGCCGCGCGTCTACATCATGAACAACCCTCAGCCCAACGCCTTCGCCACCGGCCGCAACCCGCAGAACGCCGCCGTTTGCGCCTCCACCGGCCTGCTTGAGATGCTGTCGCCGGAAGAGGTGGCAGGCGTCATGGCGCATGAGCTGGCGCACGTGAAGAACTACGACACCATGACCATGGCGATCGCCGCCACCATCGGCGGTGCCGTGTCGATGCTGGCCCAATATCTGCAGTTCGGCGCGCTGTTCGGGGGCAATCGCGAGAACAGCAACCCCCTCGGCTGGATCGGGGTGATCGCCGCGATCATCGTCGCGCCACTGGCGGCCATGCTGGTGCAGATGGCGGTGAGCCGCTCCCGGGAATACCAGGCCGACCGGCTCGGCGGCATGATCTGCGGCAACCCGCTGTGGCTGGGCTCGGCGCTGCGCAAGATCGAGCACTATGCGCGCGGCATCCGCAACGCGCCGGCCGAGGCGGCGCCGGCCACCGCGCATCTGTTCATCATCAACCCGCTCACCGGCCAGGGCATGGACAACCTGTTCTCCACCCACCCCAACACCGACAACCGCGTCGCCGAGCTGGAGAAGCTGGCGGCCGAGCTGGGGCCGGGTGCTTCGCGCGTGCCGCATTCAGCCGCCTCGTCCCGTCCGGCGTCGGGACCCTGGGGCAGCGCCCCGGAGCGCCCCCGCGGACCGTGGGGATGAACCTCACGTAACGTGTCGCGCCCCAGCGCCGGAGCGAAATGCAAGACGATCGGCAACATAAATTCTGCATAGCGCCGATGATGGATTGGACGGACCGGCACTGCCGCTTCTTCCACCGGCAGCTGAGCAAGCGTGCCCTGCTCTACACCGAGATGGTCACGGCGCAAGCGGTTCTGCACGGCCATCGCGACCGCCTGCTCGGTTTCAGCCTGGAGGAGCACCCCGTGGCGCTGCAGCTCGGGGGCGCCGATCCGGCACAGCTCGCCGAGGCCGCGACCATCGGCGAAGGCTACGGCTACGATGAGATCAATCTCAATGTCGGCTGCCCCTCGGATCGCGTGCAGGAAGGCCGCTTCGGCGCCTGCCTCATGGGAGAGCCGGAGCTGGTGGCGGGCTGCGTTGCGACAATGCGCGACCGCGTGCGCGTCCCCGTCACGGTGAAGTGCCGCATCGGCATCGACCAGCAGGACAGCGAGGCCGATCTGGAGCGCTTCGTCTCAACGGTCGCGGCTGCCGGCTGCCGCGCCTTCATCGTGCACGCGCGCAAGGCATGGCTCGACGGGCTGTCGCCCAAGCAGAACCGCGAAATTCCACCGCTCGACTACGGCCGGATCTACCGGCTCAAGGCAGCCTGTCCCGAGCTCGAGATCGTCCTCAACGGCGGCATCACTTCGCTGGACGAGGCCGAGACCCATCTGCGCAAGGTGGATGGCGTCGGGCTCGGGCGCGCCGCCTACCACAAACCCTACCTCCTGGCCGAGGTCGATCGCCGGCTTTTCGCATCCGGCGAGGAGCCTCCCTCGCGACGGGCGGTGATCGAGCGCCTGCTGCCCTATGCCGAGCGGCATGTCCGCGGGGGCGGGCGGCTCAACAACATCGCCCGGCATATTCTGGGGCTCTACCATGGCCAGCCCCGCGCCCGCGCCTTCCGCCGCTGCCTCTCGGAGCTCGCCCCGCGCGACGGGGCCGGCATCGAGGTCTTACTGGCGGCGATGCGGATCGCCGAGGCTCGGCCGCAGCACCGCTTCTGGCCGCGGAGTAGGGCGCATTAGCGGAGCGTAATGCGCCGATGCAACGGCTGCGGCTTGCGCTGAATCGGCGGATTACGGCTATCGCCTAATCCGCCCTACACCGCTATATTTCAGGCATGCCGATATCACGGTTCCAGCTGAGCCCTTTCGGCAGGCTCCTGTTGGGCTTGGCGGCCCTGCTCGCGCACCTATGCGCCACCACCGCCCAGACCCTGCCGCCGCTGGCGGGGCCGGAGGCGCCGCGCGTCGAGCCGGTCCGGGAAGAGCACGGGCTCTACAGCCAGGCTTGGTTCCAGCTCTCGTTCCTCGACTTGAGGGAGGACTTCTACGAGGCGAAGGCCGAGGGCAAGCGGTTTGCCGTCATCTTCGAGCAGCGCGGCTGCCCCTACTGCATCAAGCTGCACACCGAGGTGCTGGCGCTCAAGTACATCAACGACTACGTGCGCGAGAACTTCCGCATCGTGCAGCTCGACCTGTGGGGCGCGCGCGAGGTCACCGACTTCGACGGCACGAAGATGCCCGAGAAGCTGCTGGCCGAGCGCTGGGGCGTGCTCTTCACGCCGACCATCGTGTTCTTCAAGGACGACCTTGGCGGTCTTGACGGCAAATGGGGCCGTCCGCTCGAGGCCGTCGAGCGGCTGCCCTTGAGCTTCGGCCAGCACACCTTCTACGACCTGTTCGTCTGGGTCCGGCACAAGCTCTACGAGCGCGACAAGAACTTCCAGCGCTTCCACATCTCCCGCATCGCCGAGCGCGAGGCGCTGAAGGGCGTGAGAACACAGAAGGGCAACTGAAAGGAGGGGAATGGTGCGAATGCGCTTCTATGCCGTGACGGACGAAACGTCTGGCTAGAAACGTTGTTGATCAACACAACTGCGGAGGAGGAAGCCCATGAAAATGTCAGCCATCGCCCTGGGCCTGGCAGCGGTCGTCGGAGCAAGCTCGGCGGCCTTTGCCCAGCAGGCCCCGACCTGGTCGCCGCCGGCGGAGAAGGATCGCTGCCCGTCGAAATGGGGCGCCACGGACGAGCGGGGCGCCATGAACCATCAGAGGGCCGACGCCGTTCTCAAGGCCGCGGGCCTGATCAAGACCGGCGAGGTGATCGAGCTCGCCCACGTGCTCAACGACAAGATGCCGTTCTTCGGCACGCGCCGCTTCGATGTGCACATCAAGCGCACGTTCCTGAACCAGCCCTCCAACAAGCGCGGCTCCAACGAGGAGCTCGTGATCTCCGAGATCGGCCAGGTCGGCACCCAGCTCGACGGCTTCGCCCACCAGAGCCACGAGGACAGCCTCTACAATTGCTACAAGATCAGCGAGATCTCGACGCGGGGCGGCTTCAACAAGCTCGGCATCCACCAGACGGGCATGTTCTTCACCCGCGGCGTGCTGATCGACGTGGCCGCCTACAAGGGCGTGGAGATGTTGGGCGACACCTACGAGATTACGGTCGAGGACCTGGAAGGCGCGCTCAAGAAGCAGGGCACCGCCCTGCAGGCGGGCGACGCCGTCCTGATCAACACCGGCTGGCACAAGCTGTGGGCCAAGGACAACGCGCGCTATGTCAAATCGTGCCCAGGCATCGGCGTGAAGGCGGCGCAGTGGCTGATCGGCAAAGACCCCATTCTGCTCGGCTCCGACAACTGGCCGGTGGAGGTGGCACCCAATCCCGATCCGCAGATCTCGCTTCCCGTGCATCAGATCGCGCTGGTCGTCAATGGCGTGCACCTGCTCGAGAACCTCAAGCTCGACGAGCTGGCGGGAAAGAAGGTCTACGAGTTCGCCTTCATGATGCAGCCCTTGAAGCTCCAGGGCGGCACCGGCTCGACCGTTTCCCCGGTGGCGGTGCGATAGAACCCGCCCAGACAAGCTGCAGGGCTGCGGTCCCATCGGCCGCAGCCGCTCGGTGCATTCCTCGCCTAATATGACCCTGCTCGGAATCACGGGGTCAGACCCGCAGGGTCTGACCCCATTCAGGCGGATCGCCACAGCCAAGGCTGTCGCGATCATCGGCATTCTGGCCATGGCAAGCTTGTCATCGAGCCAACCCGCGTCCAATGCCGTCGTAACGGGCACCGAGGTGCTCGCTCAGTCGGGCTTCGCAGCGCTTGCGGGCAAGCGGGTCGGCCTCATCACCAATCAGACCGGCCGTGTCGGCAATGACCATCTGGCAGACCTGCTCAGCAAGGCGCCGAACGTGACGCTCGCCGCGATCCTGGCGCCGGAGCACGGATTTCGCGGCGAAGCCGAGGCCGGAGCCAAGGTGCGCGACGCCGTTGATGCCGGGACGGGCGTACCCGTCTTCAGCCTCTACGGCGCCACCAAGAAGCCGACGCCGGCGATGCTGCGCAACGTCGATGTGCTGGTCTTCGACATCCAGGATATCGGCACGCGGTTCTACACTTACATCTCGACCATGGGGCTGGCGATGCAAGCAGCCGCGGCGGCGCGCATCCCCTTCGTGGTCCTGGACCGGCCCAACCCCCTCGGCGGCGATTATGTCTCGGGCTTCGTCCTCGAGCCGCCGCTGCGCTCCTTCGTCGGCCAGTACCCGATCCCCATCGTGCACGGCATGACGGTCGGCGAGCTCGCCCGCATGATCAAGGGAGAGAAGTGGCTGAGCGGTCTCGACGGCCTCGACCTGACGGTCGTCGCGATGCGGGGCTGGCAGCGCTCCATGCGCTGGCCCGAGTTGCAGCGCCCGTGGGTCGCCACGAGCCCGAACATCCCCACCTTCGAGGCCGCGCTCGTCTATCCCGGAATGGGGATCGTCGGCGAGGCCAAGGTCAACGAAGGGCGCGGGACGCCCACCCCCTTCTCCGTATTCGGCGCGCCCTGGCTCCATGCCGCGCGCACGCTGGAGCGCCTCAACGCGCTTCACCTTCCCGGCGTCAGGTTCGAGAGCACCGATTTCACTCCGCGGTCGATCCCAGGGGTGGCCGCGCATCCGCGCTTCGAGGGCAAGCCGATCAGCGGAGTGCGCATCGTGGTCACGGATGTCGCGCGCATCGAGCCGCTGGAAGCCGGCGTGCACGTGCTCGCCGCGCTGGCGGCCGAAGGGCGGTCCAAAGGCATGGCGCGGCTGTTTGGAAATATGGGCATGTTCACTGCCATCGCCGGGACAAGACGTCTGCATCGGATGCTCGCAAACGACAGCGATGGAACCGATATCATCGCCGCCTGGCAGGCCGAGGTCGGGCAGTTCAGAGCCCTGCGTGCTCGGTACCTTCTCTATTGACGCCGGACGCCAGGGGTGCCGCGGCACGCTGAAACCCCCATATTCTGCAGGCGCAACAGCAACTGTTTCATGGGCCACCGATGGCGGCTGCAGGCGGATTCGAGGGCTGGCTGAAACCGGACCGGGCGGGACTCTATTGCGAGCCCGGCGGTTTCAAGATCGACCCCTCGCGTGCGGTCCCGCGCGCCGTCATCACGCACGGGCATTCAGATCATGCGCGCGCCGGCCACGCTGCTGTCCTCGCCACACCCGAGACGATAGCGATCATGAAGGCACGGCTCGGTCCCAACTGCGCCGGAAGCTTTCAGGAGCTGCGCTACGGCGAGACGATCGGAATGGGCAGCGTGGCGGTGCGGCTCGCCCCGGCCGGGCACATTCTCGGCAGCGCCCAGGTCGTCATCGAGCACAAGGGCCGCCGCGCCATCGTGTCGGGCGACTACAAGCGGCACCCCGATCCGACGGCCGCGCCTTTCGAGCTCGTCCGCTGCGATCTCTTTGTAACCGAGGCGACGTTCGGCCTGCCGGTCTTCCGCCACGAGCCCGACGCGCGCGAGATCGGCCGGCTCCTCGCCTCCCTCAGAGCCTTCGCCGACCGCACGCATCTGATCGGCGCCTACAGTCTCGGCAAGACCCAGCGCCTGATCGCGCTGCTGCGTGCTGCCGGCTACGACCGCCCGATCTGGCTGCACGGGGCGCTCAAGTCCATGTGCGATCTCTACGTCTCTCTTGGCATCGGCCTGGGCGAGTTGCGGCTGGTCGGTGACGCACCCGACAAGCTCCCGGGCGAGATCGTGCTGGCGCCGCCCTCGGCCCTCAAGGACCGCTGGACGCGGCGGCTGACCGACCCGGTCACCGCGCTCGCTTCGGGCTGGATGCGGGTGCGCGCCCGGGCTCGCCAGTATGGCGTCGAGCTGCCGCTGGTGATCTCCGACCATTGCGACTGGCCCGAGCTGGTGCAGACGATCGCCGAAAGCGAAGCCGAGGAGGTGTGGGTCACGCACGGCCGCGAGGACGCGCTGGTGCATCAGATCGGCCTGATGGGCAAGCGCGGGCAGGCCCTCGCACTCGTCGGCTACGAGAACGAGGAGGGCGAATGAAGGCCTTTGCCGACCTTCTCGACCGCCTGTCCTACAGCCCCAGCCGCAACGCCAAGCTGCGGCTGATGGGGGATTATTTCCGCGCCACGCCCGATCCCGATCGCGGCTGGGCGCTGGCCGCGCTGACCGACGGCCTGCCGTTCTCCTTTGCGCTGCGCCGCACGCTCACCGACATGATGGCGCGCCGGATGGACCCGGAGCTGTTCCGCCTCTCGC
>Ga0247727_10016661_pt1 | contig 11828 bp, 10 predicted proteins | sample WisWelCaveWW1625_FD_202498 | JGI IMG/M metagenome (GOLD analysis project Ga0247727, IMG submission 202498) | Biofilm microbial communities from Wishing Well Cave, Virginia, United States - WW16-25 | ecosystem: Environmental > Aquatic > Deep subsurface > Groundwater > Cave microbial mat | place...
ACAAACGCCTAACTTTTTGTACTAGTCCTCTCTTTTCTTTCATGGTGGGGTGCACTCCCCACCCCCGTCCTGCCGCTCACGCGGCAGACGGGTCATATTAATCTTTCGAGAATTTCACCAGAGCCGGAAAGAAGCGCGGTAATGAATATTCCAAAAAAACTGGCAGATTTCCAACGGTTTAAATGCTGTTTTGGAAGAATTACAAAACCGTTAGCAGTTCTTACCAAAGTATTGGAAGATTTCTCATTTTCGTGCAGAAAGAGAGATTAAAGGCAAGTTCTTACCAAAAGAATGCTGAGGAGCTAACCCTCCTCAGTAAAACTGCAGGGGTAGGTAAACTCAGTCACACCGACAGGCTGAACACCTGTTGCCCGAAAGGGCTTCGGGGTTCAAAAAGCTTGCGGTTGTGTCGGTCACCGCAGGCTCTGAAAATCCCCGCCCCGGCGTTTTTCACTTTCCTTCAAAGCTGAGAATGACGCTTGCACCGAACCGAAGGAAAAGGTGAAGTTAGCCGATTAATCAAAAATAGTGTCAGTTATCTTTCGTATTAAATTGGCAATTTTTGATTGAGGGAAGAAATGTTCAATCGCATCAGCAATAATTATGAGTATAATTCCAACGAGTAACAGCGTTAGTGGAACGACGAATTCAGGTTGAAGTGTAAAAATACCATAGACCAGAAATAGCCCGAGTAACAAAAGCAAAAGTCTCGTCACAAAGCGGTTCATTAAACAATTGATTGAGCATCAATCTTTAATAAGATTTCTATGAATTCATGGCGCAGGTTTCAATTGCTCAGCAACCCCTACCTTTTCAGAGGGTTTTGGTTCTCACGCCAGCGCGTACTTCGCGAAGTATGCGAATCGCGGTTCTGCAAGAAGCAGCTTGAGCATGAACCTGCTCGGGTATTCGCGCGGGTGGCTGTATAATATACTCTGGACTTTGGGGTTGTTCATCCAGCGGATGAGCTTGGTGTAGTCTGTGCTTGTGAACTTGTTCAGCATTTTTCTGAGCTTGCGGTGAATCCATAACTCCTTGCGCAGTTTTTTGACGTTCTTTGAGTAGCTTGTTCCTGTGGCAATGCTTTCCGCGAGTATTTTGCTGGACAGCATGCCGGTGATGATGCCGCCGCCGGTCGTGTCCTTGACCAGCCCTGCGGCATCGCCGACAAGAAACGTGTTTCCCTTCTCGATGACGCTTTTCGGATTGTACATCGGAATCGGCGCTCCCTGGCGGTCCACAATCTCCCCGCCGACCAGCTTCATCAGGCGCTGGAAGCACTGCGCGCAGTTCTTGTCATTCGTCACGGCAACACCGACGCGCGAATGCGTCGCGTTTTCAGGAACACTCCACGCGAAAAATCCCGGCGCGAGCTCGTCGCCAAACCACGTCGTGAACACCTTGGGGTCAAACTGCGCTTTTACCGTCGCCTGCATGCCCACCCAGAACGGGTTTTTGTTGCCGATGCCGGTTGTGCTCGCGACCTTGCTTAATGGACCGTCAGCGCCGATAAGAATGTCAGTTTCCTTCCTGATTGTCTCGCCGTTGTGCTTGAGAATAATCGTGTTTCCTTCCCTGCCGATGTAGCGGTGGTTCACCAAAACTTTCGCGCCTGCCTCTTGTGCCTTGTTCGCCACAAAATTGTCAAACTTGTGCCTGCAAATGACGTATTCGTGCAGGGGAATTCTTGTTTTTTCGTGATTCGGGCCGACAACGTCAACCGCGTCAAGCTCATTAATCATGTAGCTCGCGTCTTTTTCAATCAGGTCGAACAATGCTTTCGTGACGATGCCGGTGCACGCGATGGGCTTGCCGACTTCCTTGTCTGCCTCGTACATGGTGACGTCGTGCCCCTGCTGTGCAAGAAGATAGCCGGCATAGCTTCCTGCCGGTCCTGCTCCGATAATGCTCACCCGCATGGTGCCTGCTCAGCTTCCGTCGTATTAAAAAACTTGTGGACGAGGTCCACAAGTTCCCGGCAACTCCGTTACCGCGATCTTGTGAAGCAAATGTTTACTCCCATCAAGGAGTAACAAACACAAAGCTTTATAAGCACCCTGCTTGTGCCTCAAAAGCACAGCGAGGACTCACATGGAGACGAATTACAAGCCAGGCATTCTCGACAAAATCGGCACGTACGCCATGCGCACATTCGGCGCAGGGCTCATCGCGCTTGCCGCATGTGCTCCGCAGTCCAAAGACAGCTACGAAGCGCCCAAACCGTACAAGAACAAAAAGCCGTCTGCAGCGCGCATGGTCGCGCAGGCAGACATTCCTTCTCCTTTGGAAAGCACGATTGAGCACGCTGCTGAGGAAATCGCGTTCCTTCCTGAGCCTGCAAAAGAAATCTCATATACTCCTGTTGAAACTCCTGTTCCTGTACCGCAGGAAAAAACATTGGAAGAGAAATACGGCGGAAAGAAATCAAGCGAGCCCCGCATGCAGCTTTCCGACGATGCAGGCGCAAACGTCAAGTTCCTGCTCAACGGAAAGTACACCATGGAAGACGGCGAGAACGCGAGCGCATCCGGCTTCTCAGGAACTGGCAAGCTCATCGTTGACTTTGGCAAGCCCAGCATTGAAGCGTACGTGCAGGGCTTTGACAATCACCAGGAATTCAAGACAACCGAAGTCGACGGCAACGGACACCGCGTTTGGCTGATGGGTAGCCTGACCGAGCCTCTCGGCGAAAATCTCAAGGGCTATGCTTCCATCGGCGGCGGCTTTGAGACGCGCGAATACGACGTCAGGTCCAAGACCGGCAGCGAAACATTCACGTTCGGCAATGACAGCCCGTTTTTCACCGCAAAGCTGGGTCTGACGGAGAAAAAGCATGACGACGACGATTTTGGCGTGGGCAACCGCCACAGCTGGATTCTCGCGCAGTACACGCAGCACCAGGGCGAGGCGACCGGCGACGTGGAAAAGAACGGCTTTGGTGATGATTACGACGCCAAGCGCTTCAAGACCCAGGCACGCTATATGATTCCTGGCACACAATGGTCGCTGGAAGGCAATATCGCACTGCTCGACGAGCGCATCGCGAAATTCCTTGACGAGCAGTCACTCTCGCTTGCTGCAGGATTCCGTTATCACTTTGAGCACCCAGGCTATGCAGAACTCCTGGGCACGTACAACAAAAGCAAGGGCAGTGTCGCAGGCGACCTGTTTAAGGAACGCGGCTACGGCCTGCAGGGCGGTCTGGGCTGGCGCGTCCTGAACACTGACAAGGTCGCGCTTGACCTTGTCGTGAACGGCGGCGTCATGCAGGTTGAAGACCTCATTGACCGCACTGACGCGCTCAACAAGTTTGTCACGGTGGGCTTTAACCTGTTCGGCAGCACCAAAAGCCACAAGTAATAAAAATACCACTCAACAGTAGCTATAATATTCAGGGGGTACAGAAACATGGAAACCACACAGACACGACGCAACTTCATCAAGACGCTTATCGGCGGAAGCGTAGCTCTTGCCACTGGATGCAGTGCTGCAGGCAAGCTCGCAGAAATCACAAAGGCAGAAGCAAAGCCGCTCACCTTTGAAGACCTGAGCACAATCCGCTCAGGCTACATGGATGCCACCAAAGGCGGCGAAGTCTCGCTCAAGGGGCTGTACACCATCGTCAGCAACTACGAACGCATGACCAAGAACGGCATCGCCAAGGACGCAGGCGAGGTTGTCCGCACACTGTACAACACGCTCAAGAACGAGCACGAACTGCTCGTGAAGGACGCGTACAGCAACGCAGACCTGTTCCTGTACATCGGCGAGAAGACCGACATGGGCAGCCGTGGGCACAATGATGTTCCTGTTGGCAAGGGCGCGAGCCACACGTTCTCGCTTGACGACAAGATTGCGCTCCTGCGCAAGTCAACCGAAAAGGCGCCGAAATACACGCACGACAAAGATAAGGTCATTCCTTACCAGCAGGTGCTGGGCAAGGGAGTACGCGTTGACAAGGAGTACGTTAGCGGACTCGTGAAGGACGGCAAGTCATACGGCGACAAGGACGTGCCTCCGAGCTTCCTGAACGGTGAAGTCTGGACGAGCCTAACTGACGGCAAGCCGGAAAACGGCGAAGTTCGCGGCACGCCTGCCCACCTCGTCGTGCACGCGGTGTACAGCGGCCACAAAATCAAGTGAACAGTTTTTTCAGTTTCATCAATTATATACAACGGTGACGTGTCAAGAACCACGCAAACGGTGCGTGGTTCTTGAGCATGCTCGGAAACCTCTTGGTTTCCGTGCAACATGTATGAGGTTTCCGACATATGAAACAGCGAACGTGGAACATGGCGATGACAACTGCAGTCGCGCTGCTTGTCATCACGTCCCTGCCGTTCTTCGCGGTTGCCTTCACTGACGGCATCGGCGACTTTGACGACTTCAACCCTGGCGATTTTGACGACTTCGGCATCGGAGACTTTGACGATTTCGGCGCCGGAGACTTTGACGACTTTGCTCCCGGCGGCTTTGATGACTTCACTCCCGGCGACATCGGCACTCCGGACGATGACTATGGTTTTGACGAATTTGACGATGATGACGGCCCGTTCGGCGGCACGCCGGGCAATCCTGGCGATGACTTTATTCCTGACCCTGACCCGAACGGCGACTGCATCGTGGACTGCAACCCGCTTCCCAATCCGAATCCCAATCCGCGCCCGCGCCCGGGCTCGAGCGACACGCTCCGCATCTTCATCCACCGCATTTTCCTAAACGACCCGTTTGAGCAGTTGCCGGGCACTGTCCTGCCGCTGCGCATCACGTTTGAGAACGACGGAAGCAAGGATATGGACAACACCAAAGTGCTCGTGATGATTCCTGACCTCCAGCTCCGCGACACAGTCGGCCCGTTCAACCTGGACACCGGCGACCAGGTCACCAAGATGCTCTTCCTGGAACTGCCTGAGGGTGCCGCGCCCGGAACGTATCCGGTGCGCCTGTTCATCCACAACCTGCAGGACAAGCGCATCGTCCACCGCGAAATAGAAGTTGTTGACTACTCATAAATAGTATTTAATTTCACTACTACCAAATAGCTAAAAACCATAAGCTTTATAAAGGGTGCATATCTACCCTGCTCAATACTACTACGAAGAATTCATGGGGGTATAGCAACGATGAAAGCAATCAAAATCGCACTGATGCTCATGCTGGCCATCGCGATGGTCAGTACAGTACTCGCCCTGCCCATCACGGTGGACAAGGTTGAGGTTGATGACGTTGAACTTTCGCCAAACGCAGTGAACCGCTTTGACGTCCTGCGCGGCGACAAGATTGAAGTGGAAGTGGTGTTCACGCCCAGCGCGGACATCAACGACATGGAAGTCCAGGCATTCTTCAGCGGCGACGAACACAATGACGTTGCGCCTGCATTTGACGCGACCCCCACGTTTGACGCTGACAGCGGCGTCACGTACCGCAAGAAGCTCAGCATTGACATTCATGACTTTTTCGAAGAGGACGACTACAAGCTCCGCCTGATTTTCTCTGACCGCAACGGCGCAGAGCTTATCCAGAGCTACAACATCAAGATTGACGTGCCGCGCCACGGCATGATGATCCGCGACGTCATCTTCAACCCGTCCGGCTACGTGAAGGCAGGCAGTGCTCTGTTGAGCATCGTCCGCCTCCGCAACATCGGCGAGAAGGAAGAGAGCGACGTCAAAGTCACGGTCAGCATTCCCAAGCTCGGCGTCTCGGCTTCAGACTATGTTGACGAAGTCGAGAACAACGACGACGAGGAAGAGACCGAAGAACTGTATTTGCGCATCCCGCGCTGCGCCAAGCCCGGCGTCTACGACATTGAAGTCGAGGTCGGCTTTGACGACGGATTCCGCAAAGAACGCACGAACAGCCGCATTGAAGTCACCGCAGACGAAACCTGCGAGGACGGCGCTGTCACCGGCTCAGTCAAGGGCAAAACCACAATCACCATCGGCTCACAGCTGGAAAACGTCGCCCAGGGCGGCACTGCGATTTTCCCGCTTACCGTCACGAACGCAGGACGCACCAGCCGCTCCTACACGCTCAGCGTGCAGGCAGGCGACTGGGCTGATGTCAAAGTCTCGCCGACAAGCACCATCGTGCTTGAGAGCGGCAAGATCCAGACCATCTACGTCTTCGTGACCGCGAGCAAGGACGCACCGGTCGGCGCACAAGTCCTGACCGCGACTCTTAGCTCCAACGGGCAGACGCTTGAGGACATCACGCTCACGGCAAACGTTGCCAAGGGCGGCAAGAGCGTGCTCCGCACGCTGCTGGAATGGTTCCTCATCGTGCTCGTCGTGCTTTTGGTCATCCTGGGCCTGATTATCGGCTTCAGCCGCCTCAAGGGCGACGATGACGAGACCGCGACCGCGCAACCGCAGGCGTACTACTAAACCTTTTATTTTCCTTTTTTCTCCAGTTTTGTGCCTGCATCGTATGGCACCACTGGAGTGAACAACAATGGCATTGAACAGCAAAGTGTGGGCATGGGCATTCTTGTTCCTGCTCGTAATCTCTTCTGTTGCCGCTGTTGAAGACTTCACCGCCACCGGCACCGGACGCATTCTCGGCTATGCCTGCAGCCCTGCAGAAGGCGAAATTACTGTCTTTAACACCGGAACCCAGCAGAGCGTGTTTGAGCTCATTGCAGCGGGTCCTGCAAGCGACTGGGCATTGTTCGTGCCCCAAAGCTTTGTCCTGAACCCTGGCCAGAGCCAGAACGTGCAGGAATTCTTCGCAATACCCTGCGACGCCCAGGACGCGTACCTTGACGTCGCCATTGCCACCGAAGAGCTTGAACTCGTGCTCTCCCAGGACGTGGTGGTCCAGACCGCGAACAACCTGGCATTGACTCCTGTCGTTTATTCCCAGACTGTTTTGCCGTGCGACCCCGCGGACTTCAGCTTTACCCTGAGCAATCCCGCTGACTTTGCGGAAACCTACCGTCTGAAGCTGTATGACGCGCCTGAAACCGCGACGCTCAGCGACACCAAGCTCACCATTCCTCCAGGCCAGAACGAAACTGTTTCCATCACCGTGAGTCCTGAGGACTGCACGGTTTCAGGCGACTTTGTCCCTGTTTTGGAAGTTTCAACTGAAAAAAGCCGCGTCAAGGCACAAATCGAGATGTTCCTGCGCATCAAGGACTCTGACATTCCTGAAATCGCAAAAGGCATCGTAACCATCCGCGCAGGATTTGCCGCGCAGGAAGCGTCCTTTGAGATTTTCAATACCGGCGACCGCACCACGACGTATCATTTGCGTACCGAAGGAGCGGACTGGATAAGCGTGCTCCCTGAGGCAGTTACCATCCAGGCGCGCGACCGCGAAACACTCAAGTTCGTCCTCCAGCCAACCGAAAGCACCCCGCAGGGCACGTACACGCTCACGCTGACTGCGGAAGTCGAGGCAACCGGCAAGGGATACGACAAAGAATTCACCATCAAGCTCAAGGAGCCCAGCTTCACCGACCATTTGTTCACCGCGTATTTGCCGTTCACGATTGGCGGCATTGTCCTTCTGATTATCCTCGTGATTCTCGCAATCTGGGGATTCAAGAAATACAACTCGCCTGAAATGCAGGCAAAGCGCGCAGAAGCACGCGCAGAACGCGAGCGCAGGAGCCAGGAAAAGCTTGCGATGAAGGAAGAAAAGCGCCGCCAGCGCGAGGAAGAAAAAGCCCGCAAGCAGGAAGAAAAAGCGCACACTGAGGAGGAAAAGCGCGCTCAGGAAGAACGCGAGGCAAAGGAAGCAGAACGCCGCGAGCGCGAGCTTGAACGCGAACGCGTCCGCGCGCAAAAAGCATACGACAAGCAACTCCGCCGCGAACACCTCGTCGTGCCCAAGGAAGAAATCGTCAAGGGAATCAGGCTGCCGGGCAAGAAGCTCCTCAAGCTCGCCCTGCTGCTGCTTGTTTTGATTATCATCGGCTTTGGCCTGAGCTTCAGGCAGGCAATCGCGAACAACCTCCAGGCAGTCATCACCGGACTGGCCGTGCTTATCGTCATCTTCATCCTGCACCGCGTGAGGCGCAGCAGGATTGTGTGCAAGCGCTGGAAGCTCGCGCTCGCGAACAAAGTCCACGTGTTTGACACCAAGTGGCGCAAGGGACTCACCCAGGCGTCCTTCACGCTCAACACCGTCGTTGAGAAGCTGATGATTGTCACGCGCCGCCGCAAGGCATCAATCGCGCCGCCTGCAGAAGAAGTCTACCAGACATTCACCATCACTCCCAATACTGAACAGGACGTTGTCGCTGACGCGCGGCTCAAGTTCCGCATCAAGCGCTCCTGGTTGCTGCGCCACCGCGTCGCGCCAAGCACGGTCAGGCTGTTCAGGCTCGCTGACGACCGCTGGCAAAGCATTGTCGCAGAGCCGGTGAGCACGGACGACAAGTACGTGTACTACGTCGCGGACGTTGACGGCTTTGGCGAATTTGCCATCGCAGGCAAGGCAGGCAAGCAGCAGCGCGCAGCTGCCCGCGCAGGCATGAACTGGCGTGGAATTTCCATTGCAGTGTTTTGCATTGCCGCAATCATTGCGCTTGTTTCCCTGGGCATCATCCTGCCGGACCGCACTCCGACCGTGGGCATTCCTGCGCAGGTCTGGAAGCAGGACACCCAGCACACGCTGGACCTCGGCGCATACTTCAAGGACCCTGACGGCGACACGCTCGCGTTCAGTTCCACGCGCGCGGAAAACATGGAAATCCTGTTTGTTGAAGACAAGGCATTGCTCACGCCGCACTACGGCTGGCACGGCACTGAGCGCGTCGTGTTCATGGCAGACGACGGCAAGGGCGGCGTTGTCCGAAGCAACCCGACCGAGCTCGTGGTTGAGCCAACATTGATTCCCAAGACCTGGAAGCGCAATGCCAAGCCCATCTTCACGATTGCAATCATTGTTCTCATCGTGCTCAGCCTGGTGTTGTTCCGCAAGCGCATCAAGAAAATGGTCGGGCTTGACGAATAAGTCATAACGCTTAAAAGCTGCAATTTCATGGTTCATTCTATGGCAGCTCACGCACTCCTGGTTGAAGAAAAATGCCCCAAAACCAGCATATCCTATCTTGGCGCGTTCCTGAACGGCAAACACCTTGATTTTGGCCCGCTCACTCCTGACGTGCACCTGTTCGCGAACCACAAAAACGGCATTTATTTCGCCATGGACAGGAAAGACCCTGCCACAAGCATCGTGTATTCCCGCGACATCCTGGTCAAGGACCTGGGCCAGCGATGGCGCAAGGTCTGCGAGCGCCCACCCGGCGAGCTCACTGACCTCGTGGAGCACAAAGGACAACTGACTGACGTGCTCGTCCAGCTCGGCATGTACAGCGCCTCCAGCTCCACGAGCCTCTGGCAGACCGGCACGAACAGCGTGCATCCCGGCGGCATCCATCCGTACCTCGGCAACGCCCCTCCCTCAGCCATGCTACACCTCGGAAACCTGTTCACGTTCAGGCGGGGCGCGATTCAGCGCAATGGCTGTGTGCATCAAGACCTTGTCAACAACCAGGCGGGCTTCCAGCCCAACCAGTACGCAGGCGAGGAATTCACCTCGCTTGGCCGCAATGAGCAAACCCTGCTCGCGGCAACCAACAAGTACCGGCTTTTTGACATTGTCAACAAGCTCGCGCTCAAGACACTGCCCAAACCGCCCGTGATGGCGCAAAACTCTGTTCCTGCGAAAGCAAATGTTCTTGCGAAAGCAAACGCAGAAGACACTTACGCGCTTGCCGGAACCGGTTCAATCGCATACTACGCGGTGAAACAGGACAAGAACGCGATTTACGGCACAAATTACCAGGCAAAACACGCAACCCTGAGCCACTTTGGCCTTCCTGAACAGCGCGAAGTCACGCGCTTCATCATCGTCCCCCAAACAGTCGTGGAAGACCCCTCACTGCAGAAAGGATTGTTCTAGTAATGCTTCTCAAACGCCATCAGCACAGCGCCTTCAGGACCTGCGACAAGCTGGTGGTCAGGTGTTTCTTTCGGCGTTGAGAATATTTCGTGCGGAACGCCGATTTCCAGAGGCAGTTCGCGCGCAGGCTTGCCGTCCTTGTAAATGACAAACCTCCCTGCACCGTATAGCAGGACGTGTGTTTCCTCCATATTCTGCCCTGCGTGATTGTGCACCGGTCCCTTGACGTTTGGCTCAAGCACGACATAGAACTCAGTGATGCTGTCGCAGTGCTTTCGCTCGGAAAAATACCTGCCCGGCGTCACCTGCCTGAATGTTGCTATTTCTTCCAGCACAGGATGCTGCTCCCTTGCGGCGCGCAGCATGTGCTCAAGAGCTTGCTCATTTTCCATGATGCTTCCTCACCTGCCACCTTCGCACGTACATCATAATCGTGAACGCGCTGTTTGTGACCACGAGAGAAGCAGGATACAGCCACGTCGTTATGGCCAGATTTTCCAGCGCGAAAATACTGATAAAGAAACTCAGCCCATTGAGTCCATATGTTATTGGCGTGTCTTCAAAGGGATGCAGGTATCCTTTGCGGAATGTTGGCATATACCCGATAGCGTCAGCAAGGATGATAAGCACGACTGCCGCGGCAGGATTTTCTGCAAGCTGCCAGAGCGCAAGCGCGATAAGCGCCACAATGAGGCATATCCAGTCAGTATGATGGAAGTGTCTTTTTCCTTTGAACAATGCCAACAGGAAAACAATGAAACAAATGAGGGCGATGACCCCTGTCGCCCAGGTTCCTGGACCTCCTTTCTCTGCAACCTGCACGCCAAACGCGATTGACGGGATAACCGTCCACACAAGCCATGAAAAAGCATGCGGCTTTGTCCTGCCAGCGAAAAGATCGCGGAAATACGGAATGTAACTGACCAGTGCAATGACGAGCGCTACAATACCGAGTACTATTTTGTAATAGACCACGTATGGGGATGCAGAGATTTGAACTCTGATTCACCGCTTTCACCGCACATTGCGCGCTGGAGGCGGCGGTACTGGCCAGGTTATACTACATCCCCGTATTGAGAAAAATCACTTTGCCGCTTATTTAAAGCTTGCGTCAACAAACAGCCGCGAGTTCAAGTCCGTGCGCGTTTCCCAGTGAATGCCGTTGTGGTAGCCCTCAATGCGCATCTTGCGCAATTGTCCGTAATGCGGCGCGAGCGTCTGGCGGGCAGATTCAAGAATCCTGTTTCTTTCCGTGTAATCTCGCGCGCATTTCTTCAGCTGGTCGTCAACAATCTGCACTTGCGCAAGGATGGGCGTGTCTGCGCGCGGCACGACAAAATCCAGCCGCGCACGAAGCATTCCCTGCTTGAAAATCTCAACATCAGCGTATGTAGGCGGCGTGAAAAACGGGTCGTCAGGACTGGTCAGGTATTTCAGGAAGCTCCGCGTGCTCTCCGCGGTTCTCGTCGGCTTGCAGTTGGCGTACCGTTCGCAATAGTCCTCCAGCGTGCCCAGCACGTTCACGATAAAGGGCACTTGGCAGTGAGGACTGATGCGTTCACGCATCTCGCCTGCTTCAGGAACAGACAATGCAGAAGGAAGCACGTTCACGCGCAATGCCTCAGGAACGTACGCGCGTTCAGGGATGGAATCAATGGTTGCGATGCCGTACGGGAAAAATGCGCCCTGGGCAAACTGCCTGTACAGCTTTTGTCGTTCCTGTTTGAAATCCAACACTACACCCCTCTTCTTCCAAACATCGGAACAAAGAATTATTTAAGCCTTGCGACTCCCTGCCCAGTGACCAGTGTCGCAAGTCGGTGACAAAATCAGCGGAAATGGATACTATCTCCGACGGTAGTCTTGGATTTTGCAATCGCGCCTTCCGGCAGTTCAACGACAAACATTGCTTT
>Ga0247727_10016662_pt1 | contig 11827 bp, 12 predicted proteins | sample WisWelCaveWW1625_FD_202498 | JGI IMG/M metagenome (GOLD analysis project Ga0247727, IMG submission 202498) | Biofilm microbial communities from Wishing Well Cave, Virginia, United States - WW16-25 | ecosystem: Environmental > Aquatic > Deep subsurface > Groundwater > Cave microbial mat | place...
CTTGACCGAGCTTCACGACGGATTTTCTCATGAAGAAATAGCCGTGCACCGGCACCACGAATTTCGGTTTGGTGAGTTTGATAACCAGAGCGAGGTCGTCGCCGTGGTTATGCCCGGAGGCGTGCACGTCCAACATTTTGGCGTTAAAGAGCTCGTCTACTTGGCGGGAGATATTGTCTTGAAGCGCCTGCACGGAGCGTTCATTGCCCGGAACCACGGAAGAAGAAAAGATAACCATGTCGCTCTGTTTGAGCATGATTTCTTTGTGTTCGCCGTTGGCGATGCGGGTCAGGCCGGCGGTGGCTTCACCTTGTCCGCCAGTGGTAAGCAACATAACTTTATCGTCTTTATGTTGTTTCATTTCTTCCACGCTGATCATCAGGCCTTTTTTCGGTTTCATGTAGCCGAGTGTGTTGGCGATTTGGACGTTGTCTTTCATACTGCGACCGTTGATAGCAATTTTGCGACCAAGCTTTTCAGCAATTTTCACGATTTCCGCGATACGGGTAACCAGCGAAGAAAAGACAGCAATGATAATGCGTCCTTTTGCTTGTTTGAATAATTCTTCCAGATTTTTTTCTACCACGCGCTCGGAAATAGAATGGCCTTCCTTTTGGGCGTTAGTGCTGTCCAAAAAGATAGTATGCACGCCCATCTTGCCGATTTTTTCGTATTGCTCCAGATTGGTCGGCTCGCCATCTTTATCAATTTCCAAGCGGAAATCGCCGAAGTGCACCATTTTGCCGACGGGTGTGTTTAAGATAACGCCCATGGCATCGGGGATTGTGTGATCCACGGTGAAGAACTCCGCTTCGAAGTTCGGGGAAATTTTTACGATTTCGCCGTGTTTGACGGATTGAATGCGCGGTTTAGGAACATTCGGAAAATCATCAAAGCGTTTTTCCACCATAGCTTTAGTGAAGGGCGTGGCGTAGACAATCGGGTTGCCGAGCTTTTCAATTAGGTAGGGGAGGGCGTGGATGTGATCCAAGTGGCCGTGGGTCAAAATCAGACCCATGACGTTTTTCTGGCGTTCCTGCAGATAGCTGACGTTCGGAATGATGAAGTCAATGCCCGGAGTTTCTTCTTCAGGGAATTGAATACCGACGTCAATGACGACGATTTCATTTTTGTACTCAAAGAAGGCGCAGTTGCGGCCGATTTCTTCCAAGCCGCCCAGCGGTACGAAGCGGACAATTTCTTCGGATTCGACTTTTTTAATTGTTTCCACGGCGCGCGGACGAACCGGCGGCGGAACGATACGTTTTTTTTCCATAAATTAGCCACTAGCGACTAGCTAATAGCCACTAGCGATATTTATTTTTATTAAGATAAGAAGTTCGACCTTTTATCTTTTGTGCTGAAGGAGGGATTCGAACCCTCAAGCCCTTGCGGGCGCACGCCCCTGAAGCGTGTGCGTCTGCCAATTCCGCCACTTCAGCTTTTACCGGAAAACCCGACTAGTTTTCAGATACCATTCATTCACTTTGTCAAAACGATTCGCGGGAGTCGTAATGAACTGTTCATTTAAGCCGCCAAAATTTTTTGGCGCCGCGTAGAGATATTTTGGAGAAAAAAGGAAAACAGCCGGAACGTCGTTTTTAATCTGAGATTGCAATTGCGCCAGCGCCTTGTCGCGTTTTTCCTGGTCAAATTCCCGACGAATGGACTCCAGTACAGTATCAATGGTTTTGTTGTCGTACAAGGATAAATTCAAGCCCGGATAAAAGCGTTCTGCTGAATGCCAGAAAGAAAGCACATCCGGCGTGTTATTAAGAATATTGCCGAAGAGAATCATCTGGTAGTTGCGGTTGCGAATGACGTCGTTGGCGACATCGGTCGGATTCATGACAATAAGAGTGGCTGAAACGCCGATGGCGGCCCAACTTTCTTTGATTTGATTGGCGGTTTCAATCAGGAAGCGGATTTCCGGCACCACCAGATCAAATTCTAGGCGGGCGGTTTCCTTGTTAGTTTTCTTTTCACGAATACCCCGTTCGTTTAATTTCCAGCCAGCATCTTCCAGAAGCTTGGAGGCTTTCTCCGGCGAGAAAGTGTTTTCGTCGTAAATTTCCGGATGATAACCAGTAACGCCCGGGACAATCGGGCCGTTAATCACAATGGCGCGCCCGCCGAAGATTTTTTCAATCAAAAAGTTTTTATTCACGGAGAGTTCCAACGCTTCTCGTACGGGTTTTTCTTTAAGCGGAACGCTGACGCTTTGATTGAAGAAAACGGCGTAGTAGCGAGGCAGGTTGATGGCGGAAAGTTCATAACGGATGATTAAATTTTCCAAACTGACCGGATCTAAGCCGCCTAAGCCGTCCACGGAGCGTTTGTTGAAGGCGATGACGGCATCGTTAATGTCCGGGAAAAAGCGGATATAAAATTCGCGAATGTAGGGCGCGGCTCCGGAGAAATATTGGTTGGGGCGGAAATGATAAGAAGAAATAAAACCGTCGCGTTTCTTTTCAAAACTTTCAAATTTATAAGGCCCGCTGCCAATGGGTTCCAGGTTGTAATTGGAGAGGCGCAGATTGGAGGTGGGGATGCCGCCGAAAATGTGCTTCGGCGCGATTTTTAAAGTTTTCAAGCTTTCCAGAAAATAAGCGTATGGGGTTTTTAGAACGAAACGCACCTCGCGCTCACTTAGACGTTGGGCGGTGACGCCTTGCCAGGCGGATTGCAGAGTGGAACGGGAATCAGGGTTCTGAATGGCTTCAATAGTGAAAACTACATCGTCGCTGGTGAGCGGCTTGCCGTCACTCCACTTCAAATTTTCTTTCAGGGTAATTGTCCAGACTTTATTGCCCTCGCCGATTTTATAAGCCTCCGAAAGTTCCAGAAGATCGGCGAAAAGAATTTCCAGCAGAGCCCGGTCTACTTCGTTGGCGGGGGAGAGAATGGGATTGATGGCGGTGGGCTGGCCGACAATGCCTTCCGTGTAAACGCCGCCGGAGGCCGGAGCTAGCACGGTGTATTTATAGAAAGCGCCTAAGCTCAGAAAAAATCCGGAGAGCGTGAAACAAAGCCCCGCCACGAGCAAAACATACCTTTCGGTTTTAGTAAGGGCGGCGTACAGCCGCAATAAATTTTTCATCAAACGACAAAACTAAATTTAAGCGAGCAAACTGACCAGGGCGAGCCCGGCGAAAATTACGATCAAAACGATGGTGCTGACAAAAACAAATTGTTCCATGCCTCGGCGAGTTTGATAGAAAGAATCATCGCCGCCGCCTCCGCCAAAAATGCCGGAAGAGCTGCCGGAGCGTTCCTGTAATAAAATCAAGCCAATCACTAAAACGGCCACCACGATTTGAGCAATAGTAAGGAGATTCATATTTTAACGATTATAGACGTGCCGTACGCAGTAGCTGACTATCGCGTTGATGACCGTGACAATCAGCGTAGCGTAGGCAAGAGGTAATAGTCCTGTAATTATAATGCTTTCCGATAAATAGTCAAGAAGATAGAGCATGCCCGCGTTGATGACCAAGCTAAAGAAGCCGAGGGTTAAAAAGACCAATGGGCTTAAAAGCAGTTTGACGAGCGGGCGTAAAAAGAGGTTTAGGGCGGTGAAAATGGCCGCTACCATAGCCAAGTTATAGTAATCCAGTGAGAGCCAGACGCCCGGCACCCAATAATAAATTGCCAAAAGCGCTCCCAAGTTGGAGATAAAATAGATTAATAATCTGCTGATGGTACGCATATGTTTATATTGTAGCAAACCTTGACCATTTTTCAAAAACCTGATAAGCTCTTGGCGGTTCTTTCAAGGAGGTTTGGCTATGCCGAGAACTTATAGTGATTACGCGAAACAGCTCGGTGATTTTCAAGAAGATTTAGCGCAATCTGTGGCTCACAACTTTGATCCGGATTCGGCTGTGATTTCTGATGATAAAGTGAGCGAAATCTGCGAAAAGCACGGAATTGAAATCCATGACGTGAAAGCCAGCTTTCCGTTTGGCTTGGCAATGGTCCTTTTTTCATTTGTTGTATTTGTCGGAGTTTTGGCGTCGTTTTTTATGTGGCAAATAGACAGAGACAGAGAAGAGTGGAATAGAAGGGTGGCTTTTGGGGTTGAGGCGGCAATGCGCGGGCCAGAATATTCCTTAAACCAAATTATGGAAGAAAAAGAGATTATTTTGAGCACACCTGACGACAGTAAGCCAGTTATTTATACCTTTCGCAGAAAAGCCGGGAAGACATATTACCGAATTAGCGAAGAAGCGCACCAGTGGCTTCTGCGGCACAAGGGGTGCGTGAATTCCGAAATGATTCGCGAATTTGAAGCCAAACAAAATCAAACCAAGTAGTTCCAGTCCGGACATCGAGTCCGGTTTTTTTATTGATTTTTTGTTGGTGTTTTTATATTATTTCAACAGCTTCTTTGGGAGGAAGAGTTATGGCTACCGGTGATTCCGTAGATTTGAGCGGATCGGTAACGACTCTTGAGCGTTTGGAATTTTTGGAAAAAGGCATGCAACGTCTCGAAAATGAAAATAATGGTTTGAAAATCAAACTGACGGACACGGAAAGAAAGTTCGGCGATTATAAGAGTGAAGAGGGTAAAGAGAGACGGGAAAAGATGGTGCAGTTCAAGAAATCGGCGGTTGCGTTTGTGGCGGTTGCTGTATCCGCGGTAGCGCTGATTGGTGGAATTATTGGTGGAATTAATTGGATAATTCAGGTTGGCTTGGAGTATGGCGCCAGGACCAAAGTCCAAAATTTGATGGCGGAAAAGTTGCAGGCGGAGAAGGAATCCGAAGAACTCAAGCAAGCGGTTTTACGGGTGCCGGTTACTGTTGAGGGCTTGGTGAATTATAGAGGTTGTTCTGTTGGAAAGATTTTTGAAGATTGCAATGTGGCGCAATTAAAAATTCACAAACAACTCATCTATGTTCATGCCGATAAGGCGGTGATGGGATATTTTCGATATTTGAAAGCTCTTGATAAGTACAATTCTCCTTGTTTGAGAGAGAATTTTTTCAAACATAAGATATATTGGGAAGAATTCGTAAGGGATGGCTTCCTCAACAAAATTGATGTTGTTGGAAAAAAGTAGGCGCCGAGTAATGCATTTACTCGGTTTTTTTATTTTCCGAACATTTCTTTAGAGCGTTTGTCGCGATGGTAGCGAAGGACAAAGCGGTGGGTTTGGTAGATGGCGAGTTCTATTAATTTTTGAAATTCCGCTGGCAGTTCCGCAAGGGGAGTCGGCGCGTCGTTTTCTTTCAGGCCGTAAACTTCTTTATTGGGCTTCGCGAAGCTGATTAATTTAGGGTACAGCGTGTAGCGTTCAGGGTTTAGGGATTTAAAAACTTCTTTTGCCGCGCGGAATTGAGTTATTCCACCATCAACGATTATTAAATCCGGATAATCCCATTCACTATGGCGAAGGCGGCGTGCCAAAATTTCGGCGATAGCGCGCGGATCGTCTGTACCACGGAGCTCCTGCCTGCCGGCAGGCAGGGATTTGATTATGAATTTACGATAGGAATTTTTGTCGGGAAACCAAATACTGTTAGATCCTTCACTTCGTTCAGGATGACGAATTAAGGTGGTAAGGGCGCCCACAGTTTCTTTGCCGGCGAGGTTGGAGATGTCGTAGCACTCAACGCGATTAGGGTTTAGGGGATAGGGTGTAGGGTTTGGGAACGGTTTATTAAATAAATACGGTTGATGGGCAAATATTTTTTCTAGAGCGATTCGCTCTTTTTCATCTTTCAGGGTTTTAAGAATTTTTTGGCTTTCTCCTTTAAGAATTTTTTTAATGATCCGAATGTTTTTTAAGTATTTTCCGCGATTTGCGATTTGTTCTTCGCGCTGAGCCGTCTTCTGGCAGCAAAAACCCAAGCATTTGCCGATCTGGGCGTTCAAACAATTTCGAAAATGTCCCGTAGCAGGCCTGCCTGCCGGTAGGCAGGTACAATATGGAAAATAACGACGGATAACTTTCATCGCGGTGCGGAGAGCGCCGCCGTCGGTGAAGGGACCGATACGAATAGGGTTTAGGGTAAAGGGTTTAGGGGATAGCTTTTCGTGGCCAATTAAAACTTTAGGAAAATCTTTGCCTACAAAGTAAACATAGAGATACGACTTATCGTCTCGCCATAAAATGTTGTAGCGAGGCTTTAACTCTTTGATTAAACGGGATTCTTCCATTAGAGCCTCAATTTCTGAACGAAGAACGATCAACTCTAAAGAAGTTGCTTCCTGATGTAGGGATTCGGTTTTCATGTCCTCGGCTTTTAAATAAGAGCGCAAGCGGTTGTGGAGATTGCCGGCCTTGCCAACGTAAAGCACGCCGTTTTTCCCATGAAAGATGTAGCATCCTGGTTCTTTAGGAGCGGCTTTGATTGCTTCTATAATTTTTGGAGAAATGAATGCCATTGCCGCGTAATTTTACGAAAAAAGTGTTGACAGCGTCAAGTTTATTTGGTAAACTATAACTAATAAAAGGTTAATTCGAAATGCCTAATTTATTTGTAATTAAATCTAAATATGAATATTCAAACCCTACTCATTTGGGCGGGTATCGCGTTTTGTGGAGCAATAATCGGTTATTTAGTTCGGCAGTCGGTCGCGGCGAGTAAGGCGAGTTCCGTAGAGCAAAAATTGCGGCAGAGAATCCAAGAGGCGGAAATAGAAGCCAAGGATATTTTGCTGTCCGCCAAAACAAAGGCGTCGGAAGTTCTGGACTCTTTGCAAAAAGAGGAACGGGAGAGAAAATCCCAAATTTCTCGCTTGGAAGAGAGAATAATGAAGCGAGAAGAGACGGTAGAGTCGCAATCGCGGGATTTGGGAACGCAAAAACAGAAGTTGGAAAAGGGGATTTCGGAGGTAGATCAATTGAAAAAAGATTTAGAGGAGGTTCAAAAGAAAGCTATTTTGGATTTAGAAAAAGTGGCGAAGATTTCCGCCGAAGAAGCGCGGACGCAAATTTTCGAGAAAGTAAAACAGCAAGGCAAAGAAGATTTAATCCGTGAAATCCAAAAAATTGAGCGGGAGAAACGAGAAGAAATTGAAAAGAAGGCGGGGGAGATTATCACTACCGCGATTCAGCGTTACGCGCGTTCGCAGGTGGCGGACATTACCACTAGCGTTTTCCATTTGCCGAATGAAGAGATGAAGGGGAAAATTATCGGTCGTGAAGGCCGCAACATCCGCACTCTGGAACGGGCGACGGGCGCGGAAATTATCGTGGATGAAGGTCCGGAGAGCATTATTATTTCTTCCTATGATCCGTTGCGCCGCGAAATTGCCATGGTGGCGTTGGAAAAATTAGTAAAAGACGGGCGTATTCAGCCGGCAAAAATTGAAGAAAAAGTGGAGGAGGCGAGGCAGGAATTAGATAGCCGCATGATGAAGATTGGCGAAGACGCGGCTTTTGAGGTGGGTATCGTGGATTTGCCGAAAGAAATTATGATGCTATTAGGTCGTATGCATTTCCGCACCAGCTATGGCCAGAATGTGCTTTTACACTCCATTGAAATGGCGCATATTTCCGGCATGATTGCCGCGGAGTTGAAGGCAAACGTGGAAATCGCCAAGAAGGGCGCTTTATTACACGACATCGGTAAGGCGATTAGCCACGAAGTAGAGGGCACGCACGTGGAGCTTGGCCGAAAATTATTGAAGAAATATGGTATTGACGAGCGCGTGATTCAGGCGATGGAGGCGCATCACGAAGAATATCCTTTCTCCACGCCAGAATCGTTTATTGTGGCGGCGGCGGACGTGCTTTCCGCGGCTCGGCCAGGCGCGCGGCGCGATACGATTGAAAATTACATTAAGCGTCTGCAGGATTTGGAAAAAATCGCTACGGGATTTGAGGGCGTCAAGAATGCCTACGCGCTTTCGGCTGGTCGCGAGGTGCGTGTTTTCGTGGTGCCGGAAAGAATTGATGACTTCGGCGCTTACGAACTGGCGAAAAATATTGCCGGCAAGATTCAATCAGAACTGAAATATCCGGGTGAGATTAAAGTGAATGTGATTAGAGAGGTGAGGGCGGTGGAATATGCTAAATAGAGACTAGAAATTAGTAAATGGCGAAATTAGCCAGTATTTGCTTGATTTTTTTGGGGTTGTATAATTAAGATAAGGGAAAAAGGTCGAGTTATTTTCCATTTACTAATATCAAATCATGAAAAAGCCTGAATTAGTTCAAGCAATCCAGCAAGCTGGCGGCTTGGAAACTAAAAAGCAAGCCGAAACAGTCGTGGATGCTTTTTTTGATACAATTGTAAAAACCTTAGCTAAAGGCGAGGAGGTGGGAATTTCCGGCTTCGGTACTTTCCGAGTAGTTAAGCGCGCCGCCCGCATGGGTGTAAACCCAAAGACTGGCGCAAAAATTCAAATCGCGGCTTCCACTAAGCCGAAGTTCCGAGCCGGTAAAGTTTTGAAAGAGGCGGTGAAATAGCAAAATAAAAACACCCCGATGAGCGGGTGTTTTTATTTTTGGAGTTTATTAGTCAGATTTTCAATGGCATTTTCAATCTTTTCAATTTCTTTGTTGAGTTCCTCAAAGTATTTCATTTCTTGAAGGCGGATATTTAATTCGGGGGAATCGGCTTCGGCTGAGTTGAGTTTTAGGTTGGCCAATTTGTTTTTTCCTCCCGCTAAATAGGAAACACTACCAGCTAAAACAAAAAGCAATAAACTTGCCAAGACCAAGGCCCCGCTCATTTTTAATTGTTCAAAAAAGTTTAAGCGAAGACGGGAGACCGGTTTTTCCAAAAGAAGCAGTTTGCGTGAATGCTGAACAAACTCCGCGTTCGGCTGAATGGCTTTTAATTGTTTCAGTTGTGATTCTAAATTAAACTTCATGTTCTTCTTCAAAGTATTTTTTGAGGGCATTGAGGGCGCGATGCTGAATGACGCGAACCGCTCCTTCGTTTTTGCCGATGGCTTCGGCGATTTCTTTGGGCGAGAGCTCTTCCACAAAACGCATGATCAAAACATCTTGCTGTTCGTGGGTGAGCGCTTTCAGCCCTTTTTGGACTTTTTCTAAAGAAAGGGCGGTGTCCAAGCTATATTCGGCGGTGCTGGCCACGACGCCCAAAGCTTCTTCGTCCATTTCTTCCAAAGAAAGATTGGCTTTATGAGTACGGTAGCGGTCAATCACTTTATTGCGAGCGATTTGATACAACCAGCTGGAAAAAGGGAATCCCTGCGATTTATAGCTGTGGATGTTTTTCCAGGCGCTCAAAAAAGTTTCGTGAGCGAGATCTTCCGCTTCCGCCCGATTATCTATTTTTAAGTAGATAAAACGGTAGATTCGCGGCATGTAATGGTCGTAAAGCTGGCCGAAAGCGGCTTCTTGGCCATTCTGCGCCTCTTCTATTAGGTTTTGTTCTTTCTCTAACATAAGGAAACGAATTTAGGCGGTTTTGGTTACAAACGAGAATTAAATTTCTCAAACAAAAAAGCCCTTATGAAGGCCTTCCGATTTCTTGGATTCAGTATAGCATTCCATCAAATTCATTGAAAGGATTTACAAAAAATGATAAACTGAGCCCAACAGCGCGGGTATCGTATAATGGCAATACCTCAGCTTTCCAAGCTGAAGCCGGGGGTTCGATTCCCCCTACCCGCTCAAATTTATTTAGTAAATTTGAGCGAGGCTCGCTCGAATAGGCGGTCCGCTTCCAATTATAGTTTCTTGCTTGCGTTGTGAGTTCGGGATTATTATTAAAGTAAATGACCACGCGTTCCAAGAACATCATTTTTATAGTGCTGGTGGTGGCGGCGAGCTTTGGAATCGGCCGGATTTTACTTAGTCAGGGGAAAAGCATTCCGGCGGAGTTTTCTCAGTCGCGGGCGAATGGCGGAGAGGTGGCCGCGAAGATTATGAGTTTTTTGGAAAATTCTTTGATTCGCTTAGAGCTGGTGGCAAAGCATGACAGCGATTATCGGCCTCAGGAGGCGCTGACGATTATTTCCGAACAGTTGGCGGCGGCGAAGGAAAACGATAACAGCGCGTTGATTTTAGCCACTCAACTGGAAACTTTAGCGCGCACCGCGGAAGATATTCGTCCTTCACAGGCGAGGCAAATCGCGGTGGAGGCCGTGGGAAATGAGGTGGCGCTGGTGAGTCGTATGATTGTTTACAACGCGCAGCTGAAAGACTTATTTGAGCTTTTAAAGGATAAAGTTAGCGGTCGGCGAAAAGTAGGAGCGGAAGAAGTCAACCGCTTGATTGCCGCTTTAAATTATTTAGCCGGAGGCATCAACGAACTGAATGAAAAATTTAATTCGGGCATGAGGCAGTTGGACCAAGAATTTTAAAATTTCCGCGCGCAATCTTGAAAATTCGGCAATTCCTTATATAATGGAGGGGCACTTTGACGTAAGAGGAGGGTTTAATGAGCTACAAAAACGTTCTAATCGTCGGTTTAGGAACAATTGGAGAGCCGCTCGCTTTTTTATTGCTTCGCACTAAAGAGCAAACCGGATTGGGCAAGATCATGATTCACAAGAATACGCCCAGATCGGAAGACGCTCCGACTTTGGCCGAGTTGAATCGAGAGGGCGCCGAATTAGTTGCCTATTCCGACGAGAAAACCCGCGAAGGATTTAAAGAAGTTTTGTCGGGTAGGGGATTTGGAGTCGCTTATGATTTAGAAGAAGCTTTGGGATTGGCTGACGTGGTGATTGACTGCACGGAAGAAGAAGTAGCAATGGAGCTTTTGGAGAAATACTATTCTCCGGCTTTTGAAAAAAAGAAAACCATGGGATTTATCGCCCAAGGTTCGGCTAAGGGATTTGGCAAGCCATTCGCTTATACGATTAATGATGAGGCGTTAGAGCCCGGGAAAGATCGTTTTATTCAGGTGGTCAGTTGCAACACGCATCAGATTCTTTGTTTGTTGAAGACCTTGATCTTTAATTCACGAGTGACGATGGCGGATTTTGAAGAAGCGGAGTTCACTTTGTTCCGGCGAGCGAGTGACGTGCCGCAATCCAGGGGAGCGATTTGGGGGACTCGATTGGGTAGGGCTTCCGGGAAAAAATACCATCCCAAATACGGCGCTCATCAACCAGCTGATGCTTTGAGAGTATTGTCCACTATTGGGATTAAAGATCTCTGGATTCATGGCACAGAATCAGTTGTGAATAATCCTTTCATGCATACCGCCCGGTTTGATTTCAGAGTAAAGACGAAACTTAATACGGCGGATGTGTGGGATTTATTCGCGGCTAACCCTTTGATTTCCCGAACCCAATATACCGATAACAATATGATTTTTTACAAGGGTTGTTCTCGAGGTCATCGTTCCAGAATTTTGAACCAGACCGTGGCGGTGATCCCCTCACTCGAGGCCGTGGAATGGAAAGATGGATTGACCAAGATTTGTGGCGGCTGTTTCACCCCGCAAGACGGCAACTCACTCCTTTCTTCCGTGGCGGCGATGCTCTGGCTGATTGATCCGCAAACTTATAAGCAAAAGATGTTGAGTTTCTATAGAGAGCCCTTCCTGCTGTCAGAGATATAATCGCCAATCCCAACCCTTGCGGTCGGGATTTTTATTTGACATAATGAGTTTTTTGATTTATTATTCCAGAGTTGAATTTTCATGGATGTGCGGAGGGGTAAAGATGGAAAAGGAAGGCACATGGTTCTGTTTGTCTCAAGTAGTTGATCTGATACGCGAGAAGAACCCGAACTTTCCGAGATTGAAATCCCGCAAAAAAATTGATTTTGAGTGTTGGGGGAATCCAAAGAAGTTGTGCGTGTTGATTGAGTTTGAAGATGGGCGGGTGGCGAGCGTGCGCATTCTTTTCGGCGAGGTGGGGAAGGTTGTTTCTATTCGCGCGATGATCG
>Ga0247727_10016663_pt1 | contig 11827 bp, 7 predicted proteins | sample WisWelCaveWW1625_FD_202498 | JGI IMG/M metagenome (GOLD analysis project Ga0247727, IMG submission 202498) | Biofilm microbial communities from Wishing Well Cave, Virginia, United States - WW16-25 | ecosystem: Environmental > Aquatic > Deep subsurface > Groundwater > Cave microbial mat | place...
GCGGAACACGAAGCGCTCCTGCAAAAGAATCACCGGTAGTATCATGCCGGTTTACTCGAACCCGGCCCACCGGACGTGGGCGCTGGAGATTCTACTACCAGTGTATCTTATCGGATTAAACGCACACCGCCGGTACCGACTCGTCTCGGTTACGGCGAAACTTCCACAACTGGTAATCCTACGAGGCGGGCGGCCTGACATTGTCGCTTGTCTGCTGAAAGAAAAACATCACAAACGGACTCGATGGCAGCAGCAATATGGATCGCATCCATAGCCCGCAATGGCGCCCGCTCCAAACAAAGGATCGCTTCCTCTATAACCCCTTCGGTCAAATCGATGATCGACGCTTCCGCCACATCCGCTGCCAGTTCTCGTTTTATCCTTGTATAGTCTCGATTCGAAAGTCTGTCTTCTCTCCTGAGTCGATTTAGTCCCGATATGACTTCCGGAACACAAAGAACACTTAGCACAACTTCGTCGGCCTCAATGCATTTTTTAAGAACGAGCTCGGTACCACGCTCGGCAACGTATCGTTTTGCCAGAGCGGAAGAATCCAGAAACAGCCGCATTACCTGCCTTCGGATCTCTCTTTCAGAATCGCTTTGCACAAAGAAGTTCCTGTAACTTTCAGCGGACGAGCGCTTTTCCACCTGCCGGAAGCGCGTCTGGCCGGAGAGAGAAAAGCTACCAGTTTGCCTTTCCGGTACACTTCTATGGTTTCTCCTCTCTCCACGGCATCAAAATAGCTCTTTGCGTCGTTTCTTAACTCTGTAAATGTTGCTGTCAGCAATTTCGTTCTCCTTACAGGACATGATAATGTACAGATTGATGACCTGTCAAGAAATCCATTACTGAATTGTCGAACTATTTTCGGGACATAACGCTAAATACGTTTTTCCAGGGTAAGGATGTTGCGATTCCCATCGCGCCGGTAACGCATGGAATCCATGTAATTGCGGACCAGGTGGATGCCGAGGCCGCCGATTTGTCGTTCTTCCAGAGGAACATCCAGTCTGGGATCTTCTTTCTGCGTGGGATCGAAGGGACGACCTTCATCCTGAATTTCCATGATCAGCAGATTTTCCAGCAGTTGAAGCTCAACTGAAATCGAATGCTCTTTGTCATCATCGAAACCGTAGAAAATTACGTTCGTTACCAGTTCTTCGAGTGACAGATCCAGGGCAAACAGAACTTCCTGACTCAAGCCGATTTGCTCTGCGAATTTCTGAACCGCTTCGCGCAAACGAATCATCTCATTAATATCGTTTTTGATTTTGACCAGCAGTGTTGACGGCATCATTAACTACCTTTAAATGTACTGTCGACGCAACATATCCGCCGTTGATTCATCCATTTGATCTTTGCGGCGAACTTCCTGAAATCGAGCGATCAAATCTTCCACCTTTAATCGTTTTTTCTCAGCGCCTCGAAAGTCGTGGAGCACTTTTCCTTTGTGCATCATGATCAAACGGTCACCCAGATTCACAGCTTGATGCATGGAGTGAGTCACCATCAACGTAGTGAGAGCGTCGCGGGAGATCACCTCCTGACTGAGTTGAATCACCTGATCGGCGCTTTTCGGATCCAGCGCAGCCGTATGTTCGTCCAGCAGAAGTAGATCGGGTCGAACCCACGTTGCCATGAGCAGAGTCAAGGCCTGACGCTGGCCGCCGGACAGGGTCCCGATCGCGTTGTCCAGCCGGTCTTCGAGTCCCATATTCAGGAGTCGTACACGTTCACGGAACTGGTCGAGCAAACGTCTTTCTAGCGCCCATCCCAGAGTTCTTGGCAGTCCGCGCCGGGCCGCAAGAGCCAGATTTTCCTGAATCGACATACTGGGAGCTGTTCCGCTGAAAGGATTTTGAAACACACGGCCAATCATTCGTGCGCGCCGGTGCTCCGGCCATCTGGTTACGTCCTGTCCTTTCAAACAGATCGTTCCTTCATTAAGAATGAAGACTCCTGCAACCGCATTCAATAAAGTAGATTTCCCGGATCCGTTTGTTCCTATGATGATGATAAACGATCCTGGATCCAGCGCTAAATTGACACCGCGCAAAGCCCGCACTTCATTCGGAGTTCCCTTATGGAACGTCTTTAGCGCGCCCGTGATTTCAAGCATGTCTTTTCATCCATCTCGGCATCCTGGCCGGCAGCTGCGGAACAATCAGGGCCACAAAAACAAAGAGCGCCGTAATCAGTTTCAAGTCGTTTGGATTCAGGCCCCATCGAAGTGCAATAGCCACAAGAAGCCGGAAGAGGACTGATCCCATCACGGCTCCTGTGATAGTGAGTCCGAGTCTGCGACTTCCAACAAGAGCTTCGCCGATGATCACGCTTGCCAGGCCCAGTACAACCATCCCGATGCCCATTTGCACGTCTGCAAAACCCTGATATTGCGCCAGCAGCGCTCCGGAAAGTCCAACGAGACCGTTGGAAAGGCCCAGCCCCAGTACAATCATGTTATCGACATTTACGCCCATAGCTCGCATCATTTGCTGATTGTCACCGGTTGCCCGCATGGCCGTCCCCAGATTGGTGCGAAAAAAAACATACAGAAGCAGTCCCGCCGATAAAGCGAGCAGAAAAGCAAACCCCAGTGTGAACGCATCGCGAATGGAAACTTGCCGGCCCAGAACGGATAAACTGACGGCTTCCGGAAGAATCGCAATCCCGGTTTGCTCGGCGAAAGTGACAAGCGTTGTTTCTGTCAGCAGCGGAACGTTGCTCTTACCCATTACATGGAGATTTACCGAATAGAGCGCCGTCATAACCAGGATACCGGAAAGCAGGCCATTGATCTTAAACCGCGTGTGAAGAATCCCGGTTATGATTCCTGCAGCGAATCCACAAAGGAATCCCATCGAAGAAGCCGCAAAGGGACCAGCTCCTTTCGTTAAAAGAACGGCAGCAACGGCTGCGCCGAAAGTGATCGAGCCCTCCGGCGTGATGTCGGCAAAGTCAAAGATTCGGAAACTGATCAGCACTCCAAGCGCCAGAAGTGACAGAATCAATCCAAGGGTCAATGCGCCGATTAAAAGTGTCATGATTCCTGCACCCATTCCGTAACGGGACTGATCCAGCAGGCGCCTCGAAGAAATTCGCTCCGGCCCACGCCGCCAATTTCACGGTCATCATCAATCAAATGAAGGATACCGTCAACCCGGTTCAATTCGAATAAAGTAGTAATGGTCTCCCGCAATGGAATCAATCCTTTTCTAAGCGGACGATATGGAAAGGCTGCGGCATGAAAATGTCCGAATATCGAACCGGTCTTATCCACAGAACGCAGCATAGGAGATGCGACAGTGTTTCGCGATGCAATTCCGGCTACCATCGTCATTGAGCGCGAATGCACACGTTCCGATGTAAAAGTCAGCCAGTCGACTGCTTCAGGATAACGAAACGGCGCTCCTTCTTGACTGCCGCTTACTGGTGACTTCGTCAGGGCCACTCCTACCAGGCCCGCAGTCTCTCCGATCATCACAAAACCAATCGAGTCGTTGTCCTCCACTTCAAATGCCAGCGATAGCAGATCATTCAGTCCGGCCGGTGGCGATTCCTTACCGGACTCAAAACGAATGAGTGATTTCCAGGAACCCTCTCCCAGCAACGTGTACAGAATCATCATCTCGGGTACGTAGTTTCCTGAAGAGACCAGATAATCGGGAACGTTGGTACCGTCTGTCGGCAGGTATGCAGCAATTCCCGACACCGCAAGAAACTCACCAAACCGGTCCCGGCATTCTGTAAAGTTCGCCCCGAATGCGCCGAGTCCAACGGCCAGTGAATTTCCAGATAAAGAAATTTTGCGCGCGTCCGATTCACGGTACCGGCAACCATCCAGCAATTCCGGGTTTCCCAGCATTCGACAGCGAAGCGAGCCCGCGCGTTCCATCAAGTAGGATTCGTAGCTCAACCCTCTGTAGCTTTTTAAACCCGCTTGAGGAAAAGCGACAACCCCGGCTATCGGCGCCGAGAGCATCTCCATCATACCGGCCATTTCCAGAACGTTTCTGGCAGCGGGAGAAAGTTCCGTTACGCGAAAAGTTCCGCCAATAGAGTTCAATTGCTGAAACACGTGAAGCAGAACACGAATGCCTGCTGAACTAACATAGGTGATCTCTGAAAGATTAAGCTCAATGTGATGAATCTCCTGCCGCACAACAGCCGTGAGCTCAGAGGAAAGGTGATCGGACCAGTAAGCATCTAGACGTCCCTTGACCTTCAGCTCAATACTGTCCCCTTTTCGAGTTTGAACTATTTCCATTTTCCTAACCCGGACAGGCCGGAACCAAACAGGTCTGTCTTAACGCAAAGATGCAATGACATAAAGGTTTAAAGGCTTTGCGTCCTGGCCTCCTTTGCGGGCAAACTGAACCACAATCACAGTAAAACTCCGGTTCGGCGCAATCTGAGCCAAGCCGCAAAGAACCAAAATCCTTGCGACCTGGCGACTTTGCGTTAAAATTTCTTTGCTTTTTTTACAACGATTTAACTTGTAACGGTCTAACTCGGACGAGCCGCTAATCTGCAATTTGCAATCTAAGAATCATTCTATAATTCTGGTTGCCCGTTTCAAAACTGATTCCGGAATACGCAGGCCTGATTCGGCACCGGCTTTTTTGTTGACCAGCAATCGCGTGGTTTTCAGGTGTTCAAACGGAATTTTCGAAGGATCTTCGCCGCGCATCACACGGACGGCCATCAGGGCCGATTCACGACCGCCGTCAAAATAGTCACGCGCTACAACGACCGATGCGCCTTCAAAAGCCTGATTGCTTTGAAATGCGAAAATCGGCAAACGCTCCTTCCTGGCAGCCTGCACAATGCTGGGAAAGGAGGAGGCAGTCAGATTGCCCGCTATCTGGCAAATCGCTTCGATGTCACGGCCGGTCAGAGAAAGTGCGGCATCGGACGCCTCTGCGCTGGTGCTCACAGGAACCGAAATCAGCTCGAATCCATATTTTGCGGCGGCTTCCATGGTGCGATCCTTGTTGTAAATCGAATTGGTTTCAGACGTAACAAAGAGTGTACCAATACGCTTTGCGTGCGGCATGCATTCACGGACCACGCTCATGAGCTCATCATACGCGCTTGTTGTTACGACTCCGGTAACGTTGGGAAGATGATCCTCATTGCTTTTACCGGCTCCGGCCGCAACGGCGCTTGCCAGAAGAGTGAACACAATCGGAGTTTTCCCGGCGCGCCTCAAAGCAGCCTGCAATGCGGGAGTGGACATGGTCATCAACAGGTCTGCCCCGTCTGTGATGGCTGTGTCCACCAGAGTGCTCACCGTAACCATGTCGCCCTGAGCATTGGAAACCTTCAACGTGTAGTCCCGTCCCTCGTGTAATCCCGCTTCCTGGAATCCGTCACGAATTCCACGCTCCGAGTCTTCCACATCTAATATATTCGTATACTCAATCAGATGTATGTTCCATTTTCTGGAAAGCCCGGTCGTTTCAACTTTCTTGTCCGGATGAGCCATGTCGACGATCTCATCGGCTGCTTTTATGAGTGATTCCGGCAATGGAAAATTAAGGGCGCGCGATACATCCATATTGAGAGCAATTTTTACAGTGCGGACAGATTGTAACGGAATGCCGGCCGGGCTTTCGCCTTTCAGGACCCGTGCTGCAATCTGCGCGGATTCCCTTCCAACATCGAAATAATCGTTCGATACGGTTACGAGCGCACCCTGCTTCGCCTGATATGTGCTGAACCCAAACAACGGAACGCGCGCATCCTGTGCGGCGCGAACGATGCCGGGAAATCCCGCAGAAGTGGCACTGTCAGCGATCTGGCAAAAAACATCTATATCCTTCGCAAGCAAAGAGCCGGCTGCATCCTTGATCTCCACTGTTGACGTTACGGGCACGGCAACCAGCTTGAGGTTGTTCTTCTGCACAAATCCTTCAAACACATCCTTGACGTAAACGGAATTCGTTTCGCCGGGAGAAAACAGGGTGCCGATTCGCCGGGCGCGTGGAAAACAATCGCGGATCACATCGATCATCCGCTGAAAAGGCATGGAAACGTATACGCCGGTCATATTCGGCAGGTGTTCCCGGTCGTTTTTTGCTCCGCCCCAGCTTGCAGGATTAACAGCAAGGCTGAAGACGATAGGCCTATCCTTGATTTTTTGCACGGCAGTCTGCAGCGCAGGAGTTGTGATGGTCATCACCATATCGGACTTGTCCACGACAACGCTGTCCATGATGCTGATCAGGGTGGGCATATCGCCCTGAGCGTTACGCATCGTCATTTCGAAATCGCGCCCTTCAATCAGTCCGGACTGCTTGAATCCCTCCATGATTCCTTCGCGCGCTTCTTCCATCGGAGGCGCTTCAACGAGCATCACCAGATGGATCTTCCATTTTTTGGAAACGGAGGAAGTTGGATTCGGCAGATTCCTTTCTTTCATCTGCTTCCGGTGGGAGAGGTCGGAATACAGAAGGACTCCTGCTGCCAGAAGAATCAAGACAAGCCCGAATGAAAGACGTTTCAATACCGGCCACATTCGTGCCGGATTGTATCATAGCAAGTATAATTTCAATGAAAACGTCTATACCGTATGATGCAACCCCAGTGCCCAAACGGACATGGCCTGATGATTCAAGGCCAAAAACACTGGATTTGCGAAAACTGCACAACCCGCCTCCCTGTTCTAACTGAGATCCAGACCGACCGGGCCCCAGAAGCGCTTTTTGACTATCTACCCAGTGTTATTGCTATTCCATTATTCGAATATAGGAAAGAATCGCATCCAGTCATGCAGCTTCACCGCCTTTGCGATGCAGTGGAAATTCTCACCCGCTTCTTCACCATCGTTGCGATCGGTGAACTGCGCAAAACATTGAACAATGAGCCTTTGCCTGAGGAAATTATCAGGGATCTGCAGCCGCGCATTGAACGGCCGACCTTTGGACAGTGGCGCGACATGTTGCATGTGGTTGTTCGAGCGCTTGCAAACGCACAGAATCTCCTCGTTCCTGAACTACCATCCTTTGTCTCGAATCTGCTTCTCCCCGGCCTCGAGGCGACCGATCACCCGGAGGATTCCTTGATCCGCCTCCGCAACGATCTGGTTCACGGTGGAGCCATCCCATCCGCTGCGGCGCGAGCATTCTTGAATCATTGGAATCCCTGGCTGGAAAAGTTAGTGGAAGGCTTACAGTTTCTGAAAGATGTGGATGTCTGCTTCTATGCCGCCGACGGCCTCCAACGGCTTCGAGGCACTTCAGCCGAGGCGGAGGAATATGCAGTTGCACCGAACGTAATTCAGGCGATTAGGCCACTACACCAGCATGTTCTTTTGCTGCGAAACGAAGAGCCTCTGGATCTCTGGCCGCTTTGCGATTACGGGAAAGCGGAAGCTTCTACACTGCAGGGCCTACAGCAAGCGGACCAATCAAGCCCTCTGGTGTACATACGATTCGAAAGAGACAAACTTCTCTATGCGGCTCTGGGCGTGGACTTTCCAAGAGCAGAGAAATACAACTCTGTCACGGAGTTTCGTAGTTTGTTCCGTCTGGGTCAGCGCGAACCCTCAGCAGATTTCACAGTCGACTTTGAAGAAGAGATTCGCGCCGATTCGGCAGCACTGATCGGACGGCGCGAAGAAATGCAGCATGTAAAAAAGCTGCTCAAACATCAAAGTGACGGTGTTTTCTGGATTGCAGGTCCAGGTGGAATTGGAAAAAGTCTTCTACTGGCGCGAGTGGCTGCTGATCTGGGAAATGATCCCAAACGGATTTGCCGGATCGTTTGGCGATTTCGGGCCGGGGATGCTCCCCGATGCAATCGCTTCGCTTTCTTCCGGCATGCAATTGGCCGGATTGCGGCATGGCTCGGTAAAACGGATTTCGGGCCGGCGAACGATCCGAATAAATTATTCGGACAGCTCGGCAATTTGTTGGATGAAGTTTCCAGGCCTCAGACCGCGAAAGTCAGTGAACTGCCGCCGCGGGTTCTGTTCGTCCTGGACGGACTGGATGCCATTGCACAAATTGACTCCGGATTCCCGCAAGTTCCCTTCCTCCTGGCACGCCCCAATGTGCTGTGGCTTTGTGCCGGTCGTCCGGAAGGAAATCTCCAGCAGACTTTCTCCGCCGACCGATGCGTTCATGTTTTCCAGGATGGGCTTCCTCCCATGTCGGTGGATGATATCCGCGCGATGCTCCTGGACAGTACGGGATCTCTGAAATTCAAACTGCTTCCTCTCGATTTCGAATCGACAGATGCGGTAACCGGCAAATCGCAGATCACCAATCAGGCGGTCAACGCCGTTGTGAAGCGTGCAGCCGGCCTCCCACTCTATGTTCATTTCCTGGTCCAGGATATCCTCTCCGGTTACTTCCGTTTCGATGAGCTCGAGCAGCACCTGCCGCCCAGCCTGAACGCTTATTATGATGACCTGCTGCGACGCCTTTCCATCGGAGAACTACAAGCGCTTCTCACCCCGTTGCTCGTTACGATCTGCTGGAGTCGCGCCCCTGTGGACGAAGAAACGTTACACCTGATGATGGTTCAACGAATGGTTCTGCTGGATAGCGATCAGGGCCGGGCCACGCTGCGAAAAGGGTTGCTGGCGATCGAATCCATGATTCGTCCCGCAGCGGCAGCAGGCGGCCGATACGGATATGAGCCATACCATCCTACTTTTCGCGAATACGTGCGTGAGGACAAGGGCGGTGTGATCGGCGGGCAGAATGAAATCGCACGCCGGCAATTTTGCGACTTAACTGCACAGTGGCAAAATATTCCGCACGATCACCCGGCCAGGACTTATGTTCTGGGATATGGCGTCAGTCATCTAATAGAGTCGAAAGAATATCAACTTTTGGCCGGCTTACTTCAAACGAATTTCCTCCGGGAAAAATCTGAAATATTTGGCGAAGTGGATGCTTTCAATGATGCGAAAGCATGCGCTGAAAGGTTTGCCACGGCAGGTGAAGAATACTGGGAGCCTCTGCTGAAAGCGGCCTTCTGGTACACGGAGTTTGCCGAAAGGATCCGGAGCGGTCCGCAAACCCTGGAAACCTTTATCGAGCAAGGAGAAATTGCTCGCGTGCTGACGGCCATCGAATCGGAGAGCGATGAGGCTCGCAAGGGTCTGCTGATGCTGGCTGCTTCCGTGTTGATGGAAAAATCCGGACATGCCGACCCGGCAAGGCAACTGAAAGAGACAGGGCGAACGCTGGTTTCGGACAGACTCCACAGCTACGATGTCGGCCTGTCCCCTCTTGCAAAAGCATTATTGGCTCACGAAGGCGCGAGTATTCAAAGCAAGATCCCGTCAACTCAACCGACCGTGACTTTCACTCCTTCTTCGAACAAGCAGTCGGATACGGTTCCGTTCTATGATCTGCTGCTTGCCTATTTTTCCTCGGGCGATCGCGTGGGGGGAATGCTCGTGGGACTCCTTGGTCCCTTTGTCGGATTCTTGATCCTTTCTTTGCTTTTTCTCGGGTTGCACAGTCAACTTACAAAATTCGCTGTGCAGGCTAGTGCCATCGTGACTTTTCCCATTATCATCCTCTGTATCATCCTTTGGTGGCTTTCTCTCAAACGCCGATCACAAACAGAAGAGAATATGCAAGCGCTGTTTAACGCATGGAATCAGTCGGAGGGTAAGATCAGGCAGAAAATCTTGTTACGAGCCATCCGTTATAGATCGCTTTTGCTGGAGTGGACCGACGAAGCTTCTGTGGACTCACCTGTCTGCTTTATGGTTGCAGCCCAATTTCGCGATGCGACCGCGAAGGAAGCTGCAGCTCTTATCACAGAAGCAACTGCAGCAGGCGATCGAGTATGCGAGGTTTTCATCGAGCAGTTGTGTTCGCTGCCCAAAGAGAAACTGGAAGGTATATACCGGCAGATCGTGGATAAGCCTTTCCGGATAAACAGTGTGTGGCAATTCCTACGAATGATAGCCGCTACATCGGATCGTATCTTGATCCCCGAACTGTTCTATGATTGCTTGTACAGGGCGCAACGGCAGTTGAAAAGGGAATCGAAAGAGAACCAATTGGCAAACTTGATTCTGAATGTCCCATTAGAACAATTAGCAAGAGTTACAATTGCCGGTTTGCGTAACTCAACCCCAAAAAACCGTCTGTCTAGTGTCGTCAACTGGCTAAAAGGGTATTTCTGGCGAACCGGGGGCGCCTTGCGGTCTCCGATTAGTTTTGGCGAACCGTTTTTATGGGCCATTTTCTATTTTCCATTTTGGATTGGCGTCCCTCTCTACATGCCCGTTCTTTTGCTTCCTTTACTTTTCATTGCGGGAATTATGCTTGCCGGTCGTAGTTACGATGTTTGCGGTTTCCGACATCTTGTTCGTGCCGGCAACCTTTGGAGTCACCACAAGGAAATAGAACATAGGGCTAAAACCGTGGGCCTCATTGAAGCAGGACCCGCACGCCCTGATCTGATCCGACGAACCATTCTGGCCGGGAGGATTCTCACGGATCAAACGCTAAGCTGGATCAGTGATCCGGAATATTCCGTAAAACAAATCAGGAAAGTTGTAAAGAAGCTGATGCAACGCCGGTTACTGGATAGACGGCCGGACCTGGTATTGGCTGCTATGGGTGACAGGAAGCTCCTGCAAGCTGTTAGTGGTGTCGGAGGCGGCAAGCCTAGAAACCTCGAGCCGGCCGATCATGACAAGCAATTGAAACAGGTTCTTCCGGTTTCCTCGCGTTGGCTTCATTTCGCCGTTGTTTCGGTCCTTGCCCTGTGTATGACATATTTTTGGCTGCAAGCAACGGTGAAGTTCCTGCCTGACGAGAAGCAGGTGCTCACACGATGGATTCCTCTGTTTGTTTCTGCTTATCTGGTATTAGTGCAGCACCTGTTCAATGAATTGGTAGAGCCGGAAAATGGAATCGAGGACGCTAGGCTCAAGTTGCTTCCCAAAGGCGTCGGTTCTCTGGCTGTGATGTCGCTCGGACTTCAATTTGTTTATAAATTCCTGGTTGAAAAGACTCCATCCACTGACCAGCTGCTGTTTATCATTTGCCCACTCATTACGAATCTATTAGTACCGGAATTCATTGGATGGTGGCGCGGATCGATCCTGCTTTATCCGACGCGAAGTCAATTGTGGGTTACACGACTTGCATCGATACCGCTGCTGTTTGGATCCTTGATGCTCCTTGCCGTTCTTTCTGCTCGCATATTGCACCATTAAAGCTGCGGACCGTTCCAGTACCCTTAATTTCACGCGAGACGTCCGCCTCGGATTCAGCTTGCAGGACGCTTCAGCAAACAACTACAATATTCTTACAAGTAGGAGTGAAGCATCAAACTTGTGGACCTCACATCACGCTTTGTACGCATAGTTCTCAATGGGAGAACCGCTGGGAGGTTTGAGCTTGGCTTATCGTTGTAGAACTTGCGGACGCGATTGGGATGACCAGACCGCAGTCGAAAATGATTTTTACTGTACGGGCAAGTGCAGCGGCGCGCTGGCACAAGAAGTCTCTGGGGAAGCAGCCGACCTGTTCCTTGGCGCAGCCACTACCGATCATCTTCCGTATCCGGGAGCTTTAGCTGTCGAAAGGCTGCGCCAGGCAATAGTTGGCGGCGCGATGGCCTGGGATCGTATCTCCTGGTTTAAGGACGCAGTAGAAGCAACGGTCAAAAGTTTTTGTGTCTATCAACTGGGAGCCTATCTTGTCTTTCCGGGACGCACACTTGACCGCGATACAATTCTTCTGGATTTGCTCGTTCGGCCTTCTACAGCGCACTGGGTCGATCTGCTCGGTGTGCTATGCAAGTATTTGCGCGATGAATCGCTACCCTGTCGCGGACTATA
>Ga0247727_10016664_pt1 | contig 11827 bp, 25 predicted proteins | sample WisWelCaveWW1625_FD_202498 | JGI IMG/M metagenome (GOLD analysis project Ga0247727, IMG submission 202498) | Biofilm microbial communities from Wishing Well Cave, Virginia, United States - WW16-25 | ecosystem: Environmental > Aquatic > Deep subsurface > Groundwater > Cave microbial mat | place...
CGACCGCCGTGCGGACCGCCGTGCCGACCGCCGTGTCGACCGCCGTGCGGACCGCCGTGTCGACCGCCGTGCCGACCGCCGTGCGGACCGCCGTGCGGACCGCCGTGTCGACCGCCGTGCGGACCGCCGGCGCCTTCGTCTGCACGCCGCCTTCGAGCAGGCGACTGTTCATCGTTGCTGCGTAGGCCATCGCGCTCATCGCGGCGGAGATCGGGCATGGCAGCCAGATCACGCGCGGTTCTTTGAGCTTCGCGAGAGCGTAGAGACCTTTGATCGCGGTCTCTGCGCGCTGGCGATCGGCGGGCGCCGTCGACAAGCCGATCTTGATCCACTTGTCGACGAACTCGGGGAACCGCGCTTTTTGCGCTGCGGTGAGCGACGTGACCGTCTTCATTGGTTAGTCCGCCACGTTGCGCAGTTCTTCGGGCGAATATTCCGTCTGTCGCGCGACCTGATAGAGACCGGGCGGCAGGGCGATGGTGGCGTGCTCTTCGTGGCGAAGATGCACCGGCGCATCCTTCACTGACAGGAAGCGGCGGCCTTGCGCCGTCTCACGCATCGATGCCGGCTTGTCGGCGATGGCGTGGGCGTGGCCCGTCAACTCGCCGTGCGCGAGGATGACGCGTCCGCTTTCACGGGCGGTGGGCTTCGTGTCCTTCGGAGCTGCGTCGGTCGCGATGATGAGAACGTCGCCTTGCCTGTAGTGCGTGTTCATGTGGTGGTTCTCCTGGTTGAGAAAAGGGATCGAACGTCAGGCGTGCAGCCTGTCCCGGTCGACGATGCGGTCTAACTTCGCAGCGACTCGCGCGCGGTCACACTTGGGGCAGGTGTGTTCCCATGCGCCGCCGAACTCGCGGTACTGCCAGCCATTCGCCTTCACCCAGCGCACGATGCCGTGGAAGAAGGTCGAGCCTGGGAAGCTCTCGCGACCCAGGCACTTGTTGCACCAAAGGACCCAGTCCTTGGTTTTGCGGTCGCGGCGGATCGTCATCGTTTCCCCTCCAAAATCTTCTTCGCCTCGGACCAAGCCCGGTCGAAGCGCGTAGTCCGACCGAAGCCGTAGTTGATGCAGCCGTGACGCCATGCGCCCGTTAGACGCGCTGCAAGTTCGGCCTGGATCTTCGCGATATGGATCGGGCACAAGACGTCGAGGGACCGGACACGCCAGTCGCAGCCGCCGGGGTGCATGCAGGTGCGTTCGCGGCGGCGGGGCTTGAGCTGAAGCTGGGTCATGACGGGAACGCGCTAGGCATGAACCTACCCAAGTCGTCGCGCCCGCGGTCTTTCAGGTGCTCGGCGTTGTGCTCACCACGCGTCTTGAGCTCGTCCGACATGATCTTTTTGTCGGCGGCCCAGCGATGGTGCGCTGACCAGCGCCGTGAGTTTTTCCAAGAGTTAGGGTTTTTGCCGCGGCCGTCAGGCATGGGGATATTCCCTGATTTGAAGGTCTGCAGGGAAAAGCGAGATGTCTTTGATCGGCCTTCCGCGCTCGCCCGACATCTGTTTCATGAAGAACGGCACGCCGGACGCGGCGCACTGGTCGCGGACCTGCCGCGCCCAGTGGATCATCATCGGCCGCGCGCCCGGGCCACTCTCGCCGCCGGCGATAACCCAGTGCACGGGCTCGTAGAGTTGTCCGGCGGGACTCAGCTGTCGCCGCAACACGGTCCAGCCGCCGCGCTCCAAGTCGATCTCTGAAAGCATCGGCTCAAGAGAGAGGAAGCGAACGCGCGCCGGGATTTTGCGCAGGTGTCCGACGCGCCGGTTAAGCTCGTCTTGGTTCTCGCCCGTCGCTCCGAGCCAAACGTTCGGATACCCTGAGCCCCAATCCGGCGGCAGCATCTTGGCGATGTTTTGCGGACGCTTCGTCAGTAGCAGCCAATTCAAGTTCGGGGTCTTGTCGATGATCTCCCAAAGGTCGGCGCGCCAATGTTCTTCGACCTGGTTGTCGAACACGTCCGCGAGGGAGGCGCAGAACACGCGCGCCGGTCGTCCGTATTTCTCCGGTGCCTCGGCGTTCCACTTGAGCGGCTGACGCCAGTAGGCTTCGGTCGTGCGCCGCCGCGCGCCCTTCCAAAGCTCGGGGTGCCCGGTACGCTTCGCCCAGGCCTCCGCGTAGCAGTGGTCGCAGGCAGCCGAGACCGCGGTGCAGCCGACCCACGGATTGAACGTGTGGTCGCACCATTCGATCTTGCTGTCCGCGCCCATCACTTGGCCTCGCGCCGCATGATGCAGTTCGGCAGCCAGACACCGTCGCTCGCCACATGGGACTCGACCAGGGCGGAAATCTTCTCCAGCTCCGCCTTCACGAACCACGCCGGCGCGCCGCGGATCACGTCGATCAGGTTCATCTTGATCGTCGCGTCGTGGGCGAGTTCGTGCGCGAGGGTGACTGGCTTGCAGCCGTCCGGCTGCGCGGCGCTGATCTTGATCTCGCCCGGGATGTATTCGCCCCAGTGCCGCTTCGGCAGTTGGGGCGCGATCTCGACCGTCGGCGCCGCGGTGCGCGCGTAACCGTACGCGTCGGGGTAGCCGTTCGAGACCAGTATCTGTTCGACGCGCCCCATCATCACCTTCACGTCGGGAAGGTCATGCGCTGCGACCTGCGGCCCTGCGCACGCGGTCGGCAACAGTGCGAGGGTGAAGATGATTTTCTTCATGACCGAGCCTCGTAACGTTGGAAGGAAGCGCGCGAGGGCATTGGGCGCGACGGGATGGAGCTTCGTGTCCGCAGCCGACGGGTGTTACGGGAGGCCCCTTGGCCTTGGCGGTCCTCCCAAACCTCCGCTTTGCTGCGGACACGAAGTTTGCGGCGGACGCTGTCGCACCAGCCGATGACGGCTTGCTCGACCGCGGTTTTTTCGCGGTGGCAAGGCGTGGTTCTGAGCGGGCGTCCGTTGTCGAGTGTTGTCGGACCGCCGAGCGCGTGCTGCTTCTCGTGGTCGAATTCGATGTCGCGCAGCAGCGCCCAGGTCTCGCAGCCGCAGGCGCACTTCACGGCGCAGCCGATGCGGTGGAGTTTGCGGAGGCGCTTCTCCGCGTTCATGGTTCCGTAAGCGACTTGGCTGATCGGGATCCAGGCGCCGTTGACCAGCGCGAGCGCGCCGAAACGAACCAGGATCCTGAGCTTCTGATAGGCCGTGAAGGGTTTCGTCACGGCGCCGCCTCGATGGTGGCGACCTGGCGGCGTTCCGCGTCGCGTGTCACGGCGGCGAGCAGGGTCGAGATGATCACAAGCCCGACGACGAAGAACGTCAGAACGATCGAGAAGAACGCGCCGGTGTCATCCTCAGGGCGGAAGCCGAACGAGTTCATGAGCGCACCGCGAACGCGCGGGCTTCGCGCGCCTCGGCGCTGAACGCGCCGCTCCAGGCTTCCACGCCCGCCGCGATCTGGTCGCGCTGGGCGGCGAACTGATAGGCGACTTTGCCCGGTTCTGGACGGTAGGCGGCGGCCGTTCGGTCGATCTTCTCGGCAATTTGCAGCAGGTTTTCCATGGGCTGTCTCCCGTGAAAACTATGACTAACTCATAGAGTAACCACGTGCAATGAGAAACTCATAGATCAACCACGCGCCGAAATGCCACCTATGAGAAACTCATAGATTTGTGACGGCCGTCACAGTGCGCGAGAGTCCATGCAGGCACCGATTCGGAGGCCCGCATGTTCGGTTTCATCCGTCGCTGGTACGAAGGTCGCGTCGCCCAGGCGACGTCTCGGGAAGCTCTTCAAATTGCAGACGTTCTTGAAGGTCTCGACGAGATGGCCGGGAAGCACGCGCTGTTTGTGGTGTGTGACGCCTACGTCGAGGCAACGAAAGCGTCAGGAGTGAATTTGCTGAACCTGACAGCCGAGCTTGCCGCTAGGCCAAAGGAACGCGTCGAAGCCCCTCGAGACCCACTTGATACGGCACGCCGTCGAGGCCGAACGTGGCCAGCGGAACGACGTGGCGGTGGGCTACACGATTTGGCTCGTTACGCTGCGCGCGTACATGACGTCAGATCCGATCCTGTGGATGTCGACCTGCCGGATGTGGCATGCGGTGCTGAATGCCTCAAGGGATGTCGAGGCCTGGCAGGCAGTACCTCTTGAGATCAAGCGCTCGATCGATCCTAAGCGCTTTGCCGAAGAACTTAACGCGGCCTGATGTCGATCACGCGTGCAGCCCAGTCCAGGCGCACATTCTCGCGCGCCGGCGCGTTCCAGCTATGCAGGGTCCAAAGTTTCGAGGACTTCCCGCGGCGCAATTCCTTAAGCAGGGTAGGGCCGTCGTGTACCTTCACGACGCAGAGTTTTCCTATGCACTCGTCGGGCACGCCTTCCTGGTCGCGCTTGTAGAAGATCAGCCAGCCGTCGCCGATCGGGTGCATCGACTCGCCGCGGATCAGTAGCGCGACGCAATCGGTGTCTGCGCCCGCCGGCGGATCAACGCGGTCGGATTGCCCCTCTACGTCTTCGGGGAAGACCTCTGCGCCGGCGCCGACGTAGCCCACGACGGGGACCGTCCGCACGCGCCCGTGGTCACCGTGGCCCGTCAGAAGCCATTCCAGGCTGACCTTGAACTTCTTCGCGTAGCGCACGGCGTCTTCGATCTTGAACGCGCCGCGCGCGCCGTTCTCGTGGCCCGCATAGGTGGGGTAGGGGATGCCCATCGCCCGCGCCGCTTCTGCAGCTTTCTTGAAGCCTGCGAGTTCCCGCGCCTTTTTCAGCCGTTCATGGATCTCCATGACGGCGAGTTTCTCAGCGAACACTATGAGATACTCATTGACAGGTAACTATGAGTTAGTCATAGATTTAAACCATGACCCTCGACGTTGCCCGAGCGCGCGTGGCCCTTGGCTACACGCAAGCCCAGTTCGCCGACGCCCTCGGCGTCCACGTCACGACCGTCAGCGGATGGGAGGCGGGACGGTTCGAAATGCGAGCTCCGACGCGGCTCTACATCGAAACGCTGCTGCGCGATGCCGGCCATGATCCCTCCGAGTTCCTCGCAACCGAACAGGTTCAGCTATGAGTAACTCATACACGATCCGGGGCAACGACTCAAAGGTATCACCCCTTATTTCGCAAATGGCGGGAACAGGTCCCAGATCACCCCGTCACGAAAACAAATTGAGACCCGATCCGTTCCGGAAGTGGGGGCGTTCGTGATCGCACCTTCGAACGCGCACGAAATCGATATCTTCAGGCTCAACGCGTTGTCGCTGCGGAGCGAGGCGGACTGCGACCTGATGGCGGCTGAGATCGAAGCCGCGATCGCATCGGCGCGCAGGCGGCGCATCGGCGCCGCCGACGACGAATTGTCGGACCGCGTCACCAACGCGATCGACAGCCTCGAAATCAAACTGGCGTCTGTGCGCCGGCGCGCGGAAGCGCTGAAGGGCAGGGACCAACTTCGCTTCGAGCAGCGCTTCGTCGAAAGCGCGAAGGCGACGCTGCCGGAGGACACCTACAGACAATTGGTCGCTCTCGCGAACGGGAGGGCCGCATGACTTCGCGCGCGCGGAAGGAACGGCCCCCCCTACCGAGGTTTGATAGCGTGGAGAGACACGCGCCGAAACCAAAGAACACCCGTCCCCCACGGGTGCGGCGGACCGACCCTCCATCGCCGTCCGCCGGCGCGCCGGCGCCAACTGCCCTGGCTCCGGCCCGCAAACAGGTCATGCGTTCCGCGCACGTCCTCTATCGCGCGCTGCTCGAAGTTCGTGGTGAAGCGATTGAAGGGTCCGACGGCGCCCTGATCCTTGATATCAAGAACAAGGCTCAGTACGTCGCCGGCTGGGTCTGCCTTGCCTACGGCTCCGTCGCGATGGTCGCGCTCTATCTCGCCGCGCGGGTGTCGCAATGACAAAGGCTCGCGTCTTGGCATCGTTCGGTGGTGCGAGCGGCCCGCTGACCCGCGGGCAGGTCACCTTCGACCAATACGAGAGCGCACTGCAGCGCCAGGTCGTGGAGACGCTCGACTGGTCGCTGCCGCACGATGCGATCATTCTCGTGATCCCCGGCGGCGATGGTCGCGCGACGCGCGCGCCGGGCTACAAGGACGGCTCACCCGACACCTTCATCGTCTACCGCGCCCGCGTGATCTTCCTTGAGCTGAAGAAGCTCAAGGGCGGCAAGCTCAGCGACGATCAGATCAAGATGCACGCGCGCCTAACGGCCTGCGGCGCGATCGTGCTCGTCGGGCGCACGCTTGAGCAAGTGATGGACCAACTGCGTGTGTTGGTGCCGCTGAAGGGCAGGGTGAGCGCGTGAGCATCGTGCCCGGCGCATATGCGGTGATCGTCGCGAACCGCCCGCTCGCGTTGTTTTCGTCGCGCAACGAGGCGCGCGGCCACGCCCTGGAGATTCAGAAGCTCGGCCATTCGCCCGTCTTCGTTGCCTACGTTTGCGACGTCGTCACGGCTGTTGATGTGCCGAAGAAGGTCCGGCAGGCCGTAGCGCAGGCCAGCTATGACGCGCGCGCCAGGTTGCCGGTGCCGTCGTGACCGCGCGGGACTTCGAGTGCGTTTCAATCGCGTGCCTTGGGTACGCGGCGATTTGGATGACGTGTTGGGCGTTGGATAGGTGGTTCTGATGGTGGCGACGGGACTGACGCGGCAACAGGCGAACATGCTGCACTTCATCTCGGAGTACTGGGTGACGCACGGCTTCTCACCCTCGGTGCGCGAGATGGCGAAGGGCTTAAAGAGCGGCACTTCCTTCGTCTACACGCTGACCGAAGCGCTCGTCGATCGCGGCTACATCACCAAGATTTTCAACAGTCCCAGGACGTGCCGCCTCACCCCAGAGGGTGTCCTTTGGTATCAGCAGTTTGTGAGGCCGAAAGTCGCATGACCATTCGGATTCTCACCGGCGACTGTCGCGACATCCTCCGCACGCTTCCGGACGAGAGTGTTCATTGCGTCGTGACGAGCCCGCCCTATTGGGGCCTGCGGGACTATGGTGTCGAAGGTGGCATCGGTCTTGAAGCGACCCCCTCCGAGCATATCGACAATCTCGTCGGCGTGTTCCGTGAGGTTCGGCGCGCGCTGCGCTCAGATGGGACGCTGTGGCTCAACTATGGCGACTCTTACGCCACCGGAACGCGTGGTGAGAGATCGCCCACCAATCGCGGCCTGCACGGGTACTGGGAAAGCCCGGATGTGAAATGTCGGATCGCCGGTCGCTCTGAGGGATTGAAGCCGAAAGACCTAATGGGCCTGCCCTGGCGCGTCGCCTTCGCCCTCCAGGCGGACGGCTGGTGGCTCCGTCAGGACATCATCTGGTCGAAGCCGAACCCGATGCCAGAGAGCGTCACCGACCGCTGCAGGAAGGCGCACGAGTACCTGTTCCTGATGTCGAAATCAGCGCGGTATTTCTACGACCAAGACGCGATCCTTGAGCCCTGCAGCCGGAACACGCACGCGCGGTTGTCGCAAGACGTGCAGGCTCAGGTCGGCAGTGAGCGCGCGCACGCTGGCAGGAAAACAAACGGCAACATGAAAGCCGTTGGACGCGGTCCGAAGACAGCGCTGGCCGGCAGCGGCATCAAATACAACGAAAGTTTCGCGCCGGCCGTCTCTATGCCCGTGACCGAGCGCAACAAGCGGTCGGTCTGGGAAGTCGCGACGCAGCCGTTCAGCCAGGCACACTTCGCGACCTTCCCGCCAGCGCTGATCGAGCCGTGCATCATGGCCGGCTGCCCGCGTGGCGGCGTCGTGCTCGACCCGTTCGGAGGTGCCGGTACGACCGGCCTAGTCGCCGACCGGCTTGGCCGCAACGCGATCCTGATCGAACTGAACCCGGAATATGCAGCGATGGCGCGGCGACGCATCGCGCGCGATCAACCGCCTATGTTTGCGTCGGAGGTCGCTGTAGAATGAGAGAGTATGGGCGCATCGAGAATACGTTTTGGACGAAGTCGCACGACTTGAGCGACAGCGCGAAGCTGCTCGCCTGCTATCTGAAGTCGTGCGCGCACGCGAACCCGACGGGCGCCTACATGCTGCCCGACGCCTACATCGCCGACGATCTGCGGTGGTCTCTCGAAAGGGTTTCAGAAACCCTTTCGGAACTCATCGGGAAGGGTTTTTGCGCGCGCTTCGCGGATGGGCGCCACATCATGGTGCGCGGCTTCATTGCGGCGCAGCCGCCGGAGAACCCGAACGTCGTCAAGTCGATGATCAAGCACTTCGAGCGGCTGCCGGCGGACCCGCTGCTGCGCGAGATCAGCAATCAGATCCTGGCGCTGGGGCAGAAGTGGGTTCCGGAAGACTTCCGAAAGTCTTTCGAGCACCCTTCCGAAAGGGTTTCCGAAGGGGCTTCGCAAAGGGTTTATGCGGGGCTTTCGCAACCCAGAACCTTATCCAGAACCATTACCAATCCAGAACCAGAACCTGAGCCAGACGCGCGTGCGCGCGCGGGCGTGCGCGAAGCGCCCGCGCCGCTTACGCGCGTCGCCGACATCAACGACCTGCGCCAAGCACGGCAGGACTGGGCGGAGACCTGCGGCGACGAGCGGTGGGTGGAGGTCAAGCGGCGCATGAGCGTGCGCGACTGGGAACTTCGCTTAGCCCCGTGTCGGCCCAACGGCTCGACGACGGTTCTGCTCGTGCCGTCGCACGCCATGCGCAAGATCATCGAACACAAGCACGGCGACGATCTCGCGAAGGTGTTCGGCGAGCGCATCACTTTCAAAGTTGCAGCCCCTCAACCGAAGGAGAACCGCCTGTGATCGACCGCGTTTCCCGCGGCACCCAGCCGCCAGTAACCCCGCACGACCCCGTGCTGCACGAGTTCGTGCAGGAGGTCAAAGCCCTCTACGATCTTGCCGACGCCGACGAGCTGCGCCTGCTCGACACGGTAGGCAGCTTCGTCAACATCGTTGCGGTCAATGCGCTAGCGGCGCGCCCGCGCGTCGCCGAGCCGGAGGTCCTGGTCGCGCAAGGCGTGCAGGACGGGCCCGAGTTCATGCGCCCGAAGGAAGTCTCGCACGCGCTTGGCATCCCGCAGTCGACGCTGTCGAACATGCGGGTGCGAAATGAGGGGCCGCTCTTCCGGAAGGAAGGCAAGCGGACAGTGCTCTATCGGCGCGGCGACGTGCGAGCGTATGCGGAAGGCAAGGTCCCGGTGATGGGCACAGCGCCGGTCAAGGTCGATTCGCTCGGCCCAGTGGACGGCAAGACGGATCCGAGCGAGCTGCGCGATGCGTGAGGTGCCGACAGTTCCGGCGCGTGACCCGCTGTCGGCCGCAGAGCGAGTGTTCCTCGGCGGGCGCAGCGAGTTCACCTACACGGACGATGATCGCGCCACGCTCGACGCGCTCTGCACCCGCGGCATCATTTCGCCCCTGCCGGGCGAGTTCCTGCAGGAACAGATTGCGGGGCAGAAGGGCAGGACTCGTCTCCGCGCGATCTATGCGCTGACACAACAAGGCGCGACGTGGCTGTCGTGGTCGCCGCCGGCGCCAGAGAGCGAGGCCAAATGACCCGTCCCAACTTCGCCAAGGATCAGCTGCGCTCGCTCGTCGAAAGGGTCGAGCGCCTCGAGGAAGAGAAGACTGCGCTCTCGACCGACATCCGCGAGGTCTATGCCGAGGCGAAGGGCCACGGCTTCGACACCAAGATCATGCGCAAGGTCGTCAGGCTGCGCGCGGTCGACCAGAGCGAGCGTGAAGAGCAGGACGCGCTGCTCGATCTTTACATGTCGGCGCTCGGGATGGTGCCCGAATGACAGCCGTCGGCCTGACCCACTGCGAGCGCACCGGGAAGGTGCAGCACGTCACGAAGTCGAAGGCCGTCAGGCTGCGCGATCGGCTCGCACGGCGCGGCAATGGCCCGCCGTGCGAGGTTTACAAGTGCACGTTCTGTCACCTCTTCCACATCGGGAATGCCGATTTCACAACGAAGGTAAGATCGAAATGACGGTCGCCGCGACATCGGAGCGTCTCGACGCCACGCTTGCGTGGCTGAAGCGCCTTGCGTCGCGGGCGCGGCCTGCGCCGACGAACAAGCAGATCGGTCTTGTAGCCCTGAAGCTCGGGACCCAGCGGTATCAGCCCGCAGATCGCACGATCGGCATCAAATGGCCGAAGGCGGAGCACGGGGCGGTGATGATTGCCGCGCTCGAACGGCTCGGGCTGATCAAGGTGGAGCGCGGCCGCAACTGGCGTCGGATCATGATCGTCGAGACCGGGCAAGTTCTTGGCCGTCGACCTCCGAGGTTCGACGGTTCGAGCTGGCGGCGCTGCAATCGCTCGGACGAAGCGGCGTAGCGCGCGAGTCATTTCGCGTCGAGTAGATCGAACATGCCCAATCTGACGACAAGACAGCTCCGATTTGTTGACATCTACGTTAGCGAAGGGAACGCCACGAAAGCCGCAGCGAAGGCCGGGTTTTCGAAGAGAACGTCGCGCCAGGCTGGCGCGCGCTTGTTGTCAAATGTTGTCGTTCGGAAAGCGATCGATGATCGCCGCCAAGGGCTGGTCGCGAAAGCCGGCGTGACCGCTGAGGCTGTTGTCGCTGAGCTGAAGAAGATCGGGTTCTCCGACGTGCGCAAACTCGTGCAGTGGCGGTCGAATGTTCAGCAGATGGCAACCGACGAAGAGACCGGCGAGCCGGTAATGGTGGTCGCGAACGAGGTCGTGCTGAAGGACTCGGCGCAGATCGACGACGAAACGGCCGGCGCTATCTCCAGCATCAGCCAGGGCCCGAAGGGCGATCTCAAGATCAGGTTTCACGACAAGCAGGCCGCGCTAGTCAACCTCGGCAAGCATCTCGGCATCTTCCGCGATGAAGGCGGCGCCGGGACCGCAAACGTGACGGTCGATATCGTGAAGCTGTCCTCTAAGGCCAAGGCGAAATGATCGCGAAAGCCGCTCTGCGCGTTCAGGTGCCGGCGAACGGTTGGCACCCGCGGCTCTACCAGCAGCGGCTTTGGGACTATCTCGAAGGCGACGATGAGACGAAGGGCGGACGGCGCGCTGTCGCAGTTTGGCATCGGCGCGCGGGCAAGGACGCCCTTTGCCTGAACTGGGAGTGCGTCGCGGCGCATCAGCGCATCGGCAACTATTGGCACATGCTCCCGGAGTACGCGCAAGCCCGCAAGGCGATGTGGACAGCGGTGAACCCGCACACGGGCATCAGGATCATCGATGAGGTCTTCCCCAAAGCGTTGCGGAAGCGCACGCGCGATCAGGAAATGTTCATCGAGTTCAAGAACGGCTCGACGTGGCAGCTGCTCGGCTCCGACAAGTACGACTCTCTTGTCGGCTCGCCGCCGATCGGCGTGGTGTTCTCCGAGTGGGCGCTCGCCGATCCGCGCGCATGGGACTATCTGCGGCCCATCATGGCGGAGAACGGCGGCTGGGCACTGTTCATCTTCACGCCGCGCGGCCGCAATCACGCGCTGAGGCTGCTCGAATACGCCCGCACCGACGATGCCTGGTTCGGTGAGGTGCTGACCGTCGATCAGACCAAGGCGATATCGAAGGAAGCCTTAGAAGCGGAGATGCGCGAGCTCGTCGGCGTGTGGGGTGACGAAGAAGGTCAGCGCATCTTCGATCAGGAATACGGCTGCAGCTTCGAGACGCCGATCCGCGGCGCCTACTACGGCAGGATCCTGTCGCGGATCGAGGCCGCGGGTCACATCAGGCACGTGCCCTACGATTCGCGCTTTCCAGTCAAGACGGGCTGGGACCTTGGCATCGGGGACTCAACTGCGATTTGGTTCGCGCAGGCGATCGGCTCTGAGGTCCGCATCATCGATTTCTATCAGTCGTCGGGCCAAGGCCTCGATCACTACGCGAAGCTGCTGAAGACGAAGCCCTACGCCTACGAGGCACACAT
>Ga0247727_10016665_pt1 | contig 11826 bp, 11 predicted proteins | sample WisWelCaveWW1625_FD_202498 | JGI IMG/M metagenome (GOLD analysis project Ga0247727, IMG submission 202498) | Biofilm microbial communities from Wishing Well Cave, Virginia, United States - WW16-25 | ecosystem: Environmental > Aquatic > Deep subsurface > Groundwater > Cave microbial mat | place...
GGAGTTGAGCCAAGGTTGCCACGAGTGCAATGACAAATGCTGCTTGGTCTTGGCGCAGGTCACGATGCGCGAAGGCGAGAACGGCACTGAAGTCGAAGTCGACGATTGCTCGAAGCGCAAGCTGGTGTACAACAACCAATTGCTCTATGATTTGATCGACTGCTATCACGGCGATTTGCCGCACATCATCGATTTTAACTGGCACGAGCAGCACGCGAAAAAAGAGGTTTCCTGGGCAACTTTCGAAGCGATCATGGCCAAAGGGCTGACAGTGCGCTTCGACCAAAAAATGGAAAAAGACACCATTAACCAGAGCACGTTTCTGGTTGCGATCATTGATGAAGACGAAGACACGGGCTATCGTATCAAACGCTACGTGCCCTCGGAAAAGGACACGCCAACCACGCCGGGCATCGAATACACGGAAGATGAGCAGGGCAGTCAAGTGACTTTTCACGTGAGCGAACGTTGGAAAATCGACGAGCTGCAAGGGCATTCGAAAATCAAACGGCACGGCGGCGAAGTGGAAGTCACGCTGCGCGGCAGCTTGATTACCGGCGCAAGCAATACCTGCGCAAGCGGCAAGGCTTTGGACGGCGATTTTATCGCGGGAAAATTTCCCACGGGCAACGGCGTGCAGGGCGGCGATTTCGTGAGTTACTTCACCGTGTGCAAGGCCTAGCTAAAAGAATTGTCAATCGTCAATGGTTAATTGTCAATTGACAATTGTTGGTTAGCAATTGACAATTTAGAATCTTCAAGGAGAATAAAGATGAATGATTCCACGAAGGGCAAACAATGCGAGTACAACACCTTCAAACGGACTCGCTATTTTCACGGCATGCTGTTGAGCGATCAGGACTTCATCGCCGAGCAGCAATATCATCTGGCGAAGAGAAGATTGCTGAATAAAATGCTGCACGGCTGGGGCATCGTGTGCGGCTTGGAAGTCGAAGGCAAGGAGGGCGAGGAGTGGATTACGGTGAAGCCCGGCTTGGCGTTGGATTGCCACGGCAACGAGATCATGGTGTGCGAGCCGAGCAAGCTCAACCTCGCCAGTTTGCTCTGCGCCTCGCCGACAGCCGTTGATCCCTGCGAAGAAAAGTCAACCGAGAGCAACACCTATTACGTCGCCATTTGTTATAAAGAGAGAGCCACGGATCAAGTGCCGGTATATACGCCCGGCGGCGGCTGCGAAGACAAAGCCTGCGAGTATGCGCGCGTGCAGGAAGGGTTTTGTTTGAAGCTGCTCACCAGCTTGCCCTCGTCGCCGAAGATTTCTCAAATTGCGCCGAGCCTCTATGAGCAAAATGGGGGGCGAGAGGAATTGAGCCATAAGATCTTATCGGATTTTATGGGACTGGAAACGAAAGCCGGATTCTGTGATTACTCGGTGCCGTGCCCGGAGTGCTGTTCGGGAGAGCACTGCCTGTATTTGGCGACGCTCATTATCGTGAAAAGCGGCGGAACGAGAAAAGTGAGCACAGTGGAGATGGATAGCAATCGCCGTTATGTTTTGACCGCGCAACTCGGCATGTATGTTTTCAATTCGCTGTTGGGCGGTGCGGGTAAGTTCTCTTCCCTGCTAAAATTTGGATATAATTTGTTGAAGTGGATTAAAGCAAGAATTTCGGAGACGCCAGCAATTAATGACGCAAAAGACAATGTTGATATTCGCCTGTTCTCGACCAATCCCATTGCGGCCGTGTGTGCGTTGGGGAATTATTATCTAGATCCCCCCCTGCCAACACCCCCCGGTCCGCCTCCGCCTCAAGGCTTGGCCGCTTCCGCGCAAGCAATGCAAGCCGCGCCGCCGGCCATGGCTCCCAATGTGATGGAAGAAATTCAAAAGCTCAGAGACGAGATTGCCGAGCTGAAAGGCGCGAAGAAGGGTCGCTCCAATGGAGGAGGCAAGCATGCTTGACCACAAATGGCTGATCGTGTTCGGCTTGTTGCTTTCGCTTTTGGGGGTGATTATATTTGCAATGGGGTTGATCATTCCCCGGCGCCGGGCGCTCGAAGTGGGGGTGGCGCGCATACCGGGTGAGACTAACGATGAAAATTTCAACTTGCCGGCCGTGTGCGATCGTTTGCGGCAAGCGCGGCTGGCCAGGTTGGGATTGGTGTTTCTCGTGCTCGGCTTTGCTTTGCAAATTTTGGGTAACGTGCTCTTCTTCTGAAAACCGGATCAGGCTGCAACATGGAACGCCAGCAAACCGCTCAAACCTCGCATGCGCCTTCTCAAAAAAGCGCGACCCCGGTGCTGCAGCCGGTTTTGCCCAAAGCCACGCCCTCCCCCGATTTCATCCAACTGCAACAAAGCCTCGGCAATCAAGCCGTGCAACGGCTCTATCGCAATGGCGCTCTGCAAGCCAAGCTCAAAGTCGGCGCGCCGAATGATCGCTACGAACAGGAAGCCGATCACGTCGCCGATACGGTGATGCGCATGCCGGAGCCTCCCATGGTTCGGCCCGGCGAGGAGGACGAGAAAAAAGTTCAGCGCAAACCGTTGGTGGAGCAAATCACGCCGCTGGTGCAGCGACAAGCTGCCGAAGAGGAAGAAGAGCCTCTGCAACGCCAAAGCTTGTTTGAGACGCCTACGCCGGTGATTCAGCGCGTTCCGGTGGCGGTGCGTGAAGATGATGAAGAAAAAAAGGTTCAGGCCAAACCTGCCGATATACAACGCGCCTGCGCGCATTGTGAGGAAGAGGATAAAACGGTTCAACGCGCGATAAATTTGCCGATCATACAACGTTTGTGCCCGGAATGCGAAAAAGAAAAGACAAGAGAAGAAGGAACGGTTCAACGCGCGATAAACTCGGCGCAAACGCCAATCATCCAGCGATTGTGCCCGGAGTGCGAGAAAAAGCTGCAACGCCAGCCGATGTCGGAAGATGAAGAAGAAAAATCCGTTCAACCCCAAAGCGCCAACGGCCAGGCCAGTGCGGCTTCATCTCACGTTGAAGCGAACATAAGCGCCATGAAAGGTGGCGGCAGCCCGCTGCCGGAATCTGCTCGCCACTTTTTTGAATCCCGCTTCGGCGCGGATTTTGGTCAAGTCCGCATTCACACCGATTCCCGCACTGCTGAAACTTCCAAGTCGATTAATGCTCGCGCTTTCACCGTCGGAAGTGACATTGCTTTTGGAGCCGGACAGTATGCGCCGGGGACCTCCTCGGGAAAAAGCTTGTTGGCGCATGAGTTGACGCATGTAGTGCAGCAGCAAGGTGACCAGATACAGCGTGCCCCAGGGGACTTCCTGGACGACCTCGGTAATGACATCGAAGATCTCGGAAAGGGCCTGGCAAAGGATGCGGAGGAACAGGTCCGCCTGGAGCTGAGAGCGCTGGGCGCGCTGCCGGGTACGGGCGCGCTTTTCACGAAGTCGGGCTGCCCGAAGAACTTCTGCAATCCATATGCAGATGTCTCACAGGCCAAGACGAATCTGGTGCTAGCCGCCCCGGTGCTGCTCGCCGGCATCGCAAAGGCGGTCAGCCCGAGGGCGGTCCCGCTTTGGGCGGACTATTTGTCCGGCGGGTCGGGGCCCCAGAACCTGACGTCGAGCTTCGGCAAGGACTTCACGGCATCGAAGACAACGGAAGAGACCACGTCTTTCATCCGCAACAAGATGAGGATCGAGATCGCGGCGAACCACAAAACGATACTGACATCTCCGGGTCCCGTGACGGTTGACTTGACGCCACGCATGCCGAAGACGTTGGCTGCGATCGACAATCCGAAACATCCGCACGCGATGGACTTCAACAAGATCGGCGAGATCGCAGGGAACATTGCCGGCGCCATCGGCAAGGATCAGCTCAGCAACAAAATCGGCGCCAAGCCATCGCCCTTCAACGACGATCGGACCGCAACCATCGCCGCGGAGCTCACGAGGACGGCAACCGGCATCAGGGTCAAGCCAAACATCGTTTACAAGATCCACGACACGATCGACCTTTGCCCGGGCAATTGCGGCGCGATCACCGAGCGGGACGCCACGATCCCGCTGTCACGGTTCGAGGCGACCGGCCTTTCGGGTGACGTGCCGTTCGAGATCGAGTTCCCCGCGCCGGCCGCCTCGCTCAGCGCCTTCGACATCCCGATCGCCGGGCCGTCTCCGGTCAAGCGAAAAGGCGGCAGCAAGAAGGGGCCGAGCAAGGGCAAGACGCCGTCGAAGTCCAAGGGCACCAAGAAGACATCGGCCCTATTGGATCTCGAGTCGGCCAAGGAGCCTCTCGTGCTCGAGGAGTCGGAGAAGACCGCCGGTAGCTTTGAAGAGCCTGGGCCGGGCTTCATCGCCGGAGACGAAATCGCATAGTGCTGCTCATGCGCCCCTGCGCTCGCACGCGAGGACCTTGACCCTTGATCCGAGAACCCAACATCGAACGGAAAGCCACCGGCACTCACTCTCTCGCTCCATATTGAAAAACTAATCTCTTAGTTTTGGATGAAGACTTGCAGTAAAAACGAGTGATTTTGAGGCATATAATTTTCAAAAATCAGTAACGGAACATGTCACACGACCGAGCGCATGATTGACGGCTACATCTCGCAGGCGAAGCGCCTGCTGCCCGCAGTTACCGACGCGCAGGAGGAATCTTCTAAACTCAACCGGCAACGACTTACCGAAGCCGAGCAGAAGATGAAAGAGGCGCGAAGCATGCGCTACTTCAAGCGAGGGCTGCTCTACAAATCGGAGTTGGACGGCATTCAGCGCGAGGTCTGGCGCGAGGAGGTGAACCAGGCGCAGTGGATGTTTACTGAAAAGGAACGGAAAGTGCTGGCCCTGACTGAGGAAGAAGAACTCGCACTGACCGAGAATCGCTCGGCTTTCGATCCAGACGAGAAAGTGATTCCGCCGCTGGTGCGCCGCATCGCTATCGTGCGCAGCCCAACGGCGGTTAACGAGCAGGGCAATCTCGTCAACATCTTTCGCCTGACCGGAGCCGTACAGGTATACGCGGGGGTCATTGCAGTCCTTCCGATGCCGGTGTCAGCCTCGCCGTCCGAGAATGCGTTGGTCGGACTGGTCGGTCCACCGACGCCGGGCTTCTCGGTCGGCTCGCCGACAAGCGGCAACCTGAAGCCCAAGATCAAAGCGATTCCGCTTAACGATCGCGCCGTCGCGATCTTCAGGGGCGTGGCGGTTTACGATGTGCCGCCGGAGAATCTCAGCCCGGTTCCCGCTGCAGAATTAGAGAAAGCCAGAGCGGCGCGGGCCCTTACACCAAGTACTAAACCATGAACGTTATGACAAAATTTCCCATCGTGATCGCTGGACACCGGCTTCTGGCCGAATTGGAACTCCCACCGTTGGGCGAGGTCGTGTCGCTGTGGATGGCGCCTCAACTACGCACCGCGAGCCGGATGGCGATCCTCCGGCCAGCCGAGATCCGCCGCTTCATTGCGCGTATCGATGACTAGTAACCCTCGATGGGTTTGGCGCGTGCGATCGTTGCGGACGCTAACGCCTTCGAAGCGTATCGTATGGCGCGCGACACTGCGCTTGCGAAGGCCACCGAGGGCGGCGTGGTATATGCCGAGTGCCCGCACTGCTGGAACTGGGAAGCCGACCTGATCCCGCTTGCGTTAGCGGTCGGGTTGCATGTCCCATTCTGGCCGGTTGTGGAAGCAACCGGCAACCTCGCGTTACCGGCATTCGCCGGCATAAGCGATCGCAAGCTCTTAGTTGTCCCAGAGGCCTCGCGGCTCACATTCACTCTCCCGCGCACTGGCGTCAACGGCCCGCGCGGTGTTTTCGCTGGCACCGACGCCATCACGCGATTCGCTGACTGGCAGATCCAATCCGACCAGCTCTTTCGTGAGTCGCCGGATCAGGCCGAAGAATGGGAAGCGGAATCACCCGGATGGCATGCACTGCTGCGATTCGGTGCTGCCATCAGCGAATGGCCCGGGTCCGGCCCGTTTGGCTCACTGCACGCGCTGGCGAATGTGTCGTTAACCGACTTCCTCTTCGTCGACAACATCTACTATTTAACGCATTGTGTCGCGCAGCCAGCCGACACACCTATGATTGTAAAATGTTTGCGCTGTCAAGAACGATTCCAGCCACTTTGCTCCTCGATTTAACGAGTCTGTACATAAAGTAAATTGGACGTTTCGATCATGAAACCATCACGAGCTTCAAGACACAAGACTCTTACTTCGCCATCGCAAAAACTTTCGCAAAAGCCGAAAGGCGAAGATCAGGCCTTGCCATCTCATCCTTTGTTGGACATGCAGCAAACCCTCGGCAACCGCGCCGTTGGTCGTATGCTCCAGGCCAAGCTCAAAGTCGGGCAGCCGAACGATCAATATGAGCAAGAGGCGGATCGCGTGGCGGAGCAGGTCACGAACATGCCGGAGCCGGTTGGGGGCAATGGCAAAGCAGTTTCAAGCGCGAGCGGAGTTGCGCAAAGAGATTTGGCCGAGGGCCAGGGGCCGCAGGAGGAAAAAGATAAAAAGATTCAACGACAAGAAGAGGGAGAAGACGAAAAGATTCAACGGCAAGAAGATGAAGAAGACAAAAAGATTCAGCGCAAGGAAGAGGAAGAAGAGCCGGTTCAAACCAAAGCCGCGGGGCAACAAACTCCGAACCTCTCTCCCAAAGTCGAGTCGAACATTCACGCCATGAAAGGCGCAGGCCAAGCTTTACCCGAAGCCTCGCGCGCCGAGCTTGAGCCTCGCTTCGGCTATGATTTCAGCCACGTGCGCGTACACACCGATACGCCCGCGAGCGAAACCGCGCACGCACTCAAGGCGCGCGCGTTCACGGTCGGACATGACATTGCCTTCAACTCCGGAGAATATGCTCCGGAATCCACGACCGGGAAAAAACTGCTCGCGCACGAGTTGACGCACGTCATTCAACAAGACGGCCAAACCGGAACGCTCCGCAGCAAAGGGATCGAGGTGCAAAAAACCGGGCAACCCATGGTGCAAGGCATATTCGGCAAGATTTGGGGAGGCATCAAGAAAGTCGGCGGCGCGATTGGCAAAGCCGCGAAGTGGGTTGGCGGCGGCGTGAAAAAAATCGCGGGCAAAGTTTGGAGCGGCGCCAAATGGTTCGGCAAACAACTTTGGACCAAGCTGCAAGGCATTTATTATCGCGCCAAACATTGGGTCACGCGCTTGCCGGAACGTTTGGGAAGATTGGTGGAGCACATTTGGAATGGCGTGAAGAGTTTGAAGCCGTGGTCCATTGACTGGTGGAAATCGCTGGGCAATATCAGCACGTGGAAAGGTTTTCTTTCGTGGCTGGGAACCACGGTGCTCTACTCGTTGGAAATCGCGGGCGTCGGCGAGGCCTATGAGACGTTGATGGATTTCATCAAGTTCAACACGCGCCCATTGACCGGCCGCGAGATCGGCGTGGCCAAGCAAGTGTTCGGCAATGCCATCGACTACAAGCTCGTGCGCGTGGATGAGCATGCGCTCTTGGGTCCTTCATGGACTGGGCGAGCTTATGTGAGCTTTCACACGATCAATGCGTGGGGCGCTCTCACCGATCGCACGCTCATTCACGAGCTGACGCACGTGTGGCAATATGAGCGCATCGGCGCGATCTACATGCCGCGCGCGATTCATGCGCAGCAACGCAAAGCGCCGGAAGGATACGACTACGGCGGCGTGGCGCGCTTGCAAGCCAATCTCAGCCGCGGCATTTGGGCGTTCAACATGGAAGAGCAGGGCGAGATTTTGGCGGATTATTACACGATCATCAACGGCATTACCAAGGAACGGCGATATGGCGACATTACCGATCTTCCCATTTACGAACATTATGTGAAGCAAGTGCGGCGCTAGCATGACATGCCCACGTGCATTTTCATCGGAGAACTTGGATGCGCACCTTCATGCCAAAGAACGGTTCGAGCTTGATTACGCTCTGTTGCGTGCTTTCGGTTTTCGTCATGAAAGGGTGTTTCGATAAGGACACCTGCAACCGCAATGCAACTTTCAGCAGCATGCACGCGCTTGCCGGCGCGCAAGATTCGATTGCTGCGCCTCGCGTTGAGGTGTTTTGGAGCCAGGGCGAGGCCCTGCCGCTGCGATACTTCACGCAGATCAAGATCGAACAAGCAACGAATGATCCCTATGGCCGACCGTGGCAAAACGATTGGCGGATGCTGGACAGTATTCAAGTCGTCGAGCTTGGAAAGTTTTCATTGCGCCTCAAAACTTCGCTCGCACCTGATTCCACCAAGCTGCTGCAATTGCACTTTGTCTTGCCGGATCGCCGGGGATATATTGATTGTGATCACCCCGGCTCGCCGGATAGCTATGGGTTGGACCTATCTTTCCGGCTGAACAAGAATGCGAGCAACGAACTAGTGCTCAAGGATTTTACCTGGGATGAGCAGCTCTTCAAAGGGGGCTATTGACGCCTCCGGCTCCAAAAAATTGAAAGCGAAGGAATTTTCCACATGGCCCAATTTGAAAAACTCGACAAGACCGTCTTTTTTTATCCCGATGCGCACAGCATTGCAATGGCGACGGATGGCACCGAGCGCTTGCGCATCGACGCGAAAGGACAATTCGGTTTTGGCACCAAAGGCCCGTTGGACCCGAAGGAGCGCGTGCGAATTCAAGGGGAAACCAGCGATGCAACCACGCTGGCTTTGAACGTGACGGATTCCAATAAGAGCAGCTTGCTGGCCGTCAGGAATGATGGGCATGTTGGTGTTGGCACGACGGCTCCCAATCGGCCATTGACAGTTCGCGCCAAAGGGCCAGGTGAAGAATTGATCAGTTTTGAAGATCCCGCCGGGCAAACGAAATGGCATTTTAATCAAAAACTGGGCGGCGATAAGCCGGGATTCAATATCGTAGAGACCAACGTTGCGGATGGCAGGCTGTTCATTCAAGCGGGTGGCAATGTCGGTATCGGAACGACGACGCCCTCCGCGAAGCTGCACGTGCCTGAGGGCGCGATCTTAAACGGCGTCGCGATTGGGACCGATCCTCTCGGTGATATCAACTTCCCTCATGCCTATGAAACGGTGGGCACTATAAACCCCGGCCATAATTTACGGCTGCACTCCGGCAATGTCATCCTTTTTCACACCGGCAATAAAACGGCGGCGACGGCGCAAATTGACGTGAATGGATTTTATCAGACCTCGTCGCGGGCGCATAAGGAGCGCATCAACGGCCTTTCGGGACAGGAGGCGATGGCGATCTTGAACGAACTCAATCCGGTGAAGTTCGTTTTCAAAGATGATCAACGTGAAAAATGGCGCATTGGGTTTATCGCCGAAGAGGCGCCCGAGGTGGCTACGAGCGCGGATAGAAAAATGATAAGCCAGATGGATATCGTCGGGGTCTTGACCAAAGTCGTGAAGGAGCAACAAAAAAACATTTTAGCTTTAAGCGAGAGAGTGCAGCAATTGGAGGCGGCAAACGAAAGTCGGAGGGTAGCGAGCACATTGCGGCGACCACAAACCCGCAAATGGAGTAAGAGCACGGGCGAGGTTGGAAATCGAGCCGGTAGTTCCAAATCAAATTCTACCGGTTTTCAGAGCCTTTCACGTGGCGGGAGAAAAATCCGCGCCGGACGCCAAACGTCCAAGCGGTGAAGCATCCTTCCTTCATGCAAGCCCTCAGTTATTTCGATCAATAGCCGGCAATTTCGTCCAGCGCTTCGAGGCGTTGTCTGCTCTCCGTTTGCAATCCTTGCAGACATGGTTCGCGTGTGCCTTTGCCGTAGAATTTTTCATTTCGTCGTCGTCGCCCGCAAATGCGGCAGGAGTGCGGCATGGGAGGTCTCTATCGTTGAGTCAACAGGTCGATCAAACTTCGACTAGTACTTCATTGGGCAAGAATTCTTTTTTTTCGTTTCAAAGAAAAGACCGGAACGTTGGTGAGATACTCCGAGGGCTCTTCCTTGCTTTGAATGAGACGATCCATCGCCTCGCTCACCGCGTCAGTAAAGGAAATATCCCCGCAACTGTCGCACACGAGCGCCGGCACGTCTTTGAAAACATAAAGTGCGTCTTCCCACCATTCTTCGTGGGTAATGATTCGTTTTCTAAGCTTTCCTTTACATAGAGGGCATTTCATAATCATGGTCTCCTTCTTGTCCATGGATCAATCCACTTCCGGGGATCATACCAGTAAACAGTGATGATGTAGAGGTAACCCCCATCAAAGCCGCAAGAAACGTAAAGAGGCTCATCTTTGCGGACAAAGCCCAGAATCAAACATTTGGGAAAGGGCTTGGCTTTGGGGTGTTGTTCGATAATTTGTCCCTCCAAGAGAACCTTCTTGATTTCCCACTGATAAATCTTGCGCTGCGCCTTACGTTGACGAGCATGACGTCTCATGATGAGCTTGCCCGCTTAGACCGCTTTGCGAATGTCTTCGTGAGCAATAGGCAATGCCGCTGATTTTTGAGACGCCACAAGATCTCATCCCTCACCTCGTAAAAGGTATCACATCACTATTTCAGATTTAATACCGACGATTAAGAAAAGCAATCACCGCCAAGCAGATCACCACTTTCATTCACAGTCGCCCCACAAACTCATCGAACAAAAAATTCGTGTCCACCGGGCCGGGCGAGGCTTCGGGGTGGAATTGCACGCCGCTAAATGGTTTGGTGCGATGACGAATGCCTTCGTTGGTGCCGTCGTTCGCGTTGAAGAACCAGGGCTCCCATTCCGCGGGCAGCGTGTTTTCATCCACCGCATAGCCGTGATTTTGGGATGTGATGAAGCAGCGTTTGCTGCCCACGAGCACGCACGGCTGATTCTGTCCGCGATGGCCGTATTTCAATTTGAATGTGTCCGCGCCCGCGGCAAGTCCGAGAATTTGGCTGCCGAGGCAAATGCCGAACACCGGCTTGTCTTGCTTAAAAAGTTTGCGCACGGTGTTGATCGTGGCTTCGCAAACCTTCGGATCGCCGGGGCCGTTGGAGACGAGCACGCCCTCGCAATTCTCTTTTTCCACCGGCCAATTCCACGGCACAACCGTGACCGTGACCTTGCGCGCGAGCAGCGAGCGAATGATGTTGTTCTTGCAGCCGCAATCGATCACGACTACACGCTTTCTGCCGCTGCCGTAAGTGACCGGCTTCTCCACACTCACTTGCGCCACGAGATTGTCGCGATTGGGATCGTAAAATTCCTTCGGCTCTTCATTGTGAACGAGCTTGCCCAGCATGCAGCCGTGCGTGCGCAGTTTCTGTGTGAGCATGCGCGTGTCAATGCCGGCGAGGCCCGGAATGCGATGCGCCTTCAACCAACTGTCGAGCGAGAGCTGCGCATCCCAATGGCTGAAATTCGCGGAGTATTCCGCAACCACGAGTCCCGCGATTTGAATACGATTGGATTCAAATACAGCATTCACGCCATTGCGCTCGGAGACCGCGGGCACACCGTAGTTGCCAATGAGCGGATAGGTGAGAATGAGAATTTGGCCTTTGTAGGAGGGGTCGGTAAAGCATTCGGGATAGCCGACCATGCCGGTGTTGAACACGACTTCGCCGGCAATGGAACCGTTCCAACCGAAAGGGGAGCCGGTGAAAATCGAGCCGTCTTCTAAAACTAGTTTTGCATTCATATACTTCTTCCGGGTTGATTTGCAATACTCAGTTTAAAATGTCATTCTGCAAGAAACTTCCCTCGCACTGGACACACTATTCAAGACAGACTTGGCGCCGAGCACGAGGGAAGGTTCTTACAGAATGACACTATGAGGTGGAGTTACAAACCCAATCATAGTGAAGGTGAATTCTCAGAATAACGTGTAGATGAAAGGCGCAAGCGCCGAGCCTTGGGTCAACACGATCAACAAGCTCAACAACATCATCACGATGATGATGGG
>Ga0247727_10016666_pt1 | contig 11826 bp, 13 predicted proteins | sample WisWelCaveWW1625_FD_202498 | JGI IMG/M metagenome (GOLD analysis project Ga0247727, IMG submission 202498) | Biofilm microbial communities from Wishing Well Cave, Virginia, United States - WW16-25 | ecosystem: Environmental > Aquatic > Deep subsurface > Groundwater > Cave microbial mat | place...
TTTCCACCTACTACCGGCTCCCTGACGAAGGGATCGAGGTCCTCCTCCACACGGTGACCTACCTCCGGGAGGATGCCTTGCATCTCTACGGCTTTATCACGGAGCGGGAGCGGGCCCTCTTCGACCTCCTCCGGGGCGTCACGGGGATCGGGCCCCGACTGGCCATCAACATTCTCTCCGGGATCACGGCGGAGGAGCTCGCTGGCGCCATCGGACGGGCGGATCTGGTGCGGCTCAGCGCCATCCCGGGCGTGGGGCGCAAGACGTCGGAGCGGATGATTCTGGAACTCAAGGAAAAGGTCCAATCCCTGATCGAGCCGGCCGAGGCGACCGCGACACCTCGGCGCGACCCGAGCGAGGAGGTCCTGCAGGATGTGATCTCTGCGCTCCTGAATCTGGGGTACAGCCGTCCCGTCGCCTCCAATGCGGCAGCCAAAGCCCTCCGCACGGTGGACGGGGATCAGGATTTCGAGACGGTGATCAAGCAGGCGCTACGTCTACTCTCCGAACACGCCAAGGGATAGGCCATGACCGATCGCATTGTGAGCCGTCGCCCCCTCGAGGAGGATCAGCAGTGGGAGCCGACCCTCAGGCCAAAGATCTGGGACGAATACATCGGTCAGGAGAAGGTGAAGGAGAATCTTCGGGTCTTCATCGAGGCGGCCCGCGCCAGGCGAGAGCCTCTGGATCATGTGCTCCTCCACGGCCCCCCGGGTCTCGGCAAGACCACGCTGGGCTACCTGATCGCGACGGAGCTTCAGGTGGGCATCCGGGCGACTTCGGGGCCGGTCTTGGAGCGACCGGGAGATGTGGCAGCCATCCTGACCAATCTCGAGGACCGGGATGTCCTCTTCGTCGACGAGATCCATCGAATGAACCGGGTGGTGGAGGAGATCCTGTATCCCGCCATGGAGGAGTTCCAGTTGGACCTGGTCATCGGCCAGGGCCCGCACGCGCGGACCATCAAGCTGGACCTCCCCCGCTTCACGTTGGTCGGGGCCACCACCCGGGCGGGCCTCCTCACCGCCCCCCTCCGGAGTCGCTTCGGGGTGTTGCACCGGCTCGATTACTATAGCGATGAGGAGATCCACCGGATCATCCTCCGGTCGGCAAAGATCCTGGGGGTCGAGATCAGTCCGGAGGGGGCGGCCGAGCTTGCCGGTCGGTCGCGCGGGACGCCACGCGTGGCCAATCGGCTCCTCAGAAGGATTCGGGATTTTGCTCAGGTGCTGGGGGACGGGGTGATTAGCAAGGAGCTGGCCCACATGGCCCTGGAGCGATTGGAGGTCGATGAGCGGGGATTGGATGACATGGACCGGCGGATCCTGCAGACCCTCATCGAGAAGTTCGATGGGGGCCCGGTGGGCCTGGAGACGTTGGCCGTGGCCGTCGCCGAAGAGAAGGATACCATCGAGGACATCTACGAGCCCTTTTTGATCCAGGCGGGATTTTTGGCCCGGACTCCCCGGGGCCGGACCGCGACCCGGTTGGCCTTTGATCACTTCGGCGTCCCACCGAAGGCGCGCCCTCAAGAGGACCTGTGGAGGTCGGGAGATGAGGGGCGGGCCGCGGACTGACAGGGTCGGTTCGGGGTGGTATACTACGGTTGCTTGTGCATGCGGACCATGGGGAAATCGACGAGCATGTTCGGGTTTGAGGGATTCGCCAAGCTCCTGATCCTCTTCGGCATCGTCCTGGCCCTCCTCGGAGGTCTCCTCCTCGTGGTGGGGAAGATCCCGCTCATCGGCCGGCTGCCGGGCGATATCTACATCCGGAAAGGGGATTTTACCTTTTACTTCCCCCTGGCCACCTCCATCCTGATCAGTGTCCTGCTCACCCTCCTCTTTTCCCTCTTTGGCCGCCGGTGAGGAGGAGGCAGTCGATGCGCAGGGGGTTCGTCAGTGGCATCCTGCTCCTTTACACCTCAGGGCTCTGCTGGGCGGAGGAGTGGCCGGTCCGCGTCCTCCTAAAGCAAGGGGTCGCTGCAATTCATCTGCAGGCCGAAGGATTGTCCCGCCTCGAAGAAATTGAGCGCCCCGTGGTGCAGGTCCTCCCCCCCGGTAAAGCGGTGCAAGTCGCCTGGGACGGAAGGCCGGGGACCAGCTTCAGATTGAAACCGGATGCGGGTCTCGTCTGGATCGATGGGAGACCCTACCGGGGGATTGTGGAGGTCTGGAATACGTCGGAAGGTCTTCGGGTCGTCAACGAGGTCCCCCTCGAGGAGTACGTTCGGGGGGTGATGAAGGTCGAGGCCAACCCCGAGTGGCCCCTCGAGGTGCTTCGGGCCCAGGCGGTCGTGGCCCGGACCTATGCCCTGTACGAGCGCCTGGTGGATCCCGGGGCGCCGTATCACCTTTATGCCACGACCGCCTCTCAGCTCTACCGGGGGGTGAGCGGTGAGGACCCCCGATCAGACATGGCGGTTCAGGCAACCCGGGGAGAGGTGCTCACCTACCGGGGACAGGTGATCCCGGCCTTCTACCACGCCGACTCAGGCGGGCAGACCGAGGATGCGGTGGAGGTCTGGGAGAAAAAGTATCCGTTCATCGTCGGCACGCAAGATCCTTTTTCGACTGGCGCCCCGACTCATCAGTGGGAAGTAACGATCCCGCGTTCCGAGATCCGGCAGGCCCTCATCGAGCAGCTCGGCTGGCGGTTGGGCGAGATCCGTCGCATCGAGACGGCCAGACGGACCCGGTCCGGCCGGGTCAGTCGGCTCCGGGTCTGGGATGACGCGGGCGTGCTCGACATCGACGGAAAACGGTTTCGCCAGATCCTCGGGCCGGACCGGATCCGCAGTACGCGGTTCACCATTTACCACAACGGGGGCGAGATGATTTTCATCGGTCAGGGGTGGGGGCACGGGGTGGGGTTGAGCCAGTGGGGTGCCAAGGCGATGGCGGATCTCGCCTACAGCTACCCAGATATCTTGAAGCATTATTTCCCGCTGACAGAGCTCCGGCGCCTTCCCTGATGGGTAGTTCACGGTTCATGGTTCAGAGTTCGTGGAAAATTCCATCCGTGGAGGACCATCACGCCTGAGTGTTAATGGTGGGCTGTGACCGTGATCCGTCACCAGCTCTCACCATGAACCCTGAACCCTGAACCATGAACTATGAACATTCGTGAATTCGACTATCATCTGCCGGACGGGCTGATCGCCCAGCATCCCCTTCCGGAGCGGGATGCCTCTCGCCTGCTGGTGGTCCGCCGTGAGGATGGGGCGATACTGCACCGACAATTTCGCGAGCTCAGCTTGTGGCTGCAGCCGGGGGACCTGCTCGTCCTCAACGATGCCCAAGTGATTCCGGCCCGGCTTTACGGGCGGCGAACAGGGGGAGGAAAGGCCGAGGTCTTGCTCGTCGAGGAAGAGTGTCCGAATCGGTGGTGGGCGCTGGTGAGGCCTGGCAAGTCGCTCCCCGTCGGCCGACGGCTGAGCTTTGGGACGGACGTGGGCGCCCTCGTGATCGATCGGCGCGAAGGGGGACGCCGTCTCTTGCGGTTTGACGGGACAGCGGACATCCGCGCACAGCTCCCCCGCTTGGGGGTGATGCCGCTCCCCCCCTACGTGAAGCGCCAAGGGAACATCGACGGGCGCACCCGCGAGGACGCCCTCGATGCCGAGCGCTACCAGACGGTCTTTGCGATGGCGGAGGGTTCCATCGCGGCCCCCACCGCCGGGCTGCACTTTACCCGGGCCCTGCTCACCCAGCTGGAGCAGCATGGGGTCGAGATCGCCTTCCTCACCCTCCACGTGGGGGTAGGCACCTTCACGCCGGTGACGGTTGAGCGGGTCGAGGAGCACCGGATGGCTGGAGAGCGATACACGATTCCTGAGCCGACCGCGGCCGCCATCAAGCGCGCGAAGAACAAAGCCCGGCGGGTGCTGGCGGTCGGGAGCACGACGACCAGGGCTCTCGAGGATGCCGCGCTCGACGGGGGAGGGGTGCGGGCCGGGGAGGGAATGGCCTCCCTCTTCATCACCCCGGGCCATCACTTTCGGGTGGTGGACGCGCTCCTGACCAACTTTCACTTGCCCCGCTCGACCCTGCTGATCCTGGTCAGTGCCTTCGCTGGCCGGGATCTCATGGGAAAGGCCTACGAGGAAGCAATACAGCAGCGCTACCGATTCTACAGCTACGGTGACGCGATGTTGATCGTGTGAGGGGATGATGCCCTGTAAACTCTGCGGGACCCATCTTCCGGATGGGCAACTGACCTGTCCCAACTGCGGCCATGTGACGACGCCCGGGCGCGAGGGGGAGCGTGTAAAGGAAAAGGAGACGGATGCGGCCCGCGGTGCCGCTCCACCTCGGGAGTTGGGCGATCTCGAAGCGGAACGGGCTGAGGGGTCGGAAGGGGGAGTTGGGTCAGAGGAGAAGGCAGATCGACCGATGGCGGTCCAGACCGCTCCCGAGGCACCTCTCCCGGTCTTCGCGATGGACCCGCCAGGGCTCCGAAGGCTGTTGGCCCGGCAGCCGGAGCTCCTGGAACCCGGACTCAGCGTTTTCACCGATGAAAAGGGAGAACCAGTCGGCACGGGCTATTCCACTCGGGTAGGCGAAATAGATTTACTAGCCCTGGATAAGAGCGGGGCCTTCGTCGTGATCAGGGTGGCTGATCGGGAGGGGGGAGAGGACCTCGTGGCCGAGACCCTCCAGCGGATTGGCTGGGTCCGCAAGCACCTGGGAAAAGGAAAGCAAAAGGCTCGGGGGATCGTCTTGGTCGAGCAAGCCCCCGAGAACCTGAGCTACACCGCCGCTGGCGTCGCGGGAACGATCACCTTCAAGACCTACCGGCTCGCGGTGACCTTCGAGGATGTGGAGATCGAATGACCTTTGAGCTGCTCGCGGTCGATCCGTCCGGGGGCCGGCGCGGTCGACTCCACACCCTCCACGGGACGGTAGAGACCCCGGCCTTCATGCCGTGCGCCTCTTCGGGGGCGGTGAAGGCCCTCTCCCCTCAGGAGGTCCGGCGGGCAGGGGTGGAGCTCATCCTCTGCAATACATACCACCTCTACCTCCGGCCCGGTCACGACGTTATCCAAGAACTGGGGGGACTTCGTGCCTTTACGGCATGGGATGGCCCGATCCTCACCGATAGCGGGGGATTTCAGGTCTTCAGCATGGCTGCGCTCCGGAAGATCACGGAGGACGGAGTCCTCTTCCAGTCGCACGTGGACGGATCGCGCCACTTCCTCTCCCCGGAACAGACGATCGCCATTCAGCAGGCGCTTCAGGCCGATATCATCATGCCACTCGACGAGTGCCCCCCCTACCCCATATCCCATGAGCAGGCTGCCGATGCCCTGGACCGGACCCTGAGATGGGCCGAGCGCTCCAGAGATGTTCATAAGGGAACCGAGCAGATGCTCTTCGGGATTGTCCAGGGCGGCGTCTTTCCCGATCTCAGAGAACGAGGGGTCCAAGAGCTCACCCGACTTGGATTCGGGGGGTACGCCGTGGGCGGTCTCAGTGTGGGAGAGAGCAAGGCCGAGATGGAGACGGTGCTCAGGGCCGCGCTCCCGCTGCTCCCCGCCGATCGGCCCCGATACCTCATGGGGGTCGGCACCCCTGGGGATCTCTTGCTGGCCATTGCCCTCGGTGTCGACCTCTTTGATTGTGTGATGCCGACGCGTCACGGGAGGACCGGGACCCTCTTTACCAGTACGGGGCGGCTCAACATCAAAGGGGCCAGGTATGCCCGGGACCCTTTACCGGTGGATCCGTCGTGTCGGTGTGAGACCTGTCGGCATTACTCCCGGGCCTATCTTCGCCACCTCTTTGTTTCGGGCGAGATCCTGGGTCTCCGTCTCAACACGCTGCACAACCTCCACTATTACGGACATCTCATGCAGGAGGCCCGCCGGGCCATTGAGCAGGAGTGCTACGGGCATTTCCAGGCGGAGGTCCTGACCCGGCTCTCGGGCGCGGAGTCGTCCGCATAATCCAGATGCACGGAGGAGGAGAAAAGACCGATGATCGACGTGGCCTACGCGATGGCAGAATTGCCGGGGGGGGGGGGGGGTGCGGGATTCTTCCAGGCGATGTTCCCACTCCTGCTCATCTTCATCATCTTCTACTTCATCCTAATCCGCCCGCAGCAGAAGAAGCAGCGGGGACACCGGGAGATGTTGGATGCTCTCAAGACTGGCGACCAGATCGTGACCGTCGGCGGGATTTACGGGACCATCGTCGACATCGGTGAGACCAAGGTGAAGATCAAGATCGCCGAGAATGTCAAGGTCGACGTAGCCCGGAGCTCTATCGCCTCCCGGCTCGGCTGGGAGGGGGAAAAGGGGGGGAAAGAGGGGTCGTCATAGGCCTGTGGGATTGCTTAAGGTCTCGGTTGGGGCCGCGGCTACCCCCGGATCTTCCAGGCCATTACTGCTTTCGCGCCACAACGATCGCCGAGTAGCCCAATTTATAGAACGGATACACCTCGCCGATGAGAAAGTCAAACTTCCCGATGTTGAGAATAAGATTCCCAAAAAATTTACTCAATGGCGGTCTCTTTTTCGGGGGGGTCTGGTAGACTTCCGGTATTACGGAGGACAGGATATGTATTCCAGACTTCTCGAGTACCTGTAATCCGTAGAGCTCGAGCAACAATCTCATTTCTTTAAACGTATAAGTCTTGTATGGAAGATCAACTGCCGAATCGAACCGAATATACTCATATCGCCAAAACCGGATGTCTCCCCTTGAGCGTGTTCTAACGGCCGATGCTAATTCCCTTAAGCTGTAAAGCAGCCCGGCATGCCATTTGTTGTCATATTCAAGTGTAACGATCCCACCATTCCTGCAGACTCTTGCCATTTCCGATATTGCGCGCTCATACGCATGATTGCCTTTTCCGTCAGGGCCTATACCATCGACGAGATGGCCCATAACATCCCCGTAGGCACACACATAATCGACTGACGAGCTCATCAATGGGATTCGTGTCGCATCGCCATTCATAAATTCGACGTTCCTAAAACCACGCGCTCGTACTTTATGCTTTGCTTTTCGCAGCAATCCCTCAACAAGGTCGAGGGCGAATACCTTCTTTGCCTTCTGGGCGAACTCTAGCGTCTGTAACCCCGTACCGCAGCCAACGTCTAAAACGATTCCGTTCTGCCAGTAAGGAAGAAACCTGGATAGAAAATGCTGTGTTGTCCTTTTGGAATTCTGATAGAATGGCATTGTGGCATCATATAAGTCGTATTCATCGGACATCAAGTTGTACGAATTCACCATCAACGGTCTGTGATTTTCGTCGACCGAACGAAAGACCATACCCCCCCCCTCCTGTTACTACTTCGGCTTGTCCTGGACCTCCGCTACCAGCCTCTTGAGAACATCTTCGACGTAATCTTCTCGGTACATGTCGTACGAATTTTTGACAACCTCACGAAATTCATCGTTACCCATCCAATACCTTAACCACTCCTTCCAGGCTCTCCACTCCTTTTCATCAGCTAGGGTATTGCGGTATAACACATAGAGCACTTCATTGATGGCTATGATTAAATCGTAGAAAACGTACCGGGTCCTCTCCGCAACAGGCTTCGACATAATAAACTCGTCATGCTTGTTTACCTCTTGCAGATCGGGGTGCTTTACTAATGTCATGAATATCGAGGCGTAGCTGGTAAAAAGTTGAGTTTGGATACCAATTTGAAGACTCTTGGTGAAAACATTCAATTGCTCGATCATTACTTTGCGCTGTTGGACCATGACCCAAAAAATGGCTATATATGTGATAAGAGTTGCCAGCAGGATGAGCGACGTGAATTCAGGAAGAACCACCGTTAAAGCCTTTCGAGGAATACGCACTTGAGGTACCTGGTCTCCCTGACCCCCAGGAGGGCCGGGTGATCCCCCGACTGACTCCGCACCGCCAGGATCCGGCACCGGGCTCCGGCGTCGGCAGCCGCATCCTCCAGCATCCCCAGGAAGATCTCTTCGCTGAGATGATAGGAGCAGGAGGAAGTCACGAGGATCCCGCCGGGGGCCAAGAGCTTCATGGCCCGAAGGTTGATCTCCTTGTATCCGCGGAGCGCTCCCGCCACGGCCTCCTTGGACTTGGTGAAGGCGGGGGGGTCGAGGATGATGAGATCGAAGTGCCGCCCTCCCTCTTCGAGCCTCCGGAGCTCGTCAAAGGTGTTTCCCCTCCGAAAGCTGCAACGATCCGAGAGGTCGTTCAGCTTGGCGTTCTCCGTCGCTCCCGCGACCGCCTCCGCCGAGATGTCGATCCCTTCCACCGACCGCGCGCCGGCCTTGGCCGCGTGCAGGCCAAACCCCCCCGTATAGCAGAAGCAATCCAGCACCTCTCGGCCGGGAGCGAGAGGGCGCACGGCCAGGCGGTTGTCCCGTTGATCCAGAAAGAAACCGGTCTTCTGTCCCGTGGCGATGTCCACCTGAAAGCGGAGGTCCGCTTCCTCAATGGCGACGACCGGGTCGAAGAGATTTCCCAGACAGGCCTTCTCCAGGGGGAGACCTTCCAGCAGGCGGGAGGGCGCATCATTCCGGAGAAAGATCCCGCGGGGATGGAAAAGCTCTTGGATCACTGGCAGCAAGATCCCACGGAGCCGCTCCATACCGGCGGTCAGGATCTGCAGGACCACGACATCCCCGTAACGATCGAGGAGGAGGCCGGGCAGGGCATCCGCCTCCGCGTACACCATGCGCACCGCCGTGGAGGGAATGGCGAGCCGCTGGCGGTAGGCGATGGCGTTCCCAATCCGCCGACGAAAAAAAGGGGCATCGATCGGTTCCGTCGCTCGGGTGAGCAGGCGTCCGAAAATCTGGGAATCTGGATTGACGTAGCCCCGGCCAAGAAAGCGGCGTCCGGCCCCGTAAACGTCGACGACGTCCCCCTTCTCGGGCGCCCCTTCGGTTCCATCCACATCCGCCCGGTAGATCCAAGGGTGCCCCGCGAGGACCCGGCGCTGCCCCCGGCGGCGGAGGAGGATGCTCGCCATGTTCGAGTCGCCTCGTGGCTCCGCGAAATTGTCACTTATGTACTGTCGGCGAGGAAAAATTGCAAGGGAAAAAAAGGGGCCCGTACCCAGTGCTATAACCGTCCCGCCAACAGCCCCCGCGCGACCTGGGCCTCCCGGGATTTGGGGTGTTGCGTGATCAACTTCTGAAGCCGGGCCGCTGCCTGACGGTTGTTCCGGACCTGCCGGTACACGTGGGCGCTCCTCAGGAGGGCCCGGGGGACTTCGGGGCTCTGGGGATAGTCCTGGACGATGGTCTCGAACTGCAGGAGCGCGTCTGTGTACTCTCGTTGGCTATACAGGGATTCTCCCAGCCAGTAGAGGGCCTTGGGCTTTTCAGCGCTGTCGGGCTGGGCGGCAAGGTATGTGCGGAGATGCACGATCGCGGCGGGAAAGTCCCCCCGGATGTATTCATCGATCGCGACCTCGTAGATCTCGTTCAGCCTCATCGTCTCCTCATGCTCTGCCCGCGGGGACTTGGGCGTGCGGGGCGTCTGTGCTCTGGCGGTGAGTCGAACCGAGGAGGGTTCCGGGTTCACCCCCGGTTGCAGCGGTCCGGTCGTGGTCGGCGACTGGGCAGTGCCGTTGGAGGAGACGAGGGCCTGAGACGGTGGAGAGGAGGAGAGGGCAGCGGCCGTCTGATTGAGGAATTCGAGGCCGGTTGCCCTATCCCGCTCGGGAAGGGTGTCGGCATTCACCGAAACCCTGGTCGCCTTCGATGTAACGGGGCTTAAGGTCACCTCGACTTCGTACTGGTTCGGGGCGGCGGCAAAAATGAGGTACTCATTCCCGTAAGGCCCTTCCTGCTTGATGGTGAGGGCCATCGCCTCGAGCGCTCGGCGGCAGGCCTCCTTGACCTCGGGCATTGGTGCAACAAAGGTGCGGTCGACGGTCTGACTACTTACAAAGAACGTCCCGGCGAGCGCGGTGCCGGCCAGGGACGTGACGAGTCCTATGGGGGCACAGCCGCCGAGTAGTACGGCGACAAGGCCGAGGCCGAGACCGGTCTGTGTGTCGCGTGTCACGTAAAGGATCTCCAAGAACGATTCGCCGAGATTAGAAAAGGAAAGAGCTTATTTGTCAAGTAGTTTTTATGATCTTCTGATACTTGACTTTAACAGTTTCCGGCTAGCCCATTGTCAGAATGGAGAGGACCTTCGGGAGGAGTATCCCAGCCTGGCCTTGTAACTGACTGTCAACAAAGGGGGTAATTGCGGTGGAGGTGGGGTTGATCTCTACGACGAAGGCCCCGCGCTCCCTCGCCACGATGGGAAGCGAGGCGGCCGGCTCAACGAGGGCCGAGGTCCCGACCGTGAGGAAGACATCGGCCGATGCTGCCGCAGCAAAGGCCTGGACCTGCGTTTCAACCGGGAGGGGTTCACCGAACCAGACCACATCGGGGCGAAGAAGACTTCCACAGTCGCAGAGTGGCGGGATGATCCGCAAAGGGACTTCGCGGTTTTCGCGAACGATTTTTTCCGCCTGGCAGCGGACGCGCCAGATACATCCGTGCAGCTCGATCAGTCGCTGGCTCCCCGCGAGGCGGTGCAGGCCGTCGATATTCTGGGTCACCAGCGTAAACTCGGGAACGATCCGCTCGATTTGAACCAGGGCATGGTGGGCAGGGTTTGGGGACGCCTGGGCGATTTTCTGGCGCCGCCAGTCGTACCACTGCCAGACGAGTCTCGGATCGCGCTGGAAGGCCTCAGGGGTGGCGAGGTCTTCGGGCTTATACTGTTGCCAAAGACCTTCGGGACCGCGAAAGGTGGGGATGCCGCTCTCCGCCGAGACCCCCGCTCCCGTGAGGACGACGACCGACCTCGCCCGCTTCAGCCGTTCGCCTATCGCAGCCGTGGCCGAATCCACTCCTCAGCCTGTCGCTGCCGCACCGCAAAGAAAAGGTCTACGCCAGGGATGTATGTTCGATTCGTTCGTTGAAGGAACAGTGCCGTTCGGGTCCGATTGTAGCACGGAAGGATTGCCTCGTCGGGGCGAATTGCACCGCACTGGGGCGACCGGACACAAGGCATGAAATTTGCACTCCCAGTCAACGCTTTTCCGGGGATCATCAGTTTCGTCTTCGGTGCGCTTGCCTGCGACAGATGGCGGTCGATTGCATACGGGTGTTCTGTACAAGAGGGTTCCCAATGGACCTACCGAGAAGGAGGAGAACATGATGTTGAGACGTACCATTTCCCCCGCCCCGAAACAGGATCCTTCCGATCCCCAGGGCAACGGTAAGCAGTCGTCCCTGTCCGCCCTCCTGACCGTCATGGGCGGCGACGCGAGACTCGAGGGAAAGTTCGACATCACCGACTCGATCGAGATCGAGTGCAAGGTCGGCGGCGAGTTGAAGGTAGGCGGGAAGCTCGTCATCGGCGAGCGGGGCTCCGTGCATGCCGACGTGCGGACCGTGGACGCCATCGTTCACGGCGAGTACGAGGGAAACATGGTGGCGACGGGGAGCGTGGAGATCTCTCCCAGCGGACGGGTGGACGGCAACATCGAGACCAATTCCCTCGTGATCTCCAAGGGTGGCTTCTTCAACGGCAACGTCGTCAAGCTCACGGAGACCGAGGGGGGTAAGCCTGCAGTCCACCTGGTGAAGGAGAAGCCGCTCGCCCAGGCCAAGTAGCCGAGCGCTCCTCGGGGGGTTTACCATGTTGTGGAACTCTACCAATAAGCCGTCGGCGAAGAACACAGGTATCATGGCCTTCATTGATGAAGGCTCCGAGATCGAGGGGAAGTACAGCTTTACCGGCACCGGCACCGTCCTCCTGAACGGCAAGTTCCATGGTGAGATCGTGACCACGGACGCCCTCGTCGTGGGGGAAAAGGCT
>Ga0247727_10016667_pt1 | contig 11826 bp, 12 predicted proteins | sample WisWelCaveWW1625_FD_202498 | JGI IMG/M metagenome (GOLD analysis project Ga0247727, IMG submission 202498) | Biofilm microbial communities from Wishing Well Cave, Virginia, United States - WW16-25 | ecosystem: Environmental > Aquatic > Deep subsurface > Groundwater > Cave microbial mat | place...
GGCCCACTCCTTGAGCCGCGCCGGCACCGGCGCAAGCAGCAGCACCACGCCGAGGATCTTGGCCAACGAGAGCTCCACCCGGAACCAGGCGGGGAAGCCGAGGTGGGTGAACGCCTCCGCCACTTGCGGAAAGCGCAATTGCGCGTAGGCGGTGAAGCCCATCTGCAGGCAGAAGAGCGCGGTGACGATCCAGAAGCCGATGACCATTCCTTTTGGGCGGGGCATGTTCAACTCGGGCGAGAGGGCCAACCGGGGAGTTCAACGCCGAACTGCTTTGCGTACTCGGCGTTCAATCGCTGCCAGCCACCAAACTTCATGGCCTCGGCGCCGACGATGCGTCCAATGGGCCGACCGGCGAGAAGCCGCTGCAGCACATCGAAGCAGATGTGCCAGCCCGCCGCGCCCATCGAGATGAATCCGCGGTCGATGTTGTGCCAGAGCGTGAGCCGGGTGCCGCCGTCTTCCAGCGGCTCCAGCTCCCAGCGGATGTCCTGTTCCCCCCAGCTGAATTCGAGCACCTTGGGCGCCTCGGCCCGCTTCACCTGGGTCTCGGATACATGCGGCGTCGGCGCTCCCACTGTCGAGAGCCTTGCGGTGCCAACGGCGCCGAGGTTCCGGTCGGAATCGAACGGAGCCCATTCGCGGAGATGCTCGGGGTCCGTGAGCGCCTTCCAGACCCTGGCAGGAGGGTGGGAGAGGTCACGGACGAGAACGAGCGTCCACTCCTCTCCATCTTTGCGAACCTCAGCGCCGGAAGCGGCACCGGGCGCGTATTGCTCACGGTCGCTCATGTCTCTTCCTTCCTTTCACCGAGGGCACCTTCGCCATCTTGTCCAAGTGCCGCTCCAGGGCATCGACGTGCTTTGACCAGAAGCGCCGGAAGGGAACGAGCCATGCGTCCAGCTCCATGAGCGGTTCCGGTCTCAGTCGATAGAGGCGCCGCTGCGCTTCAACGCGTGATTCCACGAACCCAGCCTCTCGCAGCACTCGAAGGTGCTTGGAGACGGACGGCTGCGACAGTCGGAGCTTGCGCTCGATCTCGCCGACGGAGCGCTCAGATGAGAGCAGCAGACTCAGGATGGCCCGTCTGTTGGGTTCCGCGACGGTGGCGAACGAAGATTCCACGGTAGACATATATCCACACGGTTATATTCCTGTCAAGTCATGCTCGGAGAGCCAGTCGCCTTGCACACGTCGGGGACGATTCCGAGGCCTGAACACAGGCCTCGCGGTGACTCGCCGCGTTCCATCCGCGCGCCGCCGACAAAATTGCCTGTTCGCCCAGCCAGCCTAAGCTCGTCGCGATGTCGCGGCCAATCCTCCTGCTCGTGGCACTGTCGTGCGCACTTGCGGCACGCGCGTTGGCGGCCGATGACCCGACGCGCCGCGGTTTCGACCCCGACCCGGCGCGGCCTGCGCTCTCGCTCGAGGGGGGCTTCACCTCCGAGACTGCGGCCGCAGCACCCCAGGGTACTTTTCGCATCGCCGCGGTGTTCGATGTCGCGGGCGGCCTGCTCGCGCTCCAGCAGGGGAGCCGGCGCGAGGACCTGCTCGTGTCCCGCGGCCGGCTGCAGCTCCTCGGCGGCTGGTCGCTCGGTCGGATCGAGCTGGCCGCGTCCCTTCCGATCGCCCTCTGGCAGGGCAGCGACTTCTCGCTGCTCACCGCCCAGGGCGTGGCCGGGCCGCTCGTCGAGCCGGTCGCCTCCACCACGCTCGGCGATCTCCGGTTGGGGACGAAGGTTGCCATCCTCGAGGCGAGCCACTGGCCGATCGGCCTCGCCGCCCTCGTCGACCTGCGGCTGCCCACCGGGGACCCTCAGGCCTTCATGAGCGACGGCCTCGCCGCGGTCCCCTCTCTCGTGGCGACGCGGATGGTCGGCCCGGTCCGCGTCGACGTCCAGGTCGGCTACGCGATCCGCAAGCAGGGCCAATATGCCCAGCTCGTGGTCCACGACGGTTTCGTCTACTCGCTGGGCGGTTCGTTCGACCTGCCGCCTCTCTCCGGGATGCGCCGATGGAGGGCGATCGTCGAATTGAACGGCGGCTGGCAGCGGGGCAACGACCTCTCCACGGCCCGCTATCGCGCGCCGCTCTCGGCATGGGCGGGCGTGCGGGCCTTTCTCTCGCCGCAGATCTCCTTCGAGGCGGGCCTCGGCACCGGCCTCGGCGAGGCCGGGTACGGCCACGAGCGCTGGCGCGCCTTCTTGGGCGTGCGGTGGGGCAGCCAGCCCATCGCCCACGGCAAACAAGGCGACAGGGACGGCGACGGCGTCCCGGACGACGACGACCTCTGCCCGGATGAGCCCGGGCCGGCCGAGCTCGACGGCTGCCCGGACCGCGACGGCGACGGGATCCCGGACCACGAGGACCGGTGTCCCGGCGAGCCGGGCCCGGCCGAGAACGAGGGCTGCCCGGTGCCCGCGGACCACAGGGTCGAGCTCGAGTCCCGACGCATCGCGCTCCACGACTCGATCCACTTCGACACGGGCAAGGCCACGATCAAGCGGGACTCCTTCGGGCTGCTCGACGAGGTCGCCGCCTTGATCATCAAGCACCCCGAGTTCAAGCGCATCCGGGTCGAAGGCCACACCGACAACGTCGGCAGCGCCAGCTACAACAAGGACCTCTCTGCCCAGCGGGCGGCATCGGTCCTCCGTCACCTGATCGGCAAAGGAGTGCCCCCGAAGCGGCTGGAGTCGAGAGGCTTCGGCATGGAGCGACCGATCCGATCCAACGCCACCGCGCTCGGCCGCGCCAAGAATCGACGGGTCGTTTTCGTTGTCCTCCGCGAAGGCTCGGTTCCCTGACATGCATGAGCCGTCCCCATCGAACCTCGCGGGGAGAATCTCGCGGCCCTGCTCGGACGGCGTTAAGAGGATTGCATGATGCGAAGCCACGGCGCCCTGCGCCTCGACACAGCGCTCCTGGCCGCTGCGCTGGCGGCCGTGCCGGCTTGCACCTGCGACACCGTTCCCGCCAATGCGCTGGTCGACTGCCAGGCGACCCAGATCCTCCCGGACGCAGTGACCACCGACATCCTCTTCGTGATCGACGACTCGGGCTCGATGAGCGAGGAGCAGGCGAACCTGGCCGCAAACCTGGGCGCCTTCATCGATACCCTGGTGGCCTCACCGGTCAGGAACGACTTCCGCATCGGCGTCACCAACTCGTCGGTCGAGAACTTCACGGTGACCGCCACCACCGGCCGGAGCTACACCGCGGGGCCCGCGGCGGGCGTCCCATATCCTGCGGGCGCGTTGGTCGCCATCAAGACCGACGGGAACGGCAACGCCATCCCGGGCGCGCTCGACTACGATCTCCCGCTCCACCCGCAGACCGCCGGCTGGGGCGGCAATCGCATCCTCACCAAGGGCTCGCCCACCCTGGCGGCCGACTTCAAGGCCAACGTGCGCGTCGGGCTCCGCGGCGCGGGCCGGGAGCAGCCGTTTCGCGCGGCCCGCCTGGCCCTCTCCGACCGTCTTCTCGACGCCAACGCAGGCTTCCTCCGCGACGGCGCCCGGCTGGCGATCGTCTTTCTCACCGACGAAGACGACTGCTCCGGCGCAGCCGATCCGCTCGTCGGAAGCAATGCCCAGTGCCACGACCGGGCGGTCAAGAACAGGAGCCCGCCCATCCTCGAGACGGTGGAGGAGTTCGCCGCCTTCCTCCTCGGGCCGGTGGGCGGCGAGCTGCGTGAGGTCGCGATCGGAGCCATCGCCGGCTTCAATCCCAATGGGCTGGCGCCGTCATGCGGCGACGCCGCGATCTGCCAGGACACTGCCTGCTCCACCGCGCTGGAGGGGGCCGACCGGTTTGCCAGCCTCGCCACCGCCCTGGGTCCGACGCGGATGCGGCTCGGGTCGATCTGCGAAGGGGGCTTCCGCAACACGCTCACCAGGTTCGGCGAGTCCCTCATGCCATCGTCCCTGCCCCTCGTCGGCGTGCCGGCGGATTGGCGGATGCTGCTCGTCACCGTCACCAAGGCGCGCGGGGTCGTCGTGCCGTGTTCGGTGGCGGCGGAGGGCACGCCCGGGCAATCCACGGCCGACGCGATCTACGCCGGGCCCCGCCTGGGCCGGCCGGCGCAGATCACGTTCCAGAACGCCTGCAAGCTGGACCTGGGCGACAAGATCGACGTCCGCGTCGTCTGCGCCGGTTGAGCAGGTCCGATCACTGTCGGGCGCGTGGAGCCGCCGTCTCACTGGCGCAGGTTCTTCTCGAAGAATTCCACCGTGCGCTTCCACGCCAGCGCCGCCGCCGCCTTGTCGTAGCGCGGGGTGGTGTCGTTGCTGAACCCGTGCTGCGTCCCCGGATACGTGAACAGCTCGTACTTCACGCGGGCGGCCTTGAGCGCCGCCTCGAACGCCGGGATGCCCGCGTTGATGCGCTCGTCCTGCTCCGCGTAGTGGACCAGGAGCGGCGCCTTGATCTTCGGCACCTCCTCCGCCTTGGGCTGGCCGCCGTAGAACGGAACGGCCGCCGCCAGGTCGGGCACGCGGGTGGCGAGCATGCCGGCGATGCCGCCGCCGTAGCAGAACCCCACCACGCCCACCTTGCCCGTGCACTCGGGCCGCTTCGCCAGCCACGCCACCGCGGCCACGAAGTCCTCGCGCGTCTTCGCCTGGTCGAGCTTGCGGAACTGCTCGCGCGCCTTGTCCTCGTCGCCCGGATACCCGCCGAGCGGCGCCAGGGCGTCGGGCGCGAAGGCGAGGTAGTTCTCGAGCGCGATGCGCCGGGCGACGTCCTTGATGTGCGGGTTGAGCCCGCGGTTCTCGTGCACCACCAGGACCCCCGGCAGCTTGCCCGTGCGCTTCGACGGCAGCGCGAGATAGCCGCGCATCCTTGCAGAGCCCTGGGGCGAGTCGTACTCCGCGGAACTGGTGGTGAGCCGCGCGTCGTCCTTGGCGATCTGCTGCGCCTCGGCGAAGCGGGGATTCAACGCCTCGAGCAACATGCTCGCCGTGAGGCCGCCCACGGCGAACCGCGCGGCCCGCTCGAGGAACCCGCGGCGATCGATCGACCCGTGGACGTATCGATCGAAGAGCCGGAGCACCTGGGGATGGAAATCGGACGCCTTCTTTCGCTCCATGCGCCACCTCGCGATCCGCACGTTGCCATCAGGACGGACGCCGCGAAAGCCCAGGCTCGATGGGCGAGAAGACGTCACCGCCGGCGAGCGAGGGCACGCCGCGGTCCCGTGGGGGACCTTGTCTGAGATGGTCATCACAGATAGTCTTCATGACCATGACAAAAGACCATTGGAGCGTCGCCCAGGCCAAGGCATTTCTCTCCCGGGTGCTCGCCGACGCTGCCGGGTCACCCCAGGTGATCGAGAAGCGCGGCAAGGCGGTGGCGGTCGTCCTCTCGCTGGCGGACTACCAGCAAGCCCTCGGCGACCCCGCCGACGCTGCGAAGCGCCTCGGCCGCTGGCGAGGCTTCCTGCGCGCAAGCGGCGAGCTGCGGGCTTCCGGTGGCGCGACCCTGGCGGCCTCGCGTCGCCAGCCCCGAAAGTCACCCCTGGGGACGAAATGACCGGCTACCTGGTCGATACCAACGTGCTCAGCGAGCTTCCCAAGCCCAGGCCCGCAGCCGCGGTCCTGCGCTGGCTGGACAACCAGCGAGAGATCGCGATCAGCGCCATCACCATCGAGGAGCTGACGTTTGGCGTGGAGCGGGCGAGGGGCAGCTCTCGCGATCGGCTGCGGGGCTGGCTCCTGGCCCTCGTCGACGCCGCCCCCCGCGTGGTTCCGGTGACGGCGCTGGTGGCGTCCACGGCGGGGCGCCTTCGGGCACAACGAGAGGCGAGAGGGCGCCCGGTCGCGCAGGCGGACATGCTGGTGGCCGCGTCGGCGCTCACCGAGGGCCTCGTCCTGGCCACGCGCAACGTGAGGGACTTTGCAGGCTGCGGGGTTGCGCTGGTGAACCCATTTGAGCAATGAAGAGCATCGGCTTGGTCGATATACCGATTCTCGCCCTATTACGGAGCGTTCAGTCATCGAGATATCCGAACTTCCCGCTGTTGAAGTCGTCGAACGCCTGGGCGATCTCCTGCTTGGTGTTCATGACGAACGGACCGTACTGGACCACCGGCTCTTCGATCGGCTCGCCGCCGAGAACCAGGACCTGGGACTCGGCGCCCGCCTCGATGCGCACCCGCTCGCCGGCGTTCTCGAACACCACGAAGTCGTGCAGGTGGGCCTTGGTGCCGTTGATCGCGACTTCGCCCTTCATCACCAACAGGCCCGCGTTGTGGCGCGCCGGGAAGTCGAAGTCGACCGTTCCCTGCGCGTTCAGTCGAACGTCGAAGACGCTGACCGGCGTGAACGTTTTCGCCGGACCGGCGACGCCTTGGTATTCGCCCGCGAGGATGCGCACCGAGCCCGCGGCGTCGGGCAGCGTCACCACTCCCATCTGCCCGGCGAGGATGGCCTGGTACCGCGGTGGAGCCATCTTGTGCTTCCGGGGCAGGTTCACCCAGAGCTGCGCCATCTGGAACGGGCCGCCGCGCCGCGCGTAGCTCTCCTCGTGGAACTCCTTGTGGAGGATGCCGGAGGCAGCGGTCATCCACTGCACGTCGCCCGGTCCGATGACGCCGCCGCCGCCCGAGCTGTCGTGGTGCGCGACGCTGCCCTTCCAGGCCAGGGTCACGGTCTCGAAGCCGCGATGCGGATGGACGCCGACGCCGCGAGGCCGGTCGGTGGGCGAGTAGTCGTATTCGGGGTGGTAGTCGAGGAGCAGGAACGGGCTCAGCTTCCGCACCGCGTCCGGGATGCCGGAGAAGTAGCCCGCGACCCGGAAGCCATCGCCGACCCAGTGCATGCCGGGGGCCTGGTAGATGCCCTCGATCTCACGGGCGGGCGCGGAGGTGCTCGCGTTCGGGATGTGGCGCTCCAGGTTCGCGGTGGTCATGGCTTCTTCTCCTCCCCGAGAAGATGCCCGAGGTCCCGCGCCGTTTCGCCCGGCGGCGCCCGGACGAGTCGCGTGTCGCGGTTCATCCCGACGAGCGACTCATCCCACCGCGCGGCCCGCCCATCGCCGCGGCAGGTGAAGAAGGAAACCGGTTGCCCAAGAAGCCCCGGAGGATCTGCACCATCTCGCCGGCGGCGGGATCGTGCGGCCCCCAGACGTTCCCGGGGTACGTGGTCACGACGGGCGCCCCCTTGGCCTGCAGCGCCCGGGCGAAGCGTTCCGCGGCCACCTTGCTGCAGACGTAGGGCGTGCGGCAGCAGCCCACCGGCGGCTCGACCGGCGCGGCCTGCTTCTGCGGCAGGGGCCAGAGCGCGACCACGCTGGAGACGTGCACGACGGGATCGCACCCGGCGTCGACCGCGGCCCCCAGCACGGCCTCGGTTCCCTCGACGTTGGTGCGCCACATCTCCTGGCGGCGGCGGTGATCGAGCGAATACACGCCGGCGGCGTGGACCACGGCGCGAACGCCTTTCAACGCGCTGGCGACGGCCGCGCGATCGACGACGTCGCCGCGCGCCACCTCGACCCGAGGGGCGCCCAACGGCGCGAGGGCCGCTCCGAGGCGGGCCGGGTCCCGCGCCAGCGCGACCACCTCATGTCCCTGCCGGACCAACTCCGCGATGGTGTGCGAGCCGACGAAGCCGCTGCCGCCGGTGACCAGTACGCGCATGTCAGCACCCTCCCTTGACCATGGGTTCGCGCGCGAACACGACCGGGTCGCGCACCCGGCACCACTCCGCGGTGAAGGGCGCGTACTTCTCCTCGATAGCGGCGCGCTTCAGCTTCAGCGTCGGGGTGAGGAGCCCATTCTCGGCCGTCCACTCGTCGGGCAGGACCACGATGCGATCGAGGCGCTCGTGCGCGTCGAGCTGCGCGTTGACCTCGGCCATCAGCGCGCCGAGCGCCCGGGTGTCCGTGGCGCGCTGGCCAGGGGGCAGCACCACCAGCGCCCAGGGCTGGGGCAGGTCGACGCCGACGACGCAAGCCTGCTCGACGAGCCCGCTGCCGACGAGGAGGTTCTCGATTTGCGAGGGAGCGACGTATTTGCCTTTGCTGGTCTTGAAGATCTCCTTCACGCGCCCCGTCACCTTGAGCTGGCCGTCGGCCGCCAGCGCGCCGCGGTCGCCGGTGTGGAGCCACCCGGCGTCGTCGATGACCTCGCGCGTGGCCGCCTCGGCGTCGAAGTAGCCGAGCATCGACCCCGGGCTCTTCACCTGAATCTCCCCGCTCTCCGACAGCCGCTGCTCCACCCCCGCCACCGGGCCGCCCACGTACCCGGGCCGGAACGTCTCCGGAGAGCCGAGGTGCGAGACGGCGAAGTTCTCCGTCATCGCGTACAGCTCGACGACCGGCAGGCCGAGGTCCTGGAACCAGCGCAGGACCTCGACCGGGATGGGGGCGGAGGCGCAGATCGCCGCCCGGACCCGGTCGAGCCCCAGCCCCGAAAGGACCTTCCTCCGCACCATCGTCCGGATGATCGGCAGGCGCAAAAGGCGGGCGAGCTTGGGCTGGGGGAGCCTGGCCTGGACGCCGGCCTGGAGCTTGAGCCACAGGCGCGGGACGCTGCCGAAGAAGGTCGGGCGCGCGCGCCGCACATCGTCGAGGAAGGTGTCGATGCTCTCGGCGAAGAAGACGTGGAAGCCGACGAGGAACGTCGGGGTCTCGATGCAGGCGCGCTCGCCAACGTGGGCCAGCGGCAGATACGAGAGGGCTCGGTCCTCAGCGCTGATCTGGAACCGGTCAATGAACGCGGCGGCCGCGCACATGGTGCGGAAGCTGTGCATCACGCCCTTGGGCGCGCCGGTGCTCCCCGAGGTGTAGATGATCGTCGCCAGGTCGTCGGGATCGCGCGGCGGAGTGCCGCGCACAGGTTCGGTGTTGGCGACGATGTCATGCCAGCGGGCGCCCGCGGTCTCGGGACCGAGCGGCATGACGATGCGCGCGATCCCCTCGGGAATGCCGCCCTCCATCTCGGCGAAGCGATCGAGCTTGCCGATGAAGATGGCCCTGGCCCCGGCGTGATCGAGGATGGCCCGGATGCTCCTGGCAGTGAGGTTCGGATAGATGGGGACCGAGACGTGGCCGGCCATCCAGATGGCCAGGTCGGCCATCAGCCACCAAGCGGTGTTCTTGGAGAAGATGGCGATGCGCGATCCCGGCGGCAACCGGAGCGAGATCAGATGTGCGGCCATGCGGCGGGCCTGGTCGACGGCCTCGCCGAAGCGAAGGTCCAGGACGCGACCTCCTCCCATCGGCTGGGTCAGCCAGACTTCGCGGGCGCGTTGGACTTCGAACTCGAGGACGCGATCGATTTGGGTGTGCATGAGGTGACCATGCGCCGGGTCGGAAACCACTTTGAAGACCGATCGCCGCCCAAGCCGTGCTCAATCGGTGCTCATTCCTCTGATACCGTGCGGGAATGGCCCGGAAATCCAAGCCGGGAACGCTGGGGGCGACTTTTCGTGCGGCCCGCGCGTCCGCCTTCGTCGGCAGGGAGGAGGAGCAGTCCAGATTCCGCGCCGCGCTCGAGCGGACTGCGCCGGCGATCCTGTGGGTCTTCGCCCCCGGCGGGACGGGGAAGAGCGCTCTCTTGCGCAAGCTGGGCGAGATCGCCCGGAAGCAGGGGGCCTCGTGCGTCGCGATCGATCTCTCGACGGCGGAGGCCAGCCCCGCCGCCATCCTCGGCGAGATCGAAAAGCCCCTGGCCCGCTCCGAGCGCGCCGTCTTGCTGGTCGATTCCTACGAGCGGGGGATCGCCATCGACGGCTGGGTCCGCGAGACGCTGCTGCCGGCCCTACCCGAGGACGTGATCCTGGTGATCGCCAGCCGGAACGCGCCCTCGGTGGAGTGGCGCACGGATCCCGGCGCCGGGTCGCTGCTCCGGTCGCTGGAGCTGGGGCCGCTCGACGAGGAGACGAGCCGCGCGCTCCTCGTCACCCGCGGGGTGGTGGAAGATCGGGCGGACGAGTTGGTCGGGATGGCGCACGGGCACGCGCTGGCGCTGGTGTTGCTGGCCGAGGTGCTCCGCTCGACCGGCAGGCGAGCGCCCTCGTCGCTGCGCGAGGTGCCGGAGGTGGTCACCGAGCTGGTCGCGCGCCTGGTGCGCGAGATCCAGTCGGCCGAGAAGCGGAGGGCTCTGGAGCTGTGCGCGCACGCCCGGCGCACGACCGAGGACCTCCTGCAAGCGATGATCGCTCCGGGCCCGGCTCACGAGCTCATGACCTGGCTGCGCGGGCTCCCCTACGTCAGCTCGCACCGGGACGGCGTCGCGCTCCACCCCATCGTGCGCGACGCGATCGACGAGGATTCTCGCTGGCGCGACCCGCCGGGCTATCGGGCCCTCCACCTCGGGCTTGCGCGCCACCTGACCGCGCGCGTGCAGGCTGCGACCGGCTCGGAGCGCGAGCGGACCTTCCTCGATCTGCTCTACCTGCGGCGCGTGAACGAGGCCGCCCACCGCGCCTTCGACTTCGACACGCTCGGCAGCGGGTGGGCGGAGGTTCCGCGCCCCGAGGAGCGCGAGGCTGTCGCGGCGCTGATCGAGGCGCACGAGGGGCCGGAGGGCGCCCGCATCGCGCGGTACTGGTTCGATCGCCAGCGCGAGGCCTTCACGGTGCTGCGCGCTCCCCTCGGCGATCCGATGGTGGTCTCGATGCACCTGGTGCTCGGCGAGATCCCGGCCGAGGCGCGGCAGATCGATCCGGCCCTCGAGGAGATCCATCGGTTCATGGAGGCCCGGGACGGATTCGGCGAGGGCCGGCGCGTGGTCGTCACCCGATTCCTGGCCGGCCGCGACCCGTCGTCCGACGGGCGCCTGCGGCACCACCGGCCGATGCTGCTCTGGCTGACGATGCCCCGCGTGGCGTTCGCCGTCACCGCGCTCTCCGACGGCGCGCGCTGGGAAAAAGCGCTCGCCGAGGTCGGCCATCGGCGCGAAGGCGCGTTTGCCGCTGGCGGCCGCCCGGCGCCGATCTTCGTCGGAGACTTTCGCGCGCAGCCGCCTTCCGAATGGTTGCTCGGCATGTTGACCCGTGACGTCGACGGCGCGGCCATGCCCGATGAGCCGGCGCGAGCGGACGAGGCGGGCCTCGATCGACGCTCGTTCGGCGCGGCGCTCCAGCACGCCCTGGAGAACTTCACGCGCTCCGACCAACTCCAGGGCAGCGCGCTTCTTCGATCGCGATGGGCGCGGCACGGGGCCGGTGCCGAGCCGCCGTCTCCCCAGGTGCTCCGCAGGCTCATCCGCGAGGCGGTGACGGCCATGACCGAACACCCCCGCGACGCCAGGCTCGCCCGCGCCCTGGAGGCCGCCTTCCTCCACCCGGCGCCGTCGCGCGAGGCCGCGGCCGAACGCATCGATGTCCCGTTCAGCACCTTCCGCCGGCACCTCGCCAAGGGGATCGAGCGGCTGGAGGAGATCCTCTGGTCGAGCGAAAGCGGGTCGGGGACCTGACCCGGCAATCCGATCCGTCCTGCGGCGCGCTCCCGCCGCCGCGCCGCCTTCGCGTCTCCGCGGACGAGCGGCGCCCCGGCGCTCAGGAGAACTGCGAGCGGAAGACGGCCTTGACGTGCGCGAGCCGGGCGTCGAGCTGCTCCTCGCCCAGGCGGACGTGGAAGGCGAGCAGCTCCTCGTCGGTCATCACTTGCAGATCGCGTTGTACCCCTTGACGGTGAGCTTGAGCTTGGCGGCCTTGGCCATCGCCTCCGCCTCCATCAGCGCGTCGAGGTCGAGCCAGCCGCCCAGGCGCCGCAGGTCGCGGGCGTCGCCGACGTACCCCGGCCCGGCGAGGAAGGGGTTCTTGCCGTCCACCTTCTTCATGTCGCGGGTGACGATCAGCGCCGCTTGCTGCGTGGCCG
>Ga0247727_10016668_pt1 | contig 11825 bp, 9 predicted proteins | sample WisWelCaveWW1625_FD_202498 | JGI IMG/M metagenome (GOLD analysis project Ga0247727, IMG submission 202498) | Biofilm microbial communities from Wishing Well Cave, Virginia, United States - WW16-25 | ecosystem: Environmental > Aquatic > Deep subsurface > Groundwater > Cave microbial mat | place...
GAGAAAGTATGTCGGCGAGCGGGGGGCGTCAGCCCCCTGATATATCGGGATTCCGCGAGAATCAGGGGGCTGACGCCCCCCGCTCGCCAGCCCAATCTTCAAAGCGGGTCTACTTAGCGAATCTGTTTCGGCTCTACCTGCACAGTCTGTCGGCGAACCTGCTGGTGCGTCTGCGTCACGTCGTGGCCGCGCCGCCGCGACCGCTGCTGGCGCCGGATCTGCCGACCGAGGCGTTGGCAGGCGCTGCGCGTCGGCAGTACTTCAACCGGCGTCGCGATGCCGACCCGCTGGGCGAAGCGCATCCGGCGACGTGGCGCATGCGACTCATCAAAGTGGCTGCGGAGATCGTGCAATCGTCGCGGCGGATTTGGATACGTCTCAGCGGCAGTTGGCCATTCCTCGATCACTTCCAGCAAGTCTGCGACGCGATTTCCGCGTGCGGTCGCCCTGCTCAGGGCGACACGACTTGAACCCCGGCACCACCGAGCGTGCGGTTCCCCCGCGCCGGAGGCATGGGGGTAAGGGGGAGTTGTGCGCGTCGTCTCCAACTTTCCCCGGCACCTCGCCCCGCGTCTCCCGCCGCCGTCCGCTATCGCCGCCGCGCAAATCCAGATGAATAATCACGGCTATTCTTAGGGTCGGCCGAAAGTGCGTCTGTCAAAAAGTGACCTGTTCGCTACCGTTGCGACTGCCCAAGGACCGCCAAACCACCGTGTCTATGTTACTGTTAACAAATCGTACGTGACCGTCGCCCAACAAGAGATTAACCCCTCCTTAATGCCGGCTACTTGCAGTAATGGGACTGAAGACAGCCCCGACCTTTGGCGGCCAACAACTGGGCTTTCCGGGTGAAAACAAGTGTGTGTACTCAATGGCAGCGAGCCACGGCTGGCCTGAAGGTCTTGCCAATGTATCGGCTGGAGGTGTTGGGCTTTCGCATTTCTGGATCGTGTTTCGCTGTGTGTGTGGTTCGACTTCAAACACATAAACGAAGCCATGCGTAGGGTACGGTTTAGAATTCCAAGGAATTCCTTCAAGATCTGCCCCGTGTAACAATTCGGACATGGCAGCCGTTTGACTCAACCCATCCAAAACGTCTCTGTTCCTCAGGCCAGCAGGCACGCTAAAGAAGCCGTCCGGATACGGACCCTCTCGGTTCACGCTTGAAAGGTCAATGACCGCATCCAAGCCTCCGGCAAATAATCCCGAACCCATACACGCTCAATAATTGGTTGCACCGATTCTGCCCTGTTGGGGTGTAATATCGGACGGGCAAAGGAATTGGCCTGGCGAAATATTGACAGCAGTCGTGTTCTCCTTCATTTGCCAATAGATTCCGTGGTTGATTGAATTGTACAACTGTTTGCCCTCCAGATAAGGCAGCAGTAAGACATTGGCATTCCAGAGTCCGCCACTCTTGCTTCCAAGAGGACCATCGGGACCAACCCAGAAGATTGCGTTACGGGGAAAAACGCCGTTTTGTGCGTCATAGGAATGCAGAGCAAGCCCTACTTGATGGAGCTTGTTTGCGCAAGCCATTCTTCGGGAAGCCTCCCGACCCATGTGGACGGCCGGTAACATGACCGCGACCAAGATTGCTATGATCCCGATCGCTACAAAAACCTAAAGCAGACTTAAGCCTTTCTGTTGGCTTCTCATTAAATTATCCCCGAATCGTTTAGGAGTCGCCGTTTCCAGTAGTCGCGGCCAGGCGCAGCCGATCAGGTCCGACAATGCCTTCCACGGCCTCTGCCAATTCCCGCGTCGCTCGCACCCGAAGCGACGAGTCGGTTTTGAGCATCACGCGATAGCCTGCTGCGGTGCGCACTTCGAGCTGAATGACGGTCGAGCCTGAGGATCGTTTGAATGTCGCGAGCAATTGCTCCAGGTGGGTGCGGTCGTGTGTGCCGGAATCGAGGCGGACGGTCATAGTGCGACTGAAGTGCTCGGGGGCACGCTCGACGGGCACGATTCTCTGCACGATGAGGCCGACCTGTTCGCGGCTGTGATCGACTCGGGCTTGCAGAAAACAGATGTGATCATCGGCGACCAGTTCGCTTTGTGCCTGCAGATCGTCGGGGAACATGACGCACGGGACCGAGCCGTCGAAATCCTCGAAGGTGAATCGGGCCATGCGGCTGTTTCCCTTGCGTGACGGCTTCTTGGTGGCGGCAAATTTGACGGCGGTCATCATGCCGCCCACGACCACCTCCTGTTCGGCCTTCACGGTTTTCAATTCCACGGTGCGATGAGTGGCGTAGGTTTTGATCTCGCGTTCGTGGCGCAGCAGAGGGTGGCCGGTGATGTAAAAACCGAGCACGGCCTTTTCGTTGGCCAGTTTTTCAGTGTCCGGCCACTCGGGGATGTCCGGAAGTGCGTCGGTCGCTGTGGAGGTCGTCGGCTCATCCTCGGCGGCCCCGAAGATGGTCATTTGGCCGCGTTTGCGGTCCGCGTGCCTGACCGTGCCGCCCTGCATTGCCTTGGGCAGCACTGCCATGAGTTGCGATCGTCGGGCGCCGAGCGAATCGAACGCCCCGGCCTTAATCAGCGACTCCAGACATCCCTTGTTCACTCGTGCCGGGTCGACGCGTTCGCAGAAGTCGAACAGGCTGCGGAACGATCCGTCGCCGCGGGCGGTCTCCATCGCCTCGACGGCGCGCGTGCCGATGCCCTTGATCGCGGCCAGGCCGTAGCGCAGCCCCTTGCCCTGGACGGTGAATTCCACGCTGCTCTGATTTACGTCAGGCGGGGCCACGGCCAGCTCCATGCGACGACAATCTTCGATGTGCTCGACCAGGCTATCCGTGTCCCCCAGTTCGCTCGACAGCAACGCCGCCATGAATTCGGCGGGGAAGTGGGCCTTGAGGTACGCCGTCTGATAGGCGATCAGTGCGTACGCCGTCGAATGGCTCTTATTGAACCCGTAGCCGCCGAACGCGACGATCAAATCGAAAATCTCCTCAGCCTTGTCCTCGGGCAAACCGCGCTCGCGGGCACCGGCGACGAATTGCTCGCGGTTCTGGTCGATGACGTCCCTTTTCTTTTTCGAGATCGCCTTGATGCACGTGTAGGCTTGGCTTAGCTCGATGCCGCCCAGGCGGTTCAGCATGCGCATCACTTGTTCCTGGTAGACCATCACGCCCTGCGTTTCGGCGAGTACATCCTGCATGACGGGGTGAGCGTATGTCGGCTTCTCGCGGCCGTGTTTGCACTGAATGAATACGTCCACCATGCTGCGGCCGTCCGGTCCGGACTGCAGCGTGGCGGGGCGATTCAGGGCGTTCACTGCGATGATGTCGCGGAAGTGATCCGGTTTCATCTTGCACAGGATGTTGCGAACGACCGGGGCTTCGAGTTGGAACACGCCCATCGTTTCTCCGTGCTGAATAAGCCGAAACGTGTCCGTGTCGTCCATCGGCAGGTGGCTGAGATCGAGTTCTTCGCCTTGCGTCTGCTTGATGATTTTCAGGGCCTTGTCGAGGATTGTCAGGTTTCGCAGTCCGAGGAAGTCCATTTTCAGCAGGCCGACTTTCTCGATGTCGCCCATCGTCCACTGGGTCGTGATGGTGTCGCCGCTTTTGGAGAGCGGCAGGTATTCGGTGAGCGGCTTGTCGCCGATAACGACCCCGGCGGCGTGCGTGCCGGCGTTGCGGTTCAGGCCTTCGAGCTTCATCGCGATATCGATGAGTTGCTTGATCTGCGGGTCCTGCTCGTACTCGCGATAAAGATCGCTGGATTTGTCCAGTGCATCTTGCAGCGTGATGCCCAGGGTCTGCGGGACGAGCTTTGCGATCTGGTCCACGCGGGCGAGCGGGATATCGAGCACTCGTCCAACGTCGCGAATCGCCGCGCGGGCTGCCATTGTGCCAAACGTTATGATCTGGGCGACGTTCGATTCGCCGTATTTCTCCTTCACGTACGCGATCACTTCGTCGCGTCGTTGCTGGCAAAAATCGATGTCAATATCAGGCGCCTCGTTCCGGTTCGGATCGAGGAACCGTTCGAACAGGAGGTCATATTCGATTGGGTCCACCGAACTTAACCCAAGCACGTAACTCACAATGGCCCCGCACGCCGATCCACGTGCTCCGGCCGGAATGCCGCGTTCGCGTGCAAAGCGCACGAAGTCCCATACGACCAGGAAATAGCCGGCGAAACCCATCTTGAAGATGATCGCCAGCTCATGTTCGAGCCGCTGCTTCGCGTCCTGAAAACGAAAAGGGGACAGGTCCAATTTGTGCGAAGCACCCTCCGGGCCGTCCAGGCAAATTGGACCTGTCCCCTTTTCGCTTCGCGGTGGATCACCGTACCGCTCTTTCAATCCCAGCTCGCACAATTCTCGGAGGAATTGCTCCTGCGACTTCTCTTGCGGGGGAACAAACGGCGGGAAGTGCCGGCTCTTGAAATCCAACTCGACGTTGCAGGCGTCGGCGACGGCCAGCGTGTTTGCCAACGCCTCGCCATCCGTGGCGAATCGCTCTAGCATTTCGTCTGGGCTGCGCAGGTAAAACTCCTTCGTATCCATGCGCATGCGATTCGCGTCGCTCAGCACCTTGCCCGTGTTGATGCACAGAAGCACATCGTGTGCGTCGGCATCGGCCTGGCAGAGATAGTGCGTGTCGCAGGTCGCCACGAGCGGCAGTCCGAGCCGGCCGGCAATATCAATAGCCCCGGCTCGACAGCGCCGCTGAATATCGAGACCGTTGTCCATGATCTCGACGAAGAAGTTCCCCTCGCCGAAGAGCCGGGCAAACCATCGAGCCAGTTCGGTAGCTTCGTCTAGCCGATCCTTCAAGATCAACTCGCTGAACTCGCCCGACGCACAGCCGCTCAGGCAGATGATTCCGTCGTGGTATTGCTGCAGCAGTTCCTTATCGATTCGCGGGCGGTAATAAAATCCTTCAAGGTACGCGGCGGAAGCCATGCGGATGAGGTTGCGAAAGCCGGTCTCATTCTTCGCGAGAAGCGTCAGGTGAAACGCCGCCTCACTGATCCCCTTGGCATCTCGTTCGCGCCTGCTTCCCGGAGCGACATACGCTTCATAGCCCAGGATTGGCTTCACGCCCGCGGCCTTTGCCTCCTGATAAAACTCGATCGCCCCATAAAGATTCCCGTGGTCAGTCAGCGCGAGGGCCGGCATTCCCAGCTCCTTGGTCTTCGCGACCAGGTCGGGAATCCGGTTGGCTCCGTCGAGCAGACTGTAGTGGCTGTGGCAGTGCAGATGAACGAAGGGAGTAGCCGGCATGGTGTTCCTTTCCTCTTGGTGCGAATCCGTGCGGGGATGTCCCTCATTGAACTCCCCGAGCAGCGTCCGTGATCGAGCGTCGCCCAGTGTCGGACAGCGATGCAGATTCTAGCGAGCGGTGGGGGTCGATGTCACGTCACTGCGTGGTTGCCGCGTTTTGCCGACGCGAGCCAGGATAAAACACCAGCAACACAACCAGGCAGCCTACCGCGATCCACATCGGCACAGTGAATAATCTCGTGTAGTCCGTCCCGCCTCCCGCGGTCGAGGCCCAACGGCCGGCAATGCTGGTGGCAAACCAACTGCCGACAATGATGCCGATACCCACAATGACGAGGTTGAACAAATTCTGGGCACTGGCTCGCACATCGGCGGTCGTTTCCTCGTCCACGACCATGAATGCCACGAAGATGAAACAACCGAAACAGAAACCGTGCAGAGCCACGCCCAGCAGGATCGTGATCATGGAGTTGGTGTAAGCGAAGAGGGCCATGCGGGCGGCATAGGCGATGATTCCGGCGGCAAGCAGTGATTTGCGCGACACATCCTTGGCGACCAGCGGGATGCCGGCCAGCACGAAAATCTCCGCCATCTGGCCGATCGTCATGAGGCCGCCACCGCCGACACCAAGGATCTTGTTGATCGTTTGGGCCAGACTCTCGGCGGCGGTGGCTCGGCGTTGCAGGTCGCTCAAGAATGCGGACGTGTGTACAAAATAGAATTGGTGAACCATGCTGATGGGCACAGCCAGCAGAAAGAGTGTCAGCAACGGCTGCCGGCGGATGGCTCCAAGTGCACCCAGCGTGGCGCTCTTTTGTGATGCTCCTTTGGCCGGCGGCGTGTGTGGCAGCATGAAGCAAAAGACGGCCATGACGCCGCCGAGGATCGCGGACAGTTTGAATGCATCGGCTCGCCCGGCATCCTGAGCCGCTTTGACCACCGCCTCCACTGCACCTTCCGGCGTGTGCATGATGCCGAGCCAGTGACCCATGCCGATGCCCACCGCGATCCAACCGATCGTTCCCCAAAGTCGAACCCGGCCGAAGTCGCGGTCGCGGTCGGGCAGGTGATGAAACGCAAGCGAATTGGTCAGTGCCAGCGTCGGCGCGTAGATCATTCCGTACAACAGCGAGAGAACAAGAAATGTGTTGAAGTCTGAAACCGTGGAGAGAAACCAAACCAAGATCGCCCCGACAAAGTGACTGAAGGCCAAGAACTTTTCGGTGGCAAAATGGCGGTCCGCAATCTGGCCGGCAATGAAAGGGCCGATGATTGCCCCCACAGCCCCGGCGGCAAGGATCATTCCGCATTGGTCGAGCGAGAATCCGCGGTAGCCGAGCAGGAAGGGGTAAAGGATCGGCAGCCACGCACCCCAAATGCCGTACTGCAAGAACATCATCGTTGAGAGCTGGAAGTTGAGTCCGGCGTCGAGTGGGGCTGTAGTGTGAGAAGTTTCAACCGGAGACGAGGCTGAACCGCCCGATTCGGGTTCGGAAGACATGTGTCGATTCCCTTAGCACAAGTGACATCGAAATCGGCGGGCCGCCGAGGTCCGCCGCTAGTTTTGTGGTCAGAACTCTAAAGGAGGGAATCGCGGAAAGCAAATAGTTGACGAAAAGAAATGGGAAGTGAGGCGAATCGGTTCGCGCGGGGAGGGAGCCAATTCTCCCTCCCCGCGTCCGACCTACATTAGACCGCCACACACTCAAGATGCCGGCGCAGGCGGTTGCGGGCGACGTGCAGACGCCGCTTGATCGTGCCGATCGGGGCATCGACCTCGCGGCTGATCTGATCGAGCGACTGGCCGCGGAAGTAGAAGGCCACGAGCGTCTCGCGGTCCATCGTGTTCAGCCGATCCAGGCCCTCGCGGACCTGCTCGGCCTGCTCGCGGCTGATCAGGTTTTCGACCGGCGAGGCCGTGCGGGCCGGTGCCGAGTCGAGCAGTTCATCGCCGCCGTAGCCGGTTGCGCGCCGACGCACCACGCGATTCACGGCCATGCGCGCGGTGATCTGACGCAGCCAGCCGGGGAACGCCGCCGGATGACGGAGCTGACCGAGCTTGACGTAGGCATGTACGAGCACGTCCTGAGTCAGCTCTTGGGCCTCGTTCGGATCGCGCAGGCGCGACAGGGCCATCGCGTACACGCTCGGCCGGAACTGCTCCGACAGTTCGCCGTACGCATCGCGATCGCCCCGCTGGGCTCGCGTCACCAGACTCGAAATGTCCGTCCACTCCTTGGTTGCTGTCATGGCATCACTTCGATCCAAAACGAGGTCCAAAAAAACTCACACAGTCAAAACCTCCAGACACTCGAAACAAATCAATCAAACCAAAGCCGGTCAAATGCTCGTGCGACCGCACGGGCCGCTGCGTCGCAGTGGGATGACTTGCCATCGGGCCAGTTGCTCAGGCTTTAGCCTGAGAGCCGGGAAGCGTGGTCGAAGGACCACTGTTCCGGCGGCACCGGGTGGCTCAGGTCAGAAAACAGGCTGTCAAGCGGATTGACCTCAGTTGACGGATAATGTCGCTGAGGCGGCTCGGAGCCCGGTTCGACCTGGACATCCCGACCACGCGGGTTCGACCGATTTGGTCGATGCATGGTCTAGGTGCCTGGCCGTCCCATGCTTCGCACCGTGCGTTCTTGACGGTTGCAAAAACATGGAACCGGACACCGAGGGCAGATAGAAACTGCCGAGGGCACTCACGGCCTGGGCGTCGCTACCGCGCTGGGCATTATCCTGGACGAGGACAAGCCGATCGGAATTGCGCTGATTGCGAATCGTGGCCATGACAACCCCCTTTAGTAGGTTGTGACGAGAAAGAACTGGCCTCTACGCCAGAGGCCTAAGTTGGTGCTCCAAATATAGACTCCGCCGCCTACCTCGGCAACATCATTGCGGGCGTTACGAGCGCCCGACACGGCTGCCGACTGCTTGGCGACGGCCCGCCGGAGAACCTCCGGCCGGCACGGCTTTCAGACGCAGAACTCGACCAAAGGTTCGCGTCAACGTGAAATATTTTCTGGAAAGTCGTAACTGGACACGGAAAAGTTACGGACAAATCTCGTTGCACGTCGCCGTAACTATTTTCGCCATCAATTGGTTCTGTCAATTGGCAGCTACGGTTTTTGGGAAAAGTCGATGAAGCCAAGGAGGCCAAGTATGCCGAGTGAGGCGATGCCCGCGCCCAACAGGGCATGGAATCCGCGGGGCCCCGGTCGCTCCAGCATCGAAACAAAGATGCGTGCCTTGCGACTTTCCATGAACCAATCCCAATTAAAGACACCACCCGCGATGGAAAACTGACCTGCAGCGAAGAACAAGATTCCCCAGAGCTTTTGCATGAGACGCTTCTTGGATTAGCGCCGACCCAATCGAGCGTTTTTGAGCAGCGATAGATTCACAGGATTTCGCGGCGACTCGCCCTTCAGGAGCCGCAGGGATTCTTCTGCGGCCTTGGTGCGCATCTCGGGCGCGGATTCAACCGAGTAAAACGCACAGTGCGGCGTGAGCAGTAGATTGGGGTGTTGCCGCAATCGGTTATCGGTCAGCGGTTCACGCTCGACCACATCGAGCGCCGCCGCAAGCACACCACCGCGATCGAGTGCGGCAAGCAATGCGTTCTCTTCGACAATCCCTCCGCGTGCCGTATTGACCAGGTAGCTTCCGCGCGGCAACTGGGAGAGGGTCTTTGAGTTGAGCATGTGCCGCGTCTCGTCGGTAAGCGGACAGTGAATGCTGAGGAACTGACATTGCGGAAGCAATTCCTCCAACGTCCAAACTCGTTCCACTCCGAGAGTCTTTTCGAAACCGCGCGGCAGATACGGGTCAAAGAACACCACGCGCATGCCTAGCACCTTCGCTCGCAGGATGAGTGCCGAACCGATTCGGCCGGCGCCGATCACGCCCAGCGTCTGGCCGCGCATCCGTGGTGCACCATGATTGACTCCGACATTCCATTCGCCACGTCGCATCGAATCCACTGCTGGCACGAGCCGTCGGGCCAGGGCCAGAATCAACATCAGGGCGTGGTCTGCAACCTCCTCGGTGCCATAGTCGGGCACGTTGCACACGACGATGCCCAGTTCGCCCGCGGCCTCGAGGTCAATGTTGTTGAAACCGACCCCGCCACGAACCACGCCAACGCACCGTACGGCCTCGTTCAACAGCGAGGCGTTCAGTTCAACGCCGTGAAAACAAATGAGCACATCCGCGTCGAACAGCCTGCCGCTCAGCGCTGCGGAATCCCTCGCATCGAGACAAACAATTTCAGCCGAGCCGCCAAGCACTCGACGTTCGATGTCCGGGTCCGTCAAATAATCCGTAATTATCACTCGTGGCAGTTGAGGCATTCGGAATCTCGCTGGAATTTCGAGACTTCTCGCTGATCTCCACCGTCCCCGGCCAGCTTGCCTGGCAGAAACGCATGATTGAGCGGCTAGGGAGCGGCAACACCCAATCCTTTTTTCTTCTTCCTCCACCTCCGCCACAGGCGGAGGTGGAGGAAGAAGAGAGAGAGTGGGCCACGTCGCGTTATAGCCCGCTAATCGCCTTCACCAGCCGGACGAGCCGGCGGGGGTCGGTGGGGATCAGCGAGAAGTCTCGGAATTTCTCGTGTAAAACCGGGGTTGTGGAATTCATCGCGTGAGAATCGTACAAAGTGCTTGCACGCCTGCCAATGTGCGGATAATGATGCGGTGGTTTGGACTAATCCCAATGGACATTTGGAGGTGGCGATGGCAGCTCGCATCAAGGACATACTTGCTCGCAACGAAATCGTTCACGTATTCGGCATGGGTCAACTCTGGAGTACGAAGCTCATTGAAATCGTCGCCCTGGCCGGCGGCTATGACGCGATCTGGATCGATCAGGAGCACGTCGGCCTGACCATTCGCGACATCGAGCTGGCTACTTTGGCCTGCCGGGCTCACGGCCTGGACAGTTTTGTGCGAGTGGCCCCGACCGATTACGCGACCGTGATGCGGCCGATGGAAGCGGGTGCGGGCGGCGTGATGGCCGCTCAGGTTCGGACGGCCGAGGAGGCCGACCAGTTTGTGCGATGGGCCAAATTCTGGCCCCGCGGGAATCGAGGAATCACCGGGGCCGGGATCGACGGGAAATACACTTTGATCCCCCAACCCGAATACGCCGAGCAAGCGAACCGCGACACATTCATCGCGATTCAAATTGAAACTTTGGACGCGGTGACCAACATAGCCGCCATCGCTGCGGTGAAAGACGTAGACCTGCTCTTTGTCGGCCCGGCCGATCTGGCTCAATCGCTTGGCCTAACCGGCCAGTTCGATCATCCTCTCTGCTACGAAACGATCGAACTCATCGCCGCCGCCTGCCGCGCCGCCGGCAAGCCGTGGGGCATCATCGCCCGCAACTCCGACTACGCCAGCCGCTGGGTCGATCGCGGCTGCCGATTCTTGGTTCTGGGTGCCGATGTGATCCTGGCCCAACGTGGCATTGCAGCCATCAAACTAGGCTTCGCGAAGTTTTTCTAACGATTGTGTTTTCGTGGCAAAGATCCCAACGGAGATTCCGCGCAAAAAGCCGCACTCCTGTTTGACATCGGTAGGGTGAATCGCTATAGAACCGACGCTCATCAACTATGGTTGTTTGACCGTTCGTTCGAGCGTCCCGGTTTCGCCGGTGGTGGAGTGTATCGAACAAATCATTTACAAAGGGGGGGACGCCTGTGAACACGGTCTATTCCAATCGCGTGACCTTTCGGCAAAAACTAATCGCAGAAACTTTTCCGTGTTCTGGTAGGTTTTTCAAATCCGATGCGGCTGTGCGCCCGATACCGCGAAGACTGACTCTGGAGGTGCTGGAGGACCGCTGCTTGTTGTCACACCCGGAGTTCAGTGGGTGCTGTGGTTCTCTTGGAGTTTCGCTCATCAACGGTGAGCTTAACGAAGCTGGCAGTAACTATGTCATAGTCCCGTACAACGACGTTGTAGCGGTTTCGATTGTTGATGACCAAATCATCAGATTCACGATCAATGGGATAGTCAATGACTTCGACCGCAACCTCTGGCAAGAACTCAACATCTCCGTCGGTGAAGGCGATGACCAGATTGTATTGTCGCCGGAAGTGAATTTACCTACATGGATCGATGGCGGGGAGGGCAACGATTTTCTCGTAGGAGGATCGGGCAACGACACGATGGATGGTGGCCTGGGAAATGACACGATCAGTGGGGGGCCCGGGAACGATCATATATATGCTCGCGAGAGTCTTAAATGCCTTCGTGAAGGCAGGCTCGATGTTTGTGGTCCGCCCTTGGCAAGCGAGAGCCAGGATTCCGTGCTGGGAGGAGAAGACTGCCATGTCGGAATTGGGCGAAGCGGTAACGCGCGTACTTTCTACGGGCCGTTCGGAGAACGGTTTTTTTGACCAAGCGTCAGGGTGCTTCGACGGTCTGCACGGGCCACCTCTTTCGGTTGTGTGATCACCGTCTCGCCATACTGGTACATCAGGGGAGTGACCCCACGCTGCCTTATCAGACGTTGAGTGATCCGAAAGAGCGCCACTCTTTTCTGGAGACGTTGGCCGACGTTTGACTTTCGC
>Ga0247727_10016669_pt1 | contig 11825 bp, 9 predicted proteins | sample WisWelCaveWW1625_FD_202498 | JGI IMG/M metagenome (GOLD analysis project Ga0247727, IMG submission 202498) | Biofilm microbial communities from Wishing Well Cave, Virginia, United States - WW16-25 | ecosystem: Environmental > Aquatic > Deep subsurface > Groundwater > Cave microbial mat | place...
ATCGTTTTACCCGCTGGCTGATCGGTGAGCCGCGCGGTCCGGTGGTCATTGGCGGAAACGAATATTTTTCTGATCTGGTGGTGGGATGTCGAAAGCCCATTGAATCAGAAATTTTGAATGAGAAGACCGGGGAATATGAATCCGTGGTAACCGGTTGCAAGGAAGATGTATTACTTGGGAGCCTGGTGGGGCGTCGTACAAGCCGCGGGATTTTGCTGGGCGATTTTGGCTTATCCTGGCGTATCCTCCGTGATCGCCCAGTCTCCGTCCTGCTCCTGAGCCGTTTATCCAAGACGTTGCAGTTGATCGGTTTATCCACGTTCCTCTCCTTATTGATTGGAATTCCGCTGGGGGTGTATTCAGCCGTTAGACAATACTCAAGATTTGACTACATATTTACCTCGCTGGCATTTATGGGATCTGCCATGCCAACCTTTTTCTTCGGCATTTTGATGATCCTGATATTTTCAATCGTTCCAAAAGACGCAGGCTGGCCCTACATCCCGGCGGGTTTGTCTGAGTCGGTCCGTGATTACGCGATTCCCATCATAGGAGAAGTGCAAGCCGGCTCATTTAAAGACAGGTCCCTGCACATACTTCTGCCAACAGCCGTCCTTACCATTGTGAATATTTCATTTTACAGCCGCTTCGTTCGCGCCAGCATGTTGGAAGTGATGCGGCAGGACTATGTGCGAACGGCTCGCGCGAAAGGTCTTCACGAACGCGTGGTGATCCTGAAACATGCCCTGCGCAATGCGCTGATCCCTTTTATTACGATCGTTGTGTTTACTTTACCAGGCTTGTTTAGCGGAGCGATCATTACCGAGAGTATATTTGCCTGGCCCGGGATGGGGCGCTTATACCTCCTGGCTCTGGGCGATTACGATTACCCCGTTGCAATGGCAATCTTTTTCATATTAGCCATATTGACTGTTATAGCGACTTTGGCGCGGGATTTTCTATACACCATTGCGGATCCTCGCATCCGCTTATCCTAGGAATAAGGAAATAACGCCATGTCTGCCGCACAAGTTGCCAGTCTCTCTGCTGAAGCAGTAACCATTGAGGAGCGCACGCCGTTCCAGATCGTGATGACCCGCTTCAGGCGCCATCGTCTTGCGATGGTCTCGCTGGTTGTCATGATCGTTATTTTCATCATCACCATCCTTGCCCCTGTGATAGCTCCGTTTACCGTACAGGAGTTGTCTGTAAACAAGTATTTTGTCGATTGGGGAACAGTAGACGAAGAGACCGGACGTGTTCATTATCTGGGTACAGACCAGATCGGCAGGGATTACTTTTCGCGCCTGATTTATGCCGGGCGCATTTCGCTCACGATTGCCCTCGTGTCCGTCATCATATCAGAAGTGGTAGGGATCGTGGTTGGAGCGGTTTCCGGCTTCTTTGGCGGCTGGGTTGATAGCATCCTGATGCGTTTTGTCGAGTTCATGTTGACAATTCCCATCCTGCCGCTGTTATTAATTATATCCTCCATGCTGTTGCGGAATGAGGAATTGATCGCCATTCCCGAGCCGATCTTGAAATTCATGGCGAGTATCCTGCTGCTCACCCCGAGGGATGCGCGTAATGCCGTCCTGATTATTCTGATCCTGGCTGGGTTTGGCTGGTTGAACGCCGCGCAACTCATGCGCGGGATGATACTTTCCCTGCGTGAACAGACCTTCGTGGAAGCCTCCCGTTCCCTGGGCGCTTCGAATTACCGCATCATTATGCGTGATATGATCCCGAATGCCATGGCTCCGATCATTGTGGATGCGTCCCTGGGGCTGGCGGGATATATCGTGGCAGAAGCCGCACTCGCCTTCCTGGGGTTTGGGATTCAAGACCCGATTCCGACCTGGGGAAATATGTTGTCTGCCTCCCAGGAATTTATGCTCGACCGACCCTGGTTGCCCCTGGTGCCGGGCTTGCCTATTTTCCTTTGCTCACTGGCATTCAACTACATTGGCGACGGTCTGCGTGACGCGCTTGACCCGCGCTTGAAATTGTAAAAAATATCATCCCCTTCCTCGGAGAATCCTGTGGCAGAAGAAAAAGCGACCCAACCCTTGCTGGAAGTTAGGAATCTAAAGACGTATTTTTACACCGAAGATGGCACTGTAAAGGCTGTTGACGGTGTGGACTTGGTGATATATCCCGGCGAGGTGCTGGGCATCGTCGGCGAATCAGGTTGCGGGAAGAGTGTTACGTCGCTCTCGATCATGCGTCTGATTGGCCAGCCTGGAAAAATCCTTGAAGGTGAGATTCTTTATGAGGGAAAAGATCTGCTGAAACTTTCCGAAACAGAAATGAAGTCAATGCGCGGCAACCGAATCTCCATGATATTTCAACAGCCGCAGACCTCTTTGAATCCTGTATTTCGAGTTGGCGATCAGATCGGCGAAGTGCTGAATATTCACAAGGATTTCGGCAAAGATGCCGCCCACAAACGCACCATTGAGTTGCTCAAGCAGGTGGGAATTCCAGACCCCGAGCGGCGGGCGTCGGCTTTCCCTCATGAACTTTCAGGCGGAATGGCACAGCGTGTGATGATCGCGATGGCGTTGGCTTGTGTGCCTGATCTCCTGATCGCGGACGAACCAACCACCGCGCTGGACGTGACCATCCAAGCCCAAATCCTGGACTTGATGAGGAATCTACGCACCCAACTCGGCTCCGCAGTGATTTTGATCACACATGATTTAGGCGTTATTGCAGAAATGGCGGATAACGTTGCAGTCATGTATGCAGGGCAGATCGTCGAGCAGACGAGCGTTCACGATCTCTTCAAAGAGCCGCTTCATCCATACACGATTGGCTTGATTGGTTCCACCCCCGTTCTCGGAAAAATCCGGGAAAAACTCGATGTCATCCCTGGCACTGTGCCAAACCTGGTGAACCTGCCCGTCGGTTGCCGTTTTGCGCCGAGATGCCATGCCCGCGTCAATCATAATTTATCGGTTTGCACAGAGAAGGAACCCGACCTGATCCAAATCGGCGAGGGTCACAAGATTCGATGCTGGCTTTATCAGGATTCTGATCAGCACACCGCGCCTCTCAAAAAACAAATCCACTAAAGTGATATTGCCATGCTAAATAAATCATCCAAAGATAGCTACGATCTTGTCGTTGTAAAAGACCTCGTTAAATATTTCCCGGTTCGCTCCGGCGTGTTCCAACGCGTGAGCGCGTACGTGCAGGCAGTGGACAAAGTCAGTTTCACCGTCAAAGAGGGCGAGACGCTTGGGTTGGTGGGCGAATCAGGGTGTGGGAAAACAACCGTCGGCAGGTCTATGCTGCGCCTGATCGAGCCAACCTCCGGTTCCATTTCCATCAATGGCGAAGACATTATGCAGATGCGCCCGCAGTCGCTCAAAGCCGCGCGCCGCAATATGCAGATCATATTCCAGGACCCCTACGCCTCACTTAACCCCCGCCTGCCCATTGGCGAAGCGGTGATGGAAGGCTTGCACATTCACAATATTGGGCACCCCAAGGAACGCTGGGAGATTGCCATCAACATGTTGAAAAAAGTGGGCTTGGAAGATTATCACGCCCGCCGTTACCCTCACGAATTTTCAGGCGGGCAAAGGCAACGAATCGGTATTGCCCGCGCGCTTGCACTGCAACCCAAGTTCATCGTCTGTGACGAACCGGTATCTGCCCTGGATGTTTCCATTCAATCGCAGGTGCTGAATATTTTGAAAGACCTGCAAAGCGAATTTGGGCTCACATACTTATTCATCGCTCATAACATGAGTGTGGTGGAACATATTTCAGATCGTGTTGCAGTCATGTACCTCGGCAAAATGGTGGAACTGGCAGATCGCGAAGAACTTTTCCGCAACCCGCTTCATCCGTATACAAAAGCCTTGATGTCCGCCATACCGATCCCCGACCCCACGGTGAAACGCGACCGCATCATCTTAAAGGGTGATGTGCCCAGCCCGTTGAACCCGCCGAAAGGTTGCCGCTTTCACCCGCGCTGTCCGGTGGCAATAGACAAATGCTCGGTGGATGAACCCGAATTCAAAGAACTGGTTCCCGGGCATTGGGCCGCATGTTGGGTGGCGGAACAGAATCTGTAAATTCAAACGAGACCTGTTTCCTTATGGGAGGCAGGTTTCGTCATATAATACGGGGAATTCAAAACATTGGACTCTTCCATGAAAAAATATATTTCAGTAATTTTGATCCTGGTGATTTTCACAGCCTGTACCCCGCAGGTGACGGAGATTCCCGTTCTTCCTGAAACGCCGACGGCAACCCCGCCTCCTTTCACGCCGACGCCTGTTTCGCGCTCTCTGACGGTATGCCTGGGGGAGGAGCCGAATACCCTGTATCCGTATGGCAGTTTGAATTCCGCCGCGCGAAGCGTTTTATCCGCCATCTACGACGGACCGATGGATGTCGTCGAGTACGAATATGAAGCGATCATCCTTGAGAAGATCCCGAATCTTGCAGATGGCGATGCGCAACTCAGCCCGATCATCGTCAGCGCGGGGGATCAAATTGTGGATGCCGATGGTAACCTGGTAAATTTGAAAACAGGCACGCAACTTCGCCCAAGTGAGTGCCGCGGCGAAGAGTGCGAGATCGCCTACGACGGTTCCAGTGAAATCGAAATGGATCAAATGGTTGTCACCTTCACCATGCTCGAAGGCTTGATGTGGTCTGACGGAGCGCCTCTCACTGCCAGCGATTCAATTTTTTCCTTTGAACTTGCATCCCATAAAAATACGCCTGTCTCCAAATTCCTCATTGATCGCACACAAACCTACGAAACCGCAGACGATCTAACCGTTCAATGGTGGGGCAAGCCCGGATTCGTTGACCCCGATTACTTCACCAATTTCTGGATGCCTCTGCCTGAACATGTGTGGGGCGAGATTGCCCCTGCTGATCTCCTGCGGCAGGACGTTTCAGCGCGCTTGCCGCTTGGCTGGGGACCCTACATTTTGCAGGAATGGAAAAAAGGCGAGAGCCTTCACCTCATAAAAAACCTGAACTACTTCCGCTCCGGCAGTGGGCTTCCCAACTTCGATGAACTGACCTTCCTCATTATGCCCACAGCCAACGCCGCGCTCACCGCGCTGGTGGACGGAAAATGTGACGTGCTCGATCCATCCGTTCGGCTCGATGGGCAGGTGGGTTTGCTTCAGCAAATGGAAACCGATGACCAGGCGCAATTATTGACCGCGCAGACCATGACCATGGAATGGCTGGGCATCGGCATCACGCCTGCCTCCTACGATAACGGTTACAACGTTGCGTCCCAAAAAGATCGTCCCGACATCTTCGGCGATCGGCGAATGCGCCAGGCAATTGCCCTCTGCCTGGATCGTCAGAAAGTGGTGGATACGGTCCTCTTCGGTCTCTCGCAAGTGCCGGATAGTTATCTGCCGTCCGATCATCCGTTGCACAACGGAAACATTCAGGCTTACGCATTCAACCCGGAAGCAGGTCGAAAAATTCTCGAACAGGTTGGCTGGCTCGATTCGGACAATGATCCATCCACGCCGCGACTATCCATCGGTGTTACGAATGTACCCGGCGGCACGCCTCTTGTGATCAATTACTACACCTCCTCAGCAACACAACGCCACCAGGTTGCCGAGATTTTCACGCAATCACTGGCTGAATGCGGCATTGGATTGAATCTCGTTTACTATTCTGCATCTGATTTTTACGCGCAGGGTCCTGAGGGTCCTCTCTTTGGTCGCCAGTTCGATCTCGCGGCGTATGCCATCGGCGTCAACAGCCTTGAACCGCAATGCAGTTGGTTCACCTCATCGCAGGTTCCCACAGAAAAAAATAATTGGGTTGGCACGAATATCAGCGGCTATAAAAATCCTGACTTCGATACTGCCTGCCAGAAGGCGGTACAATCCCTGCCCGGCGACCCCGATTACACATCGCATCAGCAGGCACAGGCAACATTCTCCTCCGACCTGCCCTCCATCCCGCTCTACCTGCGACTCAAAGTTGCCGCCACCCGCCCCGATTTTTGCGGATTCACACTCGATCCCTCCTCCTTCTCTGCGCTTGCGGATATTGAATCGTTTGACTACGGATCGAATTGCTAACCCTCATCCCGCTCCATGCCTTGCCCGAGCCTGCATCTGTTCCATCAAAGTTTCCTCACCGGATCATTCACAGCAAAACTTTGCTATAATGCCTTTATTCCTGAAACATGGAGCATTCCATAATGAGTAATACCAAGCCTCTGCTCGAAGTGAAAAACCTCAAGACCTATTTTTACACGGAGGATGGAATCGTCCGTGCGGTGGATGGCGTGAACTTTGAAGTCTATCCAGGTGAGGTGCTGGGCATCGTCGGCGAATCAGGCTGTGGGAAGAGTGTTACGTCGCTTTCGATCATGCGCCTGATCTCAAAGCCCGGGCGTATCGATGCAGGGGAAATCCTGTTGGATGGTGAGAACCTGTTGAACATGCCCGAAGAGGAAATGATCAAAGTGCGCGGCAATCGCATCTCGATGATCTTTCAACAGCCGCAGACTGCATTGAACCCCGTTTTTAAAGTAGGCGATCAACTGGCTGAAGTGTTGAATGTGCATCAGGATTTGGGTAGGGATGCAGGTTGGAACCGCGCCATTGCTTTATTAAAAATGGTCGGTGTGCCAGACCCGGAACGGCGCGTGGAGGCATACCCGCATGAATTATCGGGCGGCATGGCACAGCGGGTGATGATCGCTATGGCGCTGGCTTGCGTGCCTGAAGTCTTGATTGCAGACGAACCAACCACCGCGTTGGATGTCACCATTCAAGCCCAGATCCTTGACCTGATGCGCGACCTGCGCCGCGACATGGGTACAGCGGTCGTCCTCATCACGCATGATTTGGGTGTCGTCGCAGAAATGGCTGACCGAGTTGCGGTGATGTACGCGGGTGAAATTGTCGAGCAGACTGATGTTCAATTGTTGTTTGATGAACCATTGCACCCATACACACAGGGGTTGATCGGTTCGATTCCCGTTTTGGGAGAGATCAAGGAAAAGCTGGATGTGATCCCAGGTTCCGTACCCAACCTCGTCAACCTGCCTCCGGGTTGCCGTTTTGCGCCGCGTTGCCAGTCGCGCTTCAAACATGCGCTGACGATTTGCACCGAAGTGAAACCCGAATTGGAGGAAGTCAAACCCGGGCATCAAGTGCGCTGCTGGTTATATCAAAACGCGGACGGACACACCGCGCCGCTGAAAGTTCATTGATCCCCTTTTTTGGAGCATTCAACCATGGCAGACACGACTAATAAAGGGGAAATCCTCGTTGAAGTAAACAATCTGGTGAAATATTTTCCTGTGCGCGCAGGCTTGTTACAACGCGTGGTGAATCATGTCAAAGCGGTGGACGATGTAAGTTTTGTTGTAAGAAAAGGCGAAACACTGGGTATGGTGGGAGAATCCGGTTGCGGCAAGACAACGATCGGGCGCACCATGCTCCGCCTCGTCGAGCCGACATCAGGCTCCGTCAGGTTTGGTAACCAGGATGTGTTTTCGCTAAAGCCAAAAGATTTGAAAGTTGTCCGGCGCGATATGCAGATCATTTTCCAGGACCCGTACGCTTCGCTTGACCCGCGCGTGCCGATTGGCGAATCCGTCATGGAAGGGCTGCACATCCACAAGATCGGCACACCCAAAGAACGCGTGGACATAATGCTGGAGACGCTCAAAAAGGTTGGGTTGGAGGATTATCATGCCCGCCGCTATCCGCATGAATTTTCCGGCGGGCAAAGACAGCGTATTGGCATTGCCCGCGCTCTGGCGTTGCGCCCGCAGTTCATCATTTGCGATGAGCCGGTCTCGGCATTGGATGTTTCCATCCAATCACAGGTGCTCAATATTTTGAAAGACTTGCAGTCTGAATTCGGTCTCACCTACTTGTTCATCGCGCACAACCTTTCGGTGGTGGAGCATGTTTCGGATCGCGTCGCAGTGATGTATTTGGGCAAGATGGTGGAGTTGACCACGCGCGAAGAATTGTTCCGCAACGCATTGCATCCATATACAAAGGCGCTCATGTCTGCCATCCCCGTGCCAAACCCTCGCTTGAAACGCGAGCGAACCATTTTGAAAGGCGATGTGCCAAGCCCGCTCAACCCCCCGAAGGGATGCCGCTTCCATCCGCGTTGCCCGGTGGCAATTGAAAAATGTTCCCAGGATGAACCGCAGTTCAAAGAACTCAAGCCAGATCACTGGGTGGCTTGCTGGGTTGCTGAACAGAACTTGCAATAATGGTAGAGTGTAGCGCGCGTTCTCTAACGCGCGCATTATCCCAATCGCTCATTCAATAGATATTATGGCTCACCCTTGTATTCTTCTCGTTGACGATCAAAAAGACATAGTCCGGCTTTTGCATTCCACGTTGCAAACGCTCGGTCATCAGTTGGATATTGTCGACGCGCCGTCTGGCGAGGAGGCGTTGCTCGAAGCATCGCGCCGCAAAATAGACCTGCTCGTGGCGGATTATCTTTTGCCCGGCATTTCAGGCGTTGAGTTGATGCGCAAGATCAAGGTTCGCAATGAAGGCTTGAAAGTGGTCTTCATCTCAGGTATGACGGAACGCAAAGCGCGCGATGAAATGCTCAACGCAGGTGCAGTGGCGATCTTCGACAAACCCATCCCGCTGGCAGATTTTCTGGATGCGGTCGAACGAAGCCTGGGGCTGGTTCGCACCATCTTCCCTCCCGAATCGAGCGCGGCGGCGGAGGAGCATCGCCAGACCCTTTCCGAGTTGCTCACAGGTTTTCGCCATAAAATCCAGGCGGATGCAGTCTTCCTCATCAGTGACCGCGGACGTGTGCTGGCGCGCGCGGGCGATCTGTACGACAGCAGTATGGAAGTTTCACTGCTCTCTGCATTGATGGCAATTTACAGCGCGGGGTTGAAAGTTTCGCGGTTCATTCGGCAGGAACATCTCGATAATTATCACGTCTTTCGCGGGGGCGATCACGATCTGATCCTGATTCCCGTTGATTCGGCTCATGCATTACTGCTGGCTGGCAAGGACCTTGCCCACGCGGATCGAATCATAAAAACCGTGGAAGGTATGCTCTTCGTGCGCGGCGACGTTGAAAATATTTTGCAGTCGCTTGGGGTGGCGCCCGCGGCCATGGTCACAGAATCAACTGTCCCTGAGTCTGAGGCGATGCGTTTTGAATCCGATGAGCCTGAACCGGAGGTGGATGTGGATGAGTTGTTCGCATCCGCTGGAAAGAAATCCAAAGTAAAAGATGTGGATGCCTTCTGGGACGAGGCGGTTGAAAAGACGGGCAACATTCCGATCAACCCGGATGTGATCACGTATGACGAAGCCCATAAATTGGGTCTCACGCCCGGCAAGTCACCCACGATCCCTGTGCGGCATACCGGCTCACTGATTAATAAAAAGAAGTGACATTGCCCCGCGTAAATCGCTGTGATACAATGTGCGCCTTACAGGGGCATGGTGCAATGGCAGCACACCAGCCTTTGGAGCTGTGGATCTTGGTTCGAATCCAGGTGCCCCTGCCAGTCTCTCCCGCAGTTGCGGGGCTTCTTTTGTAAACAGGCTTCGCTTCGCACAATGCGGGTGAGCCTGTTTTATTTTACGAGGAGTTTATGAAAGTTACTGCTGTTTTATTAGCCGCGGGTCAGGGCACCCGCATGAAATCGTCTGTGCCGAAGGTCTTGCATCCGTTGTGCGGCAAGCCGATGATATGGCATGTGCTCGAAGCGTTGAAATCAGCCGCGAGTGAAAAGCCCGTAGTCGTTGTGGGGTATGGCGCGGAGGAAGTGAAAAAATATTTGGGTGACTCTGCTGATTGTGTTTTACAGGAGCCGCAACTCGGAACGGGACATGCCGCACTGCAAGCCGAATCTTTGCTCAAAGGCAAAACGGATTTGGTCATCGTGACGTATGCCGACATGCCTTTGTTGCGCGGCGAAACGTTCAAGCGACTCGTCGAAACACAACGCCTCAACTCCGGACCGTTGAGCCTGGTGACCGTTTTCGCAGACGACCCGCGCGGCTTTGGGCGGATCCTGCGAAAGGCTGACGGCACAGTGGAAGCCATCGTCGAAGAATATGTTGCCACGCCCGAACAGCAAAAAATCAAAGAGTTGAACGTTGGCGCGTATTGTTTCAAAGCCGATTGGCTATGGGACGCGTTGCATCGTATCCCGAAAAACCCGAAGAAGGGCGAATATTATCTGACGGATATTGTTGAACTGGCAGTAAAAGATAATTTGCCTGTGCAGGCTGTCCTCCATGATGACTTTGTTGAGACTATCGGAATCAATACCCGCGTCCATTTGAGCGAAGCAGAAGCCGCGATGCGCCAGCGAATCAATCGCGAACACATGTTGAATGGTGTTTCCATGATGGATCCCGCTTCCACATATATTGACGCGGGCGTGAAGATCGGCAAAGATACGACGATCATGCCGAACACATACGTTCACGGGAACACGGAGATCGGCGAAGGAAATGTGATCGGTCCCAACACGATTATTCGTGATTCGAGAATCGGGAATCGGTGTAAAGTGTTGGCGTCTATGCTGGAAGGTTCGATACTTGAAGACGATGTGGATGTGGGCCCGTTTGCGCGGTTACGAAAAGGCGCGCACTTGAAGAGTCACGTCCACATGGGGAATTTTGGTGAAGTGAAAGAATCCACGCTGGGGGAAGGTGTGAGGATGGGTCACTTCTCGTACATTGGCGACGCGAAGATCGGCGCGAACACGAATATCGGAGCGGGGACGATCACTGCTAATTACGATGGCGAGAAAAAGAATGAAACAGAAATCGGAGAGGATGTTTTCATCGGCTCAGATACGATGCTCGTTGCGCCGTTGAAAATCGGTAACGGCGCGCGCACGGGCGCAGGCGCGGTGGTCACAAAGAATGTGCCTGATGATACGCTTGTCGTTGGGATGCCTGCGCGCGCGATCAAGAAGTTGGAAAGAAAGAACAAAAAGAAATAGCCGCTACACTGCTCAGCCGCCGTCCTCGGCGGCGAAGACTCCGCCGAAAGCAGAGTTTATAATGGCACAAAAGGTTTTCTATGACCCTCACAAAACAGGAAAAACAATCCCTTATTGATCTTGCCAACGTGGCACGGGAACGCGCATACGTTCCATATTCCAACTATCCCGTCGGCGCGGCGCTTCGCACAACGACGGGAAAAATATACACAGGCGTCAATGTGGAGAACGCCGCGTATCCGCAAACCATGTGCGCGGAGCGCATTGCCATCTTCAAAGCCGTCTCGGAAGGGGAGATGGAATTTGAAGCCATTTCCGTTGTGACAAATAATGGAGGCTCCCCTTGCGGCGGATGCCGACAGGTGATGGCGGAGTTTGGACTCGATACCATTGTCCTCATGGCAGATAGAAATGGCAATATTGTCAAGGAGATCACGGTGAAGGAACTTTTGCCGGAGGCGTTTACGCCGGAGCATTTGAAACCGTAGGGACGGGGTCTCCCCGCCCTGGTCTGTTGGAATAAAAAGGGCGAGAGAACCTGCCCCTACACATAAACCACCATGCCCGAACAAAAATTTCGCTCCTTCCGCGTTGAAGCAGTTGTGCTTCGTCATAGCGATTACGGCGAGGCAGACCGCCTGCTCACCCTCTACACGCGTCAATTGGGAAAGACGCGTGTGATGGCAAAAGGCGCGCGAAAAATCGCATCGCGCAAGGCGGGGCACATCGAGCCGTTCACGCATGTCAAATTGCAACTCTCGAGGGGCAGGGATATGTTCATTCTCACACAAGCCGATACAGTGGATGCCTACCTGCCAATACGCGATGATTTGATTCTCACAAG
>Ga0247727_10016670_pt1 | contig 11824 bp, 9 predicted proteins | sample WisWelCaveWW1625_FD_202498 | JGI IMG/M metagenome (GOLD analysis project Ga0247727, IMG submission 202498) | Biofilm microbial communities from Wishing Well Cave, Virginia, United States - WW16-25 | ecosystem: Environmental > Aquatic > Deep subsurface > Groundwater > Cave microbial mat | place...
CAGGCGGCGCATCACCTGTCACCCCACTGCTTGCGCTCACGTTCGTCCCACTCCGACCGCTCGCGCCGTTGCCATTCGACCGCGTCAACATTGGTCTTTAGTGTCCCGATGACGGCTTTGATGACACTCGCGTCCGGCTTGCGGTCCGGCACATCCAGCACGGTGAGCAGGGCCTTGCCCGTCGCCGGGAGTTTGTCCGGCTCCGCGACTGTGATGCGGCCGTGGTCAATCTCTGCGGCCATCGTGAGGTATGCCATACGACCGAAGGCTACCACGAACGGAGCCTGCGACAAGGTTGGAAACGGCCTTGCGCTCATCATCTCGATTTACCGCCGCTTCAAGACCACCAACCTCGACAAGATGGACTCGATGAAGGGATGAACTGGATCACCGAATACCTCTGGCTGATTCCGCTCCTGCCGCCGCCGGTAGCGCGCAACTGGTGAACGATGTTCAAATTCTTCTCCAATCGCATGCGAGTGGCGGAGTTGCTAAAGCAGCATTTCGGCACGCAACTGATTCGTGACTTGGTGTCCACGTCCCGTGCCTATCCGCTGACCGCGCGGGTGGACCTTCAGACGGCGTTGGAGCGGTTCTTTGGCGCATTGCCTGACTCTCGATTGGTTGGAATCCAAGTTGACCGCATGTTTGGCATCTCTGGCCTGGGATTGGCGATGCTGACAGATGAGACGCAAGATGGGGTCAAGGTCGGTCCACTTGTTTACGATGACGTTGACGTGGGAAGGGCTGCAACCGTCCGCTGCCTGACCTGCGGCCTGTGGTTGGCTCGGGAGCGCGCGATCACTTTCATGGCGTTGCTGACATTCACGCAGGAGGGATTCCAGACGACGGGTATCCGCCTCGACTTTGCAACGCCTCCAAGCGAGGCCGGTGCAGAGCTCACAAGCCGGTTCTTCGATGAGATTGAGAGGCTCATGTCCGAATCGAGCGCCTATCGAGGGAAGATCATCTCACTGGACAAAGTTGACGAGTATTCTGGGAGGGTGGCCGGCGTGCGCGTCCACAGGCTAGATGCCGTGCCCCGTGAGGAAGTCGTGTTGCCGGAACAAACCCTCGCTCTGCTCGATCGTAATGTAAGCGAGTTTGTGAAGCTGCGGGAGCGTCTGACACAACTTGGAATGGCAGCCAAGAAAGGGCTCCTCTTCTACGGACCACCCGGCACGGGAAAGACCCACACGATCCGTTATCTGGCTGGTCGGCTTGAAGGGCACACGACGCTGCTGGTGACGGCGGAGCAGATTGGACTCCTCGACCATTACTTTCAACTCGCGCGCTTTCTTCAACCGGCCATGTTCGTGATCGAGGATGTGGACCTGATCGCCCGCCGCCGTGAAGACTTGCGAAGCGGATGCGACGAAGCCCTTCTCAACAAGTTGCTGAACCAGATGGATGGCCTTCGCGAAGATGCCGCAATCTTGTTCGTCCTGACCACGAATCATCCTGAGCAAATCGAGGCCGCACTGGCCTCCCGGCCCGGACGTGTGGATCAAGCCATCGAGTTTCCCTTGCCAGACGAGGCGGGCCGCAAAAAGCTCGCGCGCCTTTATGCCCGCGGCTTGCACGTTACGGACGAGCTTCTCGATCTGGTCGTCCGGAAGACAAAAGGCGCGAGCGGGGCATTCATCAAGGAAATGATGCGCCGTGCGGCGCAGCACTTGCTGGCAAGTTCAGGGGCGGAATCGCCTCTCACCAGGATTCACATAGAAGGCGCGATTGAGGAGATGGTGCTTTCGGGCGGCAGCCTGAACCTGAAACTTCTTGGAATAGGAAAAGACGAATGGATTGGATTTCGACCAACCTCTGGCTGATTCCGCTGCTGCCGCTGCTTGCGGCGGGGTTGAGCGCGCTGTGCAGGCGGCCGCAGCGCAGGCTCTCGGCGGCGCTTGCCATCGGTTCGATGGTTGGCGCGCTCGCGTTGTCGCTCGTCGCGTTCGCGGCCACGTTGCAGCACAAGGGCGGCGGCGACTTCCGCGCGGTGCAGAACTTCCCGTGGTTCCAGTTCGGCGACGGCGCGGGTGATCTCGTCAAGCTCGGGTTCGTGCTCGACCCGCTCGCGGCGGTGATGCTCGTGATGGTGAGCTTCGTGGGCCTGCTCATCTTCATCTACAGCGTCGGCTACATGGCGCACGACGAGAACTTCACGCGCTTCTTCACGTTCCTGTCGCTCTTCGCCGCGGCGATGCTCGGCGTGGTCATCGCGAACAGCCTGCTGCTCCTCTTCATCTGCTGGGAGCTGGTCGGGCTCGCGTCGTATCTGCTCATCGGCTTCTGGTTTCACAAGTCCAGCGCGGCGGCGGCGGCCAAGAAGGCCTTCATCACCACGCGCATCGGCGACATCGGCCTGCTGCTCGGCATGGTGTGGCTCTATGCCGAGACGGGAACGCTGCTGTTCTACGACAACGGGCTCGGGTGCCTTGAGCAATCCGCGCTGACGAAACTCGTCAATCTCGGGATTGTCGGCGGCATGGCGGCGAGCACGGCGATTGCCCTGCTGATTTTCTGCGGCGCGGTCGGCAAGTCGGGCCAGCTCCCGCTGCATGTCTGGCTGCCGGATGCGATGGAAGGCCCGACGCCCGTCAGCGCGCTCATCCACGCGGCAACAATGGTCGCGGCGGGTGTGTTCCTCGTCGCGCGAGTGTATCCGCTGATGGATGCGGGCGTGCCTGTAGCCCTCTTGAATCGCTCGGACGTCGGCTATCGAGTTGTGGTAGGAGAGCAGAGCGCTGCTGAGAAGAACTCGAGGAGGTTGCAAGCGATTACGAAGGTCACATTTCCAACTGAAGCCGCAGCCGAGAAGGCCGCACAGCGGGTTGGAACCATGCGCCCGGCTCTGGAGGTCGTCACCTGGGTCGGCGCGCTCACCGCCGTCTTCGCCTCGCTCATCGCCGTCGCGCAGACGGACATCAAACGCATCCTCGCCTACTCCACCGTGTCGCAGCTTGGCTTCATGTTCATGGGGCTTGGCGTAGGCGGCGTGGCGGTCGGGATGTTCCATCTCATCACGCACGCATTCTTCAAGGCGCTGCTCTTCCTCGGCGCGGGCTCGGTCATCCACGGCTGCCACGAGGAGCAGGACATCCGTCGCATGGGCGGCATCAAGAAGTTCATGCCCGTGACCTTCGCGACCTACGCGCTCGGCATGATGGCGCTGGCGGGCGTGCCGCCGCTCGCGGGTTTCTGGAGCAAGGACGACATCCTCCACTCCGCACATGGCTGGGTGGGCTCGCACGCGCCGTTCTACCTCGGCCTGTTCGGCGCGCTGCTCACGGCGTTCTACATGACGCGGCAGATGGCGCTGGTGTTTTTTGGCGAAAGTAGGGCAGGCGTCCCGCCTGCCCCGGCTAGCGATGGCGCTCAGTCCGGGCACGCGCGCACGTCGTCATCGCACGGCCACTCCGCGACCGATGGACAGGCGGGACGCCTGTCCTACACTCCGCACGAATCCCCCGCCGTGATGACCGTGCCGCTCGTCTTGCTCGCTGTGTTCACGGTCGTGCTCGGATTCTTCGGCACGCCGTGGTGGCCGGCGTTCCAGCACTACCTCGGCGCGAAGCACGATCCCTCCGCCGCGTCCGGCGCGCTGCCCGTGATGATCGTCTCCACTCTCGTCGCGCTCACAGGCATCGCGCTCGGATGGATGCTTTACGGCCGCAAGCCCGCGGCCACCGCCGACGCGCCCGACCCGCTCGAACAGAAGCAGCCCGCCGGCTTCGCGCTGCTCCGCGACAAGTTCCGCGTGGACGAATTCTACGAGGCCACCGTCATCCGCCTGAACTCCATCGCGTCGAGCACGAGCGACGTGTTCGACCGCTTCGTGTGGGGCGGTGCGGTGAACGTCGTCTCGCTGCTCACGCTAGGCGTGTCGTGGGTCAGCCGCTTCTTCGACGAATACGTGATCAACTTCGGCTTCGACGAAAGCTGCCGCGGAGTGCGCGCCGGCTCCGATGCCGCATCGCGCACGCAGGACGGCAAGGTGCAGAACTACCTGCGCGTCCTCGGCCTCGCGCTCGCCGCGCTCGTGCTGCTCGTCACTTGGGGGCTTGGGAAATGAACAGCCTCCCCGTTCTCACCATCCTGACATTCCTCCCGCTTCTCGGCGGCGCGGTGGTGCTCGGGCTTGAACGCACGCAGCAACGGCTCGCGCGCGGTCTCGCGATCACGGTCTCGCTGCTCACGCTCGCGCTGTCAATCGCGCTGTGGTTCGCGTTCGATGCTTCCGCGCCCGGCCTCCAGTTCGCGGAGAAGCACGCGTGGATTCCCACGCTCGGCATCGAATACAGGCTCGGCTTGGACGGCTTGAGCCTGCTGATGGTCGCGCTGACCGCGATCGTCACGCCGATGGCCATCCTCGCCTCGCGCGGCATCAGCGACCGCGTCCCGCTGTTCTTCGCGCTCGTGCTGTTCCTCGAAGCCGGCCTGCTTGGCACGTTCACGGCGATGAACTTCTTCCACTGGTTCCTGTTCTACGAACTGGCGCTGGTGCCGGCGTTCTTCCTCGTGAAGCTCTGGGGCGGCCCGCAGCGCGGCCCGGCGGCGACGCAGTTTTTCATCTACACGATGGTCGGCAGCGTCGCGATGCTGCTGGCGTTCCTCGCGCTGTTCCAGGCCACGCGCACGTTCGACTTCATCGAACTCGCTGCGCTCGCGCGCTCGGGCAAGCTCGTCCCGCTCATCGGCGCGAAGCTCGGCTGGGGCGGACTCGGCGCGCAGCAACTCGCGTTCGTGCTGTTCGCCGGCGTGCTGCTCGGCTTCGCGGTGAAGATTCCTCTGATGCCGTTCCACACCTGGCTGCCCGCGGCCTACGCCGAGGCGCCGAGCAGCGTGACGATGCTGCTGACCGGCGTGATGTCGAAGATGGGCGTCTATGGCCTGCTGCGAATCCTGCTGCCGATTTTTCCCGAGCAGATGCGCGCGGTGCTCACGCCGCTGCTGTGGCTCGCGGTGGCGACGATTGTGTTCAGCGCGTTCGCGGCCTTCGCGCAGCGCGACCTCAAGCGCGTGCTCGCCTACTCGTCCATCAACCACCTCGGCTACTGCCTGCTCGGCTGCTTCGTGGTCGTGAAGACCGGCGGTCCGGACATCGAGCGCGCGGCGGCGCTGAGCGGCGTGCTGCTTCAAATGTTCAGCCACGGGCTCACGGCGGCGGCGCTGTTCTGCTTCGTCGCATTCCTCGAGGAGCGTAGCGGAGGACTGCGCGGGCTCGACGACTTCGGCGGATTGCGCCGCGTGGTGCCGGTGTTCTGCGGGCTGATGGGCATCTCGCTGTTCGCGTCGCTTGGGCTGCCGGGCTTGAGCGGGTTCATCGGCGAGTTCCTCATCTTCAAGGGCGCGTTTGCCCTCTCGGGCTGGTCAGCCGCGCTCTCGACACTCGGCCTGCTTGTCACCGCCATTTTTCTGCTCACGCTGCTGCAACGGGTCTTCAACGGACCGCTCAACGAGCGCTGGAAATCGCTGCCCGACCTGACCGCCTCCGAGCGCCTCGTCGTTGTGCCCGCCGTGCTGTTGATGTTCGTGCTCGGCATCTATCCGCAACTCATCACCGCATTTACGAGCGTCACGGTGACGCGGTTGGTGGAGCACTTGAAGTTCTGAGCTGCCATGAGAACAACGCACAATGATCCGCGCCGGCTGCGCGAATTGACTCCCACCGTGCATCGTGGAATAAGAAGGAAATGAAATCGACGAAAGCATCCCCGCGGGAGCGCAAGTCCCCCGGAACCCTGATTGTGGAGAAATACCGGCCGCGCATGAACAAGATGACTGCCGCCGAGCGCGAGCGGTTGCTTGAGCGCGCCATGCAAATCGCCTATGGGGACGCCGCACAGCCCGCCGCTACTCGTCGTCGCTGATAGCAACGTCCCGCTCGACCTTGCCCTCGGCATCGAGGACGTGGTGGACGCGATGGCGCTCATCAGACGGCGGCTCCGAGGGGGCAGCATTCTCATTCCGCCGCGCGTTGTGCGCGAGGTGTCGTTTCTCGCGCAATTTGCGGAGCAGGCTTCCACCCGGCAGGCTGCGGCATCGTTCCTCCGCCGTCATCGCGAATGGGGCTGCCAGTTGGTGGCCTACGTGACGCTCGGCGAGGAATTCGTCGAGCGGGTCGCCCGGCAGTTGCGCGTGCAAGGCCTCATCGCGTCTGCCGAGGTCAACGACAGTGTCATCCTTGTTGAAGCCGCCGTGCTCGACGCCTCGCTCCTGCTGACGACGGACGAGCACCTGCGCGGTGTTGACTATCTGCAGTTGAAATTCCTGCTGGAGAAGTTTGAACTCTCCGCGCCCGTGATTGCCACACCGCGTGAAATTGTGAAGCAGTTCCTCTGCTGATGCTCTCCTGGACCATCTACCTCTCCTTCCTCGGCGTGCTGGTGCTGCTGCTCCTGCCGGCAGGGGACGCGCGCTCGGCGCGGGCGGTCGCGCTGATGTCGGCCATCGGCGGGTTGATGTGCGCGCTGGCGGGTGTGATGACTTCGCCGGCGGGCCTCTTCACCATCACCAAGGTCCCGTGGGTCAAGTCGCTCGGAATCGAGTTCCACCTCGCGGCGGACGGCATCAGCCTCGTGCTCGTGCTGCTCACGGGGCTCGCGGCGGTGTCGGGCATTCTCTTCTCGTGGAACATCGAGCATCGCGCGAAGGAGTTCTTCGCGTTCTTCCTCGCGCTCATCGGCGGCGTGTATGGCGTGTTCCTGAGCTTCGACCTGTTCGCGCTGTTCGTGTTCTACGAGCTGGCGATCATCCCGAAATACTTCCTCATCGCCATCTGGGGCTCGACGCGGAAGGAATACGGCGCGATGAAGCTCGCGCTCTACTCGTTCGTGGGCAGCGCGATGGTGCTCGTCGGCCTCATTGCGGCGTTCGTGGTGTCGGGCGGGAAGACGTTCGACCTGATCGAGCTGGCGAAGTTCCCGTTCCCCGAACAGTTCCAAGTGTGGGTGTTTCCGCTCGTGTTCGTTGGCTTCGCAATTCTCGCGGGCCTGTGGCCGTTTCACACGTGGGCGCCGACGGGCCACGTCGCCGCGCCGACCGCTGCCTCGATGCTGCTCGCGGGCGTGGTGATGAAGCTCGGCGCTTACGGTGCGCTGCGCGTGGCAATCACGCTTTTCCCTCTCGGGCTCGTCGCTTGGCAGACCGAACTCGCGCTGCTCGCGGTCATCGGCATTGTGGGCGGCGCGATGGTCGCGCTCACGCAGAAGGATCTTAAGTTCGTCATCGGCTACTCGAGCGTGAGCCACATGGGCTTTGTCCTGCTCGGGCTCGCGACGCTGAACACCATCGGGCTCAGCGGCGCGGTGCTGCAGATGTTTTCTCACGGCATCATCGCAGGGCTGCTGTTCGGTGTCGTGGGCCGGATGGTTTATGACCGCACGCACACGCGCGAGCTGACTGTGCTCGAAGGGATGGGGCTGCTGAAGGCGCTGCCGTTCGCGGCGGTGACGTTTGCCATCGCGGCGGTGGCCAGCATGGGGTTGCCGGGCTTCAGCGGTTTCATCGCCGAGCTGCAGGTGCTCGTCGGAGCGTGGCAAACGCTGCCGGGATTCGCCGTGGCGGCTGGCGTGGGCATCGTCATCGGCGTCGCCTACACGCTGCGCGCGTTGCAGAAGGCGTTTTTCACGGACGAAACCGCCGCCGACACGGAGCGCCGAACTCCAGTTCGGCACGAGCCCGATGGGACAGGGCCCGCGCACGCCGATCAGGAGATCGGCGCTCCGCTCGAACCCATCACCATCCCGGAACGCCTCGGCGCCGCGCTGTTGCTCGGGACCACGATACTCATCGGACTGCACCCGCGCCTGTTGCTCGACATCATCGTGCCCAGCTTTGACTCGCCGCTCTTCGATGCGCTGCGGAAGGGAGGGCTGCAATGAGCGCGGACTATCTCGCCCTGCTCAAGCTCGCCGCGCCCGAGACGCTCGTGGTGGTCGCCGCGCTCGCGGTGCTGGCAATTGACCTGACGGTCATGCGCGGCGAACCGGCGCGCAACCGCATGCTCGTGGCGTTCCTGTTCGCATTCCTCGGCATGTTCGCAGCGGGTTTCTTCATGGCCGAATCGGGCGCGCACGGTCGCATCGCGGACGGCATGTTTGTGGTCGAGCCGATTGGCCGTGTCGTGAAGTTTGTTCTGCTCGCGCTCTCGGCGTTCACGCTCCTGCTGTCGGTGGACTCGGACTTCACGGACCACGCCGGCGAATTCGTCGCGCTCGTGCTGCTGGCTACGGTGGGAATGGTGTTCATGGTGAGCACGGAGAATCTCCTGATGATCTTCGTCTCGCTGGAGCTGGCGAGCCTGTCACTTTACACCCTCGCGGCGTTCAACAAGCGCAACCCGCGCTCGGCCGAGGCCGCGCTCAAGTATTTCCTGTTCGGCGGGATGGCCGCGGCGTTCATGCTTTTCGGCCTGAGCCTCATCTACGGCATGACCGGCTCGCTGGACCTCCCGAAGATCGCGCGGGCGCTTCACGCACGCGCCTTCGACCCGCTGCTCGCGGTCGCGCTGGTGCTGACGATCATCGGGTTCGGGTTCAAGATTGCCGCGGTGCCGTTCCACCTGTGGGCGCCCGATGCATATCAGGGCGCGCCCACGCCGGCAGCCGCGCTCATCGCGAGCGGGTCGAAGGTCGCGAGCTTCTTCCTGTTTGCCAAAGTTCTGATGACGGGCTTTGCAGGCGCGGAAGGCAGCGGTGCGTGGCGCAACGCGGCCGCGGGCTGGATGCCGTTGATCTGCACCGTGGCGCTGCTCTCGATGATCCTCGGCAACCTCGCGGCCATCGCGCAGACGAGCGTGAAGCGCCTGCTCGCGTGGTCCGCCATCGCGCACGCCGGCTACGCGCTGCTCGGCATTCTCGGCGACAACGACCGCGGCGTCTCGTCGCTGCTCTACTACGTGACGACTTACGGTCTCACCGTGGTTGGCGCGCTCGGAGTGGTCGGCGTGATGGAACGCGGCGGCGATGCGACGCTCTCGGACTTCGCGGGGTTGCGCCACCGTTCGCCGCTGCTTGCGATGTGCATGATGGTCTTCATGCTCTCGCTCGCGGGCATCCCGCCGCTCGCGGGATTCTTCGGCAAGTTCTACGTGTTCGTGGCCGCGGCGGGCGCGGCGAAGAATCTCGGACTGCTCTGGCTCGTCATCACCGCCATCGCGATGAGCGCGGTGTCGCTCTACTACTACCTGCTCGTGCTGAAGCAGGCGTTCGTTGTCGAGGCGGCGGCGGACGCCGCGCCGGTCCGCGTCCCGCTCGCGTCGGCCATCGCGCTGTGTCTTCTTGCGGCGGGGGTTGTTGTGCTGGGTTGCGCGCCGGACCTGCTGTTGGGGCCGATCGCAAACGCCCTTGGTCACTCGCCGCATCACTGATTGGAGCGCGGAACTCCTGCTCCGCGCGGTCCTTTTGTCCTGCGGGCGGAGCTGGAGCTCCGCGCTCCTCACGAAGCCGGCAGCAGAGGCGGAATCTTTTGAGGCAACTCGGGAGGGTTGGAAGGAGGCGATGCGGGCGGAACGCCCGGTTTCGGTTTCGCGCTGAAGCACCGCACGATGAAGCACATCAGCGCGAGGAATCCTTCGATGCCCGCAATCCACAGGAAGCCGGTGATGACCTCCCACCGCGTGAAGCCGCGAGTCCATTTGGCCAGTTCGCCGGTGAGCATCGGCAGCAGCGCGTTAACAAGGTCGGGCACGGTGAAGGTGTCGCCCTTCGCGTGCCGGTCGAGGATGCCGCGCGCCTCGGCGATGGCCTTCTTTCTGAATTCCTCAATCTGTGGCCGATACTTCTCGATATGTGGAAGCCACTCGTCGGCGTCGGGAAGGTTTTTCGGAATCAGCTCAGCCTTCTCGGCTTGATCGAGCAACTCGCGGAGCTTCTTGATCTCGATGCCCGCCGAGTTGGTGAGGCCCGCGGCGTGAAGGCCTTTCTCGACGCCCGCCTGCAGCAGCCTCGGCCCGGCGGTCGTCACCGCGGAAACTCCGGCACGCACGACGCCGACCTTGCAGCCTGTCCAGCCGCCGATGATCGTGGAGAAGAGCACGCCCATCACCACGACGGACCAGAGCACCTTTCGCGGCTCCTCGATGCGCTTGAGTCGGAACAACCCGAGCTCGTGCCCCGCCCAGTGGCAGAAGCACGCGATGAGGATCGAGACGGCGAGCCCGCCAAGTGTCCAGAGCACCGCGCCGCCGAGGAGCGCGCCGTAGTTGAGGCCGAGTTCGAAACTGGGCTCGGGATTCATGCTTGTTGTTGCGAGGAATGTAGCAGGGCGCGGTCACGTGTTGCCAACGAACTTTGCGCGGCGCACATTTCAATTTGAGGCACACTGGCGAACAGGCCGCGTTTTCTCCCTCACCCCGGCCCTACCCGCGTAGTGGCACGGGCGTCCCGCCCGTGCGAACAGCAACACACGGGCGAGACGCCCGTGCCACTGCCATCGGTCGGTTCACGGGCAGGGAGAATCGTCCCCAGCGCAGGGTGGATACGAGTGCGTCAGGCGTTCCATTGCCGGGGCACGGGTCGAAGGCTAGTCTCGGCCCATGACCACACGCACGGCGAAGTCCCTCCGTATCGCAGCGGTGCAGATGAAGTTCGCGACCACGCTCGATGGGAATGTCGCGATCATTTCGCGTTTCATCCGTCGCGCGGCGCGACGCGGCGCGGATGCGGTGCTCTTCCCCGAGTGCGCGATCACGGGTTACAACTGCGATTTCGCAACGCTCGACCGCACAGCCGTGCGCCGCGCGCTTGAACGAGTCGCTGCGCTCGCGGCTCAACATCGCATCAACGTCCTCATCGGCTCGCCGGTTCCGAGCGGACGCCGCTGGCAAAACTGCCTCGTCGTCTTCGACCGGCGCGGACGGCGCGTCTTCTGTTACGCGAAGTGCATGCTGACCGAGCGGGATCGGCGCACGTTTGTTCCCGGCGACAGTATCGCGCTCTTCAAACTCGATGGCGTGTGCTGCACGGCGATCATCTGCCACGAGCGGCGGTTCCCGGAACTGGTCCGCCTCGCGGTGATGGCGGGCGCGCGCGTGCTGTTCCATCCGAACGCGGGGCTCGACTCCCTCGCAGTCTCGCGAGGCAAGCGCGGCGGACGCGACGGCATCGCGGTGCGGGCGTGGGAGAATGCAATCTTCTACGCGTTTGCCAACCCGGTCGGGCCGCAGGGCGGCGGGTTGTGGTCGGCCGGGGATTCGAAACTCGTCGCACCGGATGGCCGAGTCTTGCGGCTTGCGGACAATTCGGGCGAGGCGCTGCTGGTCGCGGACTTCGATCTTGCGAAAGCTTCCGGTAAATATGCCGTGGAGGCGCTCGGTCAGCCGCGTTTCCTCGCGCGTCACTGGAAAGCGATGGTGCGCGAAGTAAGGGCGAGAGCCGCGCGCTAGCGGTCCTTCAACCGACGAACGAACTTCAGCCCGGACCACACCTCTGTGATCGCGCAGACTTTCACGTCCACGAGTCCGGCTTTCAGGCCAATACCGCGGACGAGCGCCTCGCTCACGTCGGTGAGGACGCCGGATCTCTTCTTCGGCCAGCCAATCCACAACATGCCGGCGGGCTGCAGTTGCTTCGCGAGTGCGGCGAATGATTTCCCGAGAGCCGCGAGCGATGGCGCGAAGAACAGGATGAAGTCGAGCGGTGCGCGGCCATCCTTCGCGAGCACGACGCCATCAGGAAGCGGGCCGAGTTCCTCCGGGAGTTCTGCGGGTGCGCCGATGAAGCGGACGCGGAAGCCTTCCTTGATGCCGAGCTTCTTGACGAGCGGTGTGCCGGAGTAGCCGGGCATGGTCGGATTGCGCGAGTTCAGGCGCGCTTCAGGGAGG